>ENA-UOOI01001260-UOOI01001260.1-fermentation-metagenome-genome-assembly--contig:-NODE-1260-length-27334-cov-14.966054_pt1 | contig 27334 bp, 26 predicted proteins | sample MGYA00245779_ERZ724027 | MGnify/ENA primary metagenome ERZ724027 (study PRJEB28704, sample SAMN03018318) | fermentation metagenome | biome: anthropogenic terrestrial biome; feature: soil...
CGGTCTTCATCTCGGCGATGCGGCCCTGGTGCAGCACGATGCCGCCGAGCACCTGCACGGGGAAGTGCCGCATCCCCAGCACGCGGTCGGAGGCTTCGCGGCACACGGCGAAGGCCTCGGGGAGGATCTCCTCCGTCGACGCCCCGTTCCCAAGGCGCCGCTTCAGCGCGGGGGTCTGGGCCTTCAGCTCTTCGTCGCTCATGGATTTGTATTTGCTTTCCAGGGCAAGAACGGCGTCGCAGGCGGGCCGGATGCGTTTCAGCTCCCGCCGGCTGTAACCGCCGAACAGTTTCGTCAGGATCGGATTCATGATTTTCACCTCTGAGAAATCGCCGCGGCGGCCCGGCCGCCGTATTTTTCAAACTCCGATTCATTATAGCATAGTGAAAATCAAAAAGAAAGAATACTTTGTGAACGCGGAGAACGCGCCGGGCCTACTGCTGCGGCGCGGGCTCCGGCCGCGCGGGGGCGGCTTTCGGGCCGCCGCCCGAGAGGCGCTTCCGGATTTTTCCGGCGATCAGCACGCCCAGGGGGATCAGCACCTGCCCCAGCGCGGAGGAAACCGGGACGTAGCGCGCCCACAGAGCCCGTTCCTCCGAACTGGAATAGATCACCATGGCCGCCGTGAAGGCCAGAAGCACGCACGGAAAAACCAGCGGGGAGCGCTCCCGCTGGGAGCGCTTGGTGCCGCCCAGGTTCAGGACGGTGCCGGCCGCCTCGCAGGCGTTGTAGAGGATCACGCAGCATTTGATAAAGCCGGCCAGCATCAGGTTGATGCCGATCAGCACTTCGATGCGGGTGAAGAATTCCCCGACGGCCACGATGCTCACGGCCTCGTAGGAAGAGAAAAGGAAAGCGGAGAGAGAGTCCCCCAGGACGAACAGGTTCCGCAGGTTGGCCGCCAGAAGGATCAGCAGCCCCCCCAGGCCGCCCCGGAAAAACACGGGGAATATCTTCTGCTTCGGGTCCGTCCATTTGAACAGGGGGGCGCAGGTGGTGATCTCCCCCAGCGGCAGGAAGAAGATCATGGCCGTGCCGTCCATCAGATCCTTCGGGCTGGAGCGCAGAACGGGCTTGATGTTGGAAAAATCCATATCCTTCACGGCCATCACGCAGGTGAGCGCGACGGAAAACACGAGGAAGGGAAGAACGAAGCGCGAGACCCTCGTGAGGACGTAGGCCCCTTTTTTCAGAAGATAGACGGCCACGCCCAGAAAACAGGCCGCGATGACGGAGACCGGCGTCTCCACCATGTTCACGATATGGATGAACTCGCAGAAGTCGCGCAGGACGAGGGCGACCAGATGGGTGCTGCACAGGAACAGATACAGCGCGACGGCCTTTCCGCCCCATTTTCCGCAGGCCGTCGTGATGTTCGCGTAGTAATCGCGCCCGGGGTACAGCTTCAGGATGGCGGTGTGGACCGCCATCATGGGCAGGACCAGCGCGAAGGCGGCCAGGCCGCACAGCCAGGTGTCCCGCCCGGCCGAGGTGTAGGCGCCCGTGATCAGCGAACTGCCGGTCAGGAAGAGGGTGATGGTGGCGGTCAGCTGCGCCCCGGTGATTTTCTGTTCCACAGGCAAGCGTCCTTTACTTTTGAATTTTGGACAGCAGCGCGATCAGCAGCGTGGTGATGCTGACCGAAGGCGCCCGCAGGCCGATCAGGATGTTGCAGGCCAGCGTGGCGGCGAAAACGGGAAGGGCGAACCGCAGGTACGGCCTCCGCTCTTTCTGGCGGAGCAGGGGCAGCAGGTCCAGGAAAAAGAGACTCCCGTAAAAGATCAGGCAGGTCAGAATGTAGATCACGGCTCGAGCTCCTTTTCCACCAGTTTGGACGTGTCCCGGATCGTGACCTTGGCATCGGCCCGGCAGCTCATGCGCAGGAACGTCTTGTCCCAGTCCTTGGAGAGCTTTTCCCATTCGGACGGATAGTCCCTGCTGATCTTCAGCCCGAAGCCGAAGATGTCGGTGCCGAACTTCTCCTTGACGTATTGGATGACGCCCTCCACCCCCGCTTTCACGGTCTCTTCGGCGGCGCTTTGCAGCTTGCTGAAGCTCGGGCCGCCCACGTCGCCGTTTTTCTCGCCGGCGGCGATCTCGTCGGCCGAGACGGCGGTTTCCGTGCGGACCTCCGCGGAGGGGACGCCGCCGGAGAACGTCACGCCGAGGTCGGTCCGGTTCTCGCCGATTTCAAAGGTGACGCCGGGCATCCTGTCGCCGGGCACGATCAGCCCGCCGTTCACCTTGCCGCGCACGAAAATGAAATAGGGGACGCGCTCCTCCGGAAGCCACCCCGCCAGGCGGTCGTCGCGGAAGACGGCGGTCGCGCCCAGCCGGAGCCAGGATTTTTCCCCCTCCCGGACCACCCGGACGCCGGGCAGGGTCAGGGAGAGGCCCGGCCGGCTCAGAATGGCGTTGATCTCGTACAACCGGAGCGGAAGGCAGGCGAGGGAGTTGGAATACGCCTCCTCCAGGGCGCCGGAGATCTCGAGCGCGGGAGTCTGCCCCGTCTGCACCTCCTGCTGCAGCAGCTCCGCCGCCGTCGGCTCCTCCGAGACGACGAACCGCAGCGTCACGCGCGTCTCCGCGTCCGAAAGGAACCACTTGATCACCTTTCGGATCCCCTCTTTTGCGATGTCCCGGCTCAGGATGACTTCCTGGCAGTCGCTGAAGTACAGCTTCTGGCTCGATTCCGAAAGGACGCCGCGCACCGCGTCGAAGACGCTGTCGCCCTCCGACTGCAGCACGACGGCCTGCGGGGTCTGCGCATCTTCGGAGCCTCCGCCCCCCGACATGTTCAGACACTCGAAGGTCATGCGGTATTTTGTTCCGCCGGCGCCCTTGTCGATGGCGATGCCCGTCACGATGGTCAGGCTTTCCAGCTCATGGTAGCTGAAGCAGCCCGTGAAAAGCAAGGCGATCAGCGCGGCCTCCAGCAGGGCCGCCGCTTTTTTGATCCGGTTCACGACGGCTTGCCGCCCCCTTTCTGCCTCACCTTGTCCGGGCTGAGAAACTGGGGCCGCCGCAGCATGTCTTTCCACGGCGCCCGGAAAACGAGGTCCTTGTAATCTTGGAAGCCGCGGGCGTACGAGTCGGCCATGATGGGCACCCCGAACGAGGACATGCCGAACAGCCCCGCGAGCAGGGCGAGCTCCCCGAGCAGGTAGCCGTACAGGCCCAGCACGCAGGAGAAAAACAAAAGCACGAAGCGGTGCAGGATCACGTATCCCTTCAGCCGGGGGACCATCAGGCCGGTGATGCCGGTCAGCGCCACGACGATGATGATCGGCGCGCTCACGATCTTCGCGTCGACGGCGGCCTGCCCGACCACCAGCGCGCCGACGATGCTGAGCGTCTGCCCCATGATGCCGGGCATGCGGGCGCCGGATTCGCGCAGCATCTCGAAGGTGATCAGCATGAAGACGATCTCCAGCGCCGTGGGGAACGGCACGCCCTGCCGCGCGGACGACACGCTGATCAGCAGCGGCGTGGGCAGCATCTCCTGGTGGAAGTTGACCATGGAGATGTAAATGGCCGGCAGGCTGGTGGAAATGGTGAAGGCGAGGATGCGGAGGATGCGCCCGATCGACGCGAACATATAGTTCAGGTAGTAATCCTCGTCGCTCTGAAAATGCTCCGCGAAAAGATGCGGCACCGTCATGACCGTGGGCGTGCCGTCGAGAAACAAGGCAACGCGCCCCTCCAGCAGCCTGCCCGCGACCACGTCGGGGCGCTCGGTGGCGCCGATCGTCTTGACCGCCGAGTGCGGGGAATCGCGGATCTCCTCGATCAGATAGTTCGTGTCCAGCACGCCGTCGATGTCGACCTTTGCCAGCCGCTTCTTCAGCTCGTTCAGCACCTTTTGGTTCACCAGGCTGCCCAGGTAGCAGATGCATGCCTTGGTCCGCGTCCTGCGGCCGAAGGTCAGGTAATGCATCTTGAGATCCGGCGTGCGGATCTTCCGGTGCAGCATCGTCAGGTTCGTGAGCAGGGATTCGTTGAACCCCTCGCGCGGGCCGCGCAGCACGCGCTCGCTTTCCGGCTCGGTGATGGAGCGCATCTTCCAGCCCTTGGTGTTCAGCACCAGAGCGTCGCGGCACTGGTCCGCCAGCAGGACCGTGTCGCCGTAGATGATGCCCTGCACCAGCTTTTCCACCCGGTCGGTGCGCTCGGCGCTGTCCGCGAACGTGACGCTGCGCCCGACGGCGGCCGTCAGGTCTTCGCCGCCCCTTCTGAACCGGAACTGCAGGAGCGGGCGGATCACGTCCTCGTTCAGCAGCTGGTTGTCGACCATCCCGTCGGTGTAGATCAGGCAGAAGCGCGCCGCGGGCTCCGTCGGGCTGGCGACGTGCCGCACCTGAAGGGTGTCGTCCCCCGAAAAGATACCGCGCAGGTACCGCACGTTCGCTTCCAGCCGGTCGGAAGGCAGCCTGGCTCCGCCGAAATCGTCGCTGCCGGCCATCGGGAGCACCTCCTTCGCTTTTTCCTTTAGGGTATCCGGACGCTGGAAGAAATATACGTCTCCGGCGGCCGCCGATTTTCCGCCCATGCGAGAATCGTCCATATAGATGGAACAATTTCCGCTTGCGGCGCGCGGGCGGCGGGCCTACAATGGGTCCGGAAAACAAAAACGGGATGGAATAGGAAACCGGAGGAGGAGTTTCGATGCGGTCGGAACAGGCGAAAAAGGAACTGGCCGAGGGAAAATACAACGGGCGCCTCGCCCGCGTCTACGGCTGCGCGGTGGAGGCGGCGGGCGGGAAAGCCCTGCGCCTGGCCCGCGCGGTCGAGCGGTTCGAGGCGCTGTACGGCGCGGGGCGCGAGATCGCGGTCTTCAGCGCGCCCGGCCGCACGGAGGTGGGCGGCAACCACACCGACCACCAGGGCGGGCGCGTGCTCGCCGCCGGGGTCGATCTGGACGCCGTGGCCGTCGCCGCGCGGACGGACGACGGGCGGGTCCGCGTGAAATCGGAGGGCTTCCCCGAGGACGCGGTCGATGCGGGGGATTACGAAAAGAGGCCGGGGGAGCGCAACACTTCGAAGGCGCTGGTGCGCGGCGTCTGCGCGGCGTTCGCGGCGCGCGGCCGCGCCGCGGGCGGCTTCTGCGCCTACACCCAGTCGGAGGTGCTGCCGGGGTCCGGGCTTTCGTCGTCCGCCGCGTTCGAGGTGCTGCTCGGCACCGCGGTGAACGGCCTGTTCTGCGGCGGGGAGGTGCCGCCGCTCGCCGTCGCACAGATCGGCCGGTACGCCGAGAACGAGTATTTCGGCAAGCCGTGCGGCCTGATGGACCAGGCGGCGAGCGCCGTCGGCGGGTTCTGCCTGCTGGATTTCTCGGGCGAGGAGCCGAAAGCGGAGAAGATCCCGTTCGATTTTTCGCGCTGCGGCTACCGGATGTGCATGATCGACACGAAGGGCAGCCACGCCGACCTCACGCCGGATTACGCCGCCATTCCGGCGGAGATGCGCCGCGCGGCGGCCTGCTTCGGCAAAAAGGTCCTCTCGCAGGTGGAGGAAGGGGAGTTCTACGCCCGCCTGCCGGAGGTCCGCGCCGCCGCGGGGGACCGGGCCGCGCTGCGGGCCGTCCATTTCTTCGGCGACAATGCCCGCGTGCTGCGGCAGGCCAAGGCGCTGAAGAAGGGCGATTTCACCGCCTTTCTGCGCCTGGTGGTGGAAAGCGGGCGCTCGTCGTTCATGTACCTGCAGAACGTCTACTCGCCCTCGCATGTCGAAGAGCAGGGCGTGGCGGTCGGCCTCGCGCTCTGCGAGCGGCTGCTCGCGCCCCGCGGCGGGGCGTGGCGCGTGCACGGCGGCGGCTTCGCGGGCACGGTGCAGGCCTATGTGCCCGACGCGTTCCTCGGGGAGTTCACCCGGAAGATCGAGGCCGTGTTCGGTGAAAAAAGCTGCCGCCCGCTCGCCGTCAGACCGGCCGGCGGCGTGCGGATTCTTTGATTCGGAAAGGGAGATCGCAATGGCTGAGCTGAGATGGGACCCGTTTATCAAAGACTGGACGATGGTGGCCTCGAACCGGCAGAACCGCCCGCAGATGCCGAAGGACTGGTGCCCGTTCTGCCCCTCCTCCGGCAACGTGCCGGACTACGACGTGATGGAGTACGACAACGACTTCCCCGCGCTGCGGCCGGACCCGCCCGCGCCGGACGACGTGGGGACCGATTTCTTCAGGACGCGGCCGTGCTACGGCAAATGCGAGGTCATCCTCTATTCGCCGAACCACACCGCCACCCTGCCGGAGCTTTCCGACGCGCACATGCGCCGGCTGGTCGACCTGTGGTGCGGGCGGTTCGCCGCCCTGCGCGCGGACCCGAAGGTCAAATATATCTTCATTTTCGAGAACCGCGGCGAGGCCGTCGGCGTGACGATGCCGCACCCGCACGGCCAGATCTACGCCTACCCGTTTTTGCCGAAGAAGCTGGAGCTTGAAACCGCCTCCGCGAAGGAGTATTATGAAAAAACCGGCCGCTGCCTGTACTGCGACCACCTGAAAAACGAGAAGGCCGCGAAGAAGCGCATCATTTTCGAGAACGAGTCCTTCACGGTGTTCCTGCCGTTCTTCACCGCCTATCCCTACGGCGTGTATATTCAGCCGAACGCGCACCGGCCGTATCTCACCGATTTCACGGACGCGGAAAAGGACGCCCTGGGCGTCACGGTGCGCGACACGGTCGGCATGCTCGACAGCCTGTTCGGCTACAAATTCCCCTATATGATGTGCATGCACAACGCCCCGGTGAACGGCGGCGACTATTCCCGGGATTACCACTTCCACATCGAATTTTATCCGCCCATGCGCAGCGCGCAGAAGCAGAAGTTCAACGCTTCCAGCGAGACGGGGGCGTGGGCGGCCTGCAACCCCACCCGTCCCGAGGAGACGGCGGAGGAGCTTCGCGCGGCCTACGCGCGCTACCGGAACGGAAAGGAGAACCAGCCATGAATATCCTGGTGACCGGCGGGGCCGGCTATATCGGTTCCCACACCTGCGTGGAGCTGCTGGAGCACGGCTGCGGCGTCGTGGTGATGGACAATTACTGCAACTCCTCGCCGGACGTGATCGGCAAGATCGAGGCCATCGCGGGGAAAAAATTCCCCGTTTACGAGGGCGACATGCTCGACCCCGACGCGCTCGAAAAAATCTTCCGCGAGAACTCCATCGACGCGGTGATCCATTTCGCCGGATTGAAAGCGGTGGGCGAATCGGTCGAAAAGCCGCTCGAATACTACCGCAACAACATCGCGGGGACGGTCAACCTGCTGCTCGCAATGCGGAAGCACGGCGTCCGCCGGATCGTGTTCAGCTCCTCCGCCACGGTGTACGGCATGAACAACCGCGCCCCGTTCACTGAGGAAATGCCGCTTTCCGCCACCAACCCCTACGGCTCGACGAAGGTGATGATCGAGACCATTCTGCGCGACGTCTGCCGTGCGGAGAAGGGCTGGAAGGCCGCGCTGCTGCGCTATTTCAACCCCATCGGCGCCCACCCGAGCGGCCTGATCGGCGAGAACCCGAACGGCATCCCGAACAACCTGATGCCCTATATCATGAAGGTCGCGGCCGGCGAGCTGCCGTACCTGCGCGTGTTCGGCGACGATTACCCCACCCCGGACGGCACCGGCGTGCGCGATTATATCCACGTCTGCGACCTCGCGGCCGGCCACCTGAAGGCCCTCGAGAAGATCGACTCGCTTTCCGGCGCGCGGGCGTTCAACCTCGGCACGGGGAAGGGCAGCTCCGTGCTCGAGGTGGTCCGCGCCTTCGAGAAGGCCAGCGGCGTCAAGATCCCCTACCGGGTCACGCCGCGCCGCCCGGGCGACATCGCCACCTGCTACGCCGACTGCACCCGCGCAAAGCGGGAGCTCGGGTGGGAGGCGAAGTACACGCTCGACGACATGTGCCGCGACAGCTGGAACTTCGTCCGCAAAAATTCCTGAACCGTTCCCGAGAGCATCGGGCGGGGCGCCCGCGCAGAACGCGGGCGCCCCGCTTTTCACAGCGATTCCGGCCGCGGTCGAGAGCTGAAAAGTGCTTCTCCCCCGCCGGAGGCGGGGGAGAAGCAAAAATCATTCGGCGGCTCGGCGGGAACGGACGCGGATGCCGGAGGAATTGACAGGCGCGCCCGGAAATCTTATAATCTTTGAGAATCATGAAGCCGGGCGCACCGTCCGGCGCGGAAGGGGGGAAACGTCCCGTGAGGCTGATCCTGTGCGGAGAAAGCCGCGAAGAGCTGGAAGAGGCGGCGGGAACGATCGCCCGCTGCGCCGCGGAGCGGGACGTCCGGCTCGATATTACGGTCGTCCCGGATTGGCGCGGGGCGCTTGCGGCGGTGGAGAAGTTCCGGGTGATCTGCATCGGGGAAGACGTCTGGCGGGAGGCGTGGCCCGCCTTCCAGAAGGCGCTGATGGACGGCAGAGGGCGGCCGACGAAGCCGGGCGGTCCGTTCGTCCTGTTCAGCATGGAGCGGCCGCTGCGGGAGCCGTCCGTCCGGGAGCTGCTTGAGGCGGTCCGGAGAGCGCGGAAGCCTCTGCTGCTCCCCGCCGGGGGCGGGAGCCTCGCCGTGCCGCCGGAGGACCTGATCTATTTTGAGACGGCCGGCCGGAAGCTCGCGGCCCGCACGCGGGACGGGCGCTTCCCCGTGCGCCTGACGATGGCCGGGGCGCGGGCGCTGACGCGCGGGCTGGGCTTCGCCTCGCCCTACGTCAGCTTCCTGGTCAACCTCACGTGGGTCGCCGGGGCGCGGGGCCGGGACGTCCTGCTGAGGAACGGCGAGAAGCTGCCGCTTTCCCAGAAACGCGCGGCCCGGTTCCGGAAGACGCTGCGGGATTTTTCAGAGCGGTTCGGAGAATCCGTCTCTTCTGCGCCTATTTCTGTCTCTTCCGCAAAAGGTGTTGCGCCGGAAAGCGCCCCGCGGTAGGATGGACCCCGGAAAGGCGGGGAATCCTCGGTGAGACGCTATCTTTTTGGAAAGAATAAAATCTGGTTCTGGAGCGCCGCGGCGCTCCGGCTGGCGGAGACCGCGCTGACCGTCTCCAGCGCCGTGCTGCTGAACCTGCTGCTGGACGCCGTCGCCGCGGGCGACGCCGGCCGGCTGGGGCGGGTCGCGGCCCTCTGCGCGGGCTTCGCGCTCGCGCGGGGCGCGGCGGTGCCGCTGCGCGCCTTTTTCAGCGCGAGGTTCGGGGAAAACGCGGTCGTCCGCCTCCGGCGGGACCTCACGGCGGGCCTGCTGCGGAAAAGCATCCCGGAGTTCCGCCGGGAGAACAGCGCCGCCTATCTTTCCCTGCTGAACAACGACGTCGCCGCGGTGCGGGAAAAATATTTTGAAAACCTGCTCGGCGCCGTTCAGGGAATCGCGGCGATCGCGCTGGCCTCCGCCGTGCTGCTCTCCATCAGCTGGGTGGTGGCGGTCCTCGGCGTCGGGCTGTCGATGCTGTCGATGCTGGTCCCCCAGCTTTTCGGGAAGAAGCTGGCGGCCCTGCAGGCGCGCACTTCCTCGGCGCTGGCGCGCTACAACGCCAGGGTCAAGGACCTTTTCTCCGGCTTCGAGGTGATTCGCAGCTGCCACGTGGAAAAGAACATCCTCGCGTCCCATGAAAAATACGGCGCGGACGCCGAGCTCTGCCGCCGCCGGCAGGAGTGCGCCGCGGGCCTGATGGAGGGCGCGGCGGACATGGTCTCGACCGCGGTGCAGTTCGGCATCCTGGTCTTCGCCGGGTTCCTGACTTTCCGCGGGCGGCTCACCGTCGGCAACATCGTCGCGGTGACGCAGCTGACCGGCCTGATCGTGCACCCCGCGTTCGAGCTTGTGAAGCAGCTCGGCGGGCTGAAGACGGTGAAGGCGATCGGCGCAAAAATGGAGGCGATCCTCCGCACGCCGGAGCCGGAGCGGGCGGCCGGCGCCCCGCCGGAGCTGAACGGCGCGATCGAGCTGCGGGACCTCTCGTATTCCTACGGGGACCGGGAGGTCCTCCACGGCGTGAGCTGCGCGTTCCGAAAGGGCGGGAAATACGCGGTCGTCGGCGGCAGCGGCAGCGGAAAATCGACGCTGCTGCGCCTGATCCTGCGGTACGACGACCGCTACGGCGGGCAGATCCTGATCGACGGAACGGACAACCGGAGCATCGGGGCGGAGCGCCTGTACGGGATGTGCTCCGTGATCCACCAGAACGTTTTCCTGTTCGACGGCACGCTGCGCGACAATATCGCCCTGTACGGCGGCTACGGCGGCGCGCAGGTGGAGCGGGCGGCGCGCGAAGCGGGGCTGGGCGCCGTGATTGAACGGCTGCCCGGCGGCCTGGACGCCCGGGTGGACGAGAGCGGCGGGAATCTGAGCGGCGGCGAACGGCAGCGCGTCGCCGTAGCCCGGGCCCTCGTGAGGAACACACCGGTGCTGATCCTGGACGAGGCGACCTCCAGCCTGGACAACGAGACGGCGTTCCGGATCGAAAGCTCCCTGCTGGACCTGCCGGGCCGCACCTGCCTGGTGGTTACGCACCGCTATCACCGCGGCCTGCTGCGCCGGTACGACGCGATCGTCGCGCTGAGGGACGGCCGAATCGAAGAGACCGGCACCTTCGACGAGCTGATGGCGAAAAAAGGATATTTTTACAGCCTGTTCACGGTGGCGGGCTGAGCCGGAAAGCACAGCAGAACGCGGCCGGATGCATTTTCTGCATCCGGCCGCGCCTGGGATCGAAAAGATTTCAGTTGCCGGAGGCACCGTCGCCGGGCCCGCCCTGTTCCCGGCCGTCCGGCGCTTCGTCCCGGTCCGCTTCGCCGCCGTCCGGGCCGGCGGAAAACGGGCGGAGGAACTCCTCGTCGTCGGAGGCGGCCTCTTCCTCTTTCGGGGAGGCGGGGGGCTCCTGGGGCGCGGCGGAGTGCGCGGGCTCTTGCCCGGAACCTTTTTCGTCCGGGTCCGAGCCGCCGCAGCCCGCGTCGGTGCAGGGCTGGCCGGCGGGGACGACCAGTTCGTCCAGCTTGGCGTAGGCTTTTTTCAGCCGGCGGCCGGCGTCGTCAATGGCGGCGCACTGCGGCTCGGTCCGGCCGTTCTCGGCGTCGCGCATGGTCTCGTAATAGCATTTTCCAAGCTCGATATAAGCGCGCGCCTGTTTTTCCTTCTCGGTTTTGATCACGGCCTTCAGCCGGTTGACGAGGGCGGCCCGGCGGTTCTTATCCACGACGTAATTGACCGCCCGGGTGACGGAGTCGGCCGCGTTTTTGAAGAAATCCATACAGATGCCTCCCTGCCGCGGGTAGCGGTTTGTTTTTTTACTGGGATTATTATACCTCAATCGCTTCTCAAATAACAGTAGTATTTCATCTATTCCTTTTTTTATGTCGGCGTGCTATAATGAACAGACGTGCGGAAGAACGGCGCGATAAGGAGAAAAAACGGACGATGTCGACACAGATGGACAAGGATGTCGGATGCCCGCGCTGCGGCGCTGCGGTGCGGACGCGGATGTGGCCCGGGATCTGCGCACAGGACAGCCCCGAGCTGCGGGCCCGCCTGCTCGGGGAGACGCTGTTCGACTGGAAGTGCCCCGAGTGCGGCTGCACGGCACAGCTGGTTTACCCGTGCCTGTACCACGACCGGGAGCGGAAGTTCATGGTCTACCTGGCCCCGAACGGCAGCGGCAGGGAGTTCCGCCCGGTGGACGTGGGGGAAAAATTCCCGCAGCTCGCGGGCGTGAAGAAGCGCATGGTCGCGACCCCCGCCGAGATGAAGGAGAAGATCCTGATCTTCGAGGCGGGGCTGGACGATTACGCGGTGGAGCTCGTGAAATATGCCCTTGCGGGCGTGCTGGATAAAAAGTACGGCAGAAAGATCGCGGAGGGGTATTTCCGCTCCGCGGACGAAGAGGGGAACCGGATCCGCTTTTCCTTTTTCCCGGAAGGGCAGAAGGAGCCGCTCTCCCGGGGGACCCGGTTCGACGCCTACCGCCGGTCGCTGGAGATCGCCGCGGCCGCGGAGCAGCCGGAGGACGGCCGCTTCGTGCCGGTCGACGCCCTCACTGCCCGCGGGATGCTGGGCGGCGCGCCCGGCGTTCGGGAAGAAGAATAGAAAGGATTTTCTTAAATAGATGTGCGGATTATGCGGTTTTACCGGCGAGGTCATAGACAGGGATGAGGCGATCCGCGCCATGGCGGAGACCATCGCCCACCGGGGGCCGGATTCCGACGGCTTCTATGCCGACGGCGGGATCGCGATGGGCTTCCGGCGCCTGAGCATCATCGACCTCGAAGGGGGAAAGCAGCCCATCTTCAGCGAGGACGGCAACCTGGTCCTCATGTTCAACGGCGAAATCTACAATTACCGCGAGCTGCGGGAAATCTTAAAGGCCGACGGCCACCGCTTCCGTACGGATACGGACAGCGAGGTGCTGGTCCACGGATTCGAGGAGTGGGGCGAGGACCTGCTCTGCAAGCTGCGCGGCATGTTCGCGTTCGCCGTCTGGAACCGGGCGGAGCGCAGCCTGTTCCTCGCGCGCGACTTCTTCGGCATCAAGCCGATGCATTACGCGGTGTGCGGCGGGCATTTCGTCTACGCCTCCGAGATCAAGAGCATCCTCGCGTTCCCGGGCTTCGAGAAAAAGCTGAACCCCCGCGCGCTGGACCACTACCTCTCGTTCGAGTACCCCGCCCCGCCGGAGACGTTCTTCGAGGGCGTCCTCTGCCTGCCGCCCGCGCACTGCCTGTGGTACCGCGGCGGCGAGGTCACCCTGCGCCGGTACTGGGAGCCGAAGCTCGAGCCCGACGAGTCGATGACGGAGGAAGAGGCCGTCTCGCAGATCGAGGCCGTGTTCGAGGATTCCGTCGCGGCGCACCGCATCAGCGACGTGGAGGTCGGCTGCTTCCTTTCGAGCGGCGTGGATTCGAGCTATGTCGCCAGCTATTTCAAAGGGCAGAAGACGTTCACCGTCGGATTCGGCTCCGACGCGCGCTACAACGAGATCGGCTACGCAAAGCGCCTTTCGCGGGAGATCGGGCTCGAGAACCGTTCCCACGTGATCACGCCGGAGGAATACTGGGGCAGCCTGCGGGCGGTGCAGTATTACATGGACCAGCCCCTGGCAGACGCCTCGGGTGCGGCGCTGTTTTTCGTCTCGAAGCTCGCGGGCGAATCCGTCAAGGTCGTGCTTTCCGGCGAGGGCGCGGACGAGCTGTTCGGCGGCTACAACATTTACCGCGAGCCGGGCGACACGGCCGGCTACCGCCGCCTGCCCCTCGGCCTGCGCCGGGCGCTGGCGGCCCTCGCCGCCCGCATGCCGCAGGTCCGCGGGCGGGATTTTCTCCTGCGCGGGGCGCGGCCGCTCGAGGAGCGGTTCATCGGCAACAGCAGCCTGCTCGCTCTGGGGGAGAAGCGCCGCCTGTTGCGCGGGGATTTCCCCGCCACGGCCCCGCAGCTTCTGACCGCGCCGTTCTGGGAGAGGGTGCGCGGGCTGGACGACGTGACGCGGATGCAGTACCTCGACCTCAACGTCTGGCTGCCGGGCGATATCCTTCTGAAGGCCGACCGCATGAGCATGGCGCATTCGCTCGAGCTGCGCGTGCCGTTCCTCGACCGCCGCGTGTTCGAGGTCGCCGCGCGCCTGCCGCACCGGCTGAAGGTCGCGGACGGGCAGACCAAATACGCGCTGCGCAGGGCGGCCGAGCGCCATCTGCCCGAGTTCACGGCACAGAAGAAAAAGCTCGGGTTCCCGGTGCCCATCCGCGTCTGGCTGCGCGAAAAAAAATACGCCGGCATCGTCCGCGAGTCGTTCGGGTCGGAGACGGCGCGCCGCTTCTTCAACCCGGAGGAGCTCCGGCGGCTCCTCGACCTCCACTATGCCGGGAAGCGCGACAACAGCCGCGGCATCTGGACGGTGTTCTCCTTCCTCGTGTGGTACGACGTTTACTTCAACGGCGTTTCCCACCGGACCGGCGAGCTGCCGACGGTGGGCTGAACCGTTTCCCGAACAGAATAAAAAATCCCCGCGCGATCCGGCAAAGCTGCCGGCGGCGGGCCTTTTTTCCCTTTTGGATGCATAGAACCGCGGCGCGGGGCGAAACTAACCCCGAGGTGATGAACAGCGTGGATTACCTATGGTCGTTTGTCATCGGGGGCGCGTTCTGCGTGGTGGGGCAGGTCCTCATCGACTTCACGAAGCTGACGCCCGCCCGCATCCTGGTCGCGTTCGTGACGGCTGGCGTCATCCTCGGGGCGCTGGGCGTGTACGGCCCGCTGGCGGAGTTCGCGCACAGCGGCGCCACCGTGCCGCTGACGGGCTTCGGCTATCTGATGGCGAAAGGCACGCTGAAAGCCGTGCGGGAAAGGGGCCTGCTGGGCGCTTTTTCCGGCGGGCTGACGGCGTCGGCCGCCGGGATCGCGGCGGCGGTGCTTTTCGGCTACCTGGCCGCCTTGTTTTCAAAATCGGGAGATAAGAGTTAGCCCCTTCTACCGCTATGCGAGGGCGGGTTACCGCTACGCCGGCCTGGCCTGGCGCGTGTTCCGCATCGTCAACGGCAGCTTTCTCGGCACGCTGCTGTGGCAGGGCGCGAAATTCGCCTGGCGCCGCTGGCACCGCCGCCCCGCGGGCAGGAAAAACGGACAGGCGTGAGGACGCCTGTCCGTATCGTTTCCGTTCCCTTGATTCCGCCGCCCGGCCGCTTTACTGGATGGAGCAATCGAGGTAGTGCTCGAGGTCTTCCTCGTCCTTTTTCTTCTTTTCAAAAAACAGCACTACGGCGACGGCCACGGAAACCACCGCGGCCGCGGTGGAGATCACCGCAAGCCACAGGGAGAGCTTTCCGGAATTCTTCAAATCGGACACCCCCGTTTTCGTGAAAATCCCGCGCTTCCGTCCGCTTCTGCTTTCATGATAGCCGCTTTCCGGAAAAATGTCAATTCCCCGGCGGAAACAGGAGCCTGCGCGGCGCGGCCGGTTAAGAAAAAAGCAGGGCGAAACGCTCTGCCTTCCGCATCCCGGGTATTTCTCAGGCTTTCGCGCCTGCGGCGCCCTGGGTGTCCGCGGCGTTCAGCTTGCGCATCAGCGCGGATTTTTTTCTTGCCGCGTTGTTTTTATGCAGATGACCGTGCGCGGCGGCCTGGTCGATCTTCCGGACGGCGGCCTTGACCGCCTCGGCCTGATCCGTTCCGCCGGAGCCGATGGCCGAATAGGCTTTTTTGATCTCCGTTTTCAGTTCGGTGCCGGCCACTCTGTTCCGCTTGGTCTTCACAGCGATGACTTTCACGCGCTTTTTAGCCGACTTAATGTTAGGCATGGTTCCACCTCCTTCGGCGGATTTACAATTTATCATATCATTCCGGCCGCAAAAATGCAAGGAAAATCTTGAAAGGGGCGATCGTGTGAATTTTCGTACGGACCTGGCGCTGGAAAGCACCGAGCCGTCGCGGCAGACGCGGCGGGAGGAGGACGGCTGCACCGTCACCCGCATCGAGGAGGGCGGCGGGGTCTACGTCACGCTGGAGGTCCGCGCCATTTCGGACAGCATCGACGCGAACGGCTCGCTGCTGCGGCTGGTCGCGCAGGAGCTGGCCGCCCTGCTGCCGGGGGACGGGGCGGTGCTCGCGGCGGGCCTCGGCAACCGGGCGGTCACGCCGGACGCGCTGGGCCCGCTGACCGCGGAGCGCGTGCTCGCCACCCGGTATATCAAGGGGGAGATCGCCCGCGTGACGGGCCTCGACGGCCTGCGCCCGGTCGCCGTCGTCAGCCCCGGCGTGCTGGGCTGCACGGGCATGGAGGCGTTCGAGGTCCTGAAGGCCATCGTCGCCCAGATCCGCCCGGCGGCCGTGTTGGCGGTGGACGCGCTGGCCGCGCGCAGCCCCGCGCGGCTGGGCTGCACGGTGCAGATCAGCTCCGCCGGCATCTCGCCGGGCGCGGGTGTGGGCAACAGCCGCCCCCGCATCGACGAGAGCACGCTCGGCGTGCCCGTCGTCAGCATGGGCATCCCCACCGTGGTGGACGCCGCCACTCTCGCGCGCGACCTCGCGGGGGACGTGGACACGCAGAAGGTCGAGCCCCGCGGCGCCCCCATGATGGTGACGCCCCGCGAGATCGACCTGATCATCAACCGCGGCTCGCACCTGCTGGCCATGGGGGTCAACCGGGCGCTGAACCCGTCGCTGACCGTCGAGCAGTTCGAGGAGCTGACGTAGAGCCCCCCGGAATCATGAAACCGCCCCGCCCGGCATAAGAATTAGAAAACGGGAGGGCTTATCCCGCCCGAAGGTTCCGGGGAGGGGGCGCGGCATGAGGGGCTTGGCTCGGAAGGCGGCGGGGCTTGCGACGGCGCTGCTCGCCGCGGCCGGCGTGGCCTGCGTCTGCCTGCGCCTGCCGGAGGGGGCGGGGCGGAAGGCCGCGTTCGCGGCGGCCGGGTTCATCCTGCCCTCCGGCGACGCGGCGGATTTCTTCAGCGAGGAGGAGGACGACGGCTCCGTCTCCTCCGCCGCGCCCTCGCGGAAGCCCGAGGGCTCCTCTTCGTCCGCCCCCGCGCGGCCGGCGGATCCGGAGCCTCCGGCGGGCTCCGGGCCGGCGCCTTCGCAGGGCGCCTCTTCGCAGAGCGCCTCCTCCGCGCCGCCGGCCGCCGCCGGCAAGGTGCAGGAGATGTGCGTCAACAGCGGCGGCACGCAGGTCGCGGGGTTCTGGGTCAAAAACCTGACGGAGAAGAACGCGGCGATCGACTTCGCCGCCGAGCTGAAGAAACAGCCCGCCGTGAAGATCAAGAAAAACGCCGGGCCCCAGGTGCTGATCTACCACACGCACACCACCGAGGCCTATGCCGAGAATCCCACCGCCCGCACGACGGACAAATCCCAGAGCGTCTGCGCCGTGGGGGACGAGATCGCGGAGCAGCTCAAGGCCGCGGGCATCGGCGTCCTGCACGACACGACGTACCACGATTACCCGGCCTACAACGGCTCCTACGACCGTTCCCGCGTCACGATGCAGAAGGACCTGAAGCAGAATCCGGGCATCCAGGTCACGCTGGACATCCACCGCGACGCCATGCACCGCACCGACGGGACGAAGCTGAAGCCCACCGCGGTCGTCAACGGGAAAAAGGCCGCGCAGATCATGATCATCAGCGGATGCGACGACAAGGGCACCCTCGGCTACCCGAACTGGGAGTATAACCTGCGGCTCGCCCTGCGCCTGCAGAAAGCCGTCGCCGTGAACGATACGAATCTGGCCCGGCCGCTGGATTTCTGCGCCCGCAAGTACAACCAGGACATGACGAAGGGGTCGCTCCTCGTCGAGGTCGGCACGGACGCCAACACCCTCGAGGAGGCGAAATATGCCGGCGAGCTTTTCGGCAGGGCCCTGGCCGGCGTGCTGAACGGCCTGACGTAGGGCGGACCGGAAAGGGAAGGAAAAAGACCGGGATGAAGAAAAACGGAGCTTTCAGGATCTTCGTCACCGCGTGCGTCTGCACGCTCTGCGCGCTGGCGCTGGCGTGGGGGGTCCTGACGGTGGACAGCCGTTCCCGAGAGATCGGCTTTCACGACGGAAAGACCCTGATTTACCAAATTACCGGCAAAAACCTCAGCCTATCTTGCATTGCCGGCGGAATATGCTATAATTATTCCGTATAGCGACGATGGACGGAGAGCCAAACGGAGGATTTTTCATGAAGCGGCGGGAAAGCATGCTCGGCGTTCTTTTCCTGGCCTTTGCCCTGGCCTTTTGTTTTCCGGCGGGCGTTTCCGCCGCGGTCAGCGGGGGGGTCTCCAGCACGGTTTCCGAAGCCTCGAGCGCGGTTCTCAGTTCGGCGCTCTCCGCGCCCTCCGCGCCGGAGGAGAGCAGCTCCGTGAAGTCCTCGGCGGCCCCCGTGCAGGGGAAGCCGGTTTCCTCCTCCGCCTCCAGCAAAAAGAAGAAAAAGCGGGCGGCCTCCTCCGCCGTTTCCTCCGCTGTCTCCGGCGCGCCCTCCTCCTCTTCGGAGGGGGGGATGTACATCGTGGAGTCGGAGCCGCTCTCGCTGCCCGAAGTGGGCAGCGTGGCGGAGCCGGACCCCCTGAGTTCGGCCGCGGCCGACCCGGACGCCTCGCGGCGGACCCTGATCGGCATCCTGTCGTGGGTGTGCATCCTGCTCGGCGTCCTCGTGGTGCTGGTGGTGGTGCTCAGCAACCGCCGCCCGCCGCGCGGGCCGGGCCGCAAGAGGTACCGCAGGCCCAGGCGCAGCCGCAAGAAGCGCCTGCTGAACGACAAATACTACCGCGGCCTCAACCGCTACTGACCGCCGGAAAATTTTACAGTTGCGGGGCGCTTTCCGGCGCCCCGCTTTTTGAAGAAGGGTGAGGCTTTTTGACCGTTCCCCGCAAGAATATCCGCAATTTCTGCATCATCGCCCATATCGACCACGGCAAAAGCACGCTGGCCGACCGCATCCTGGAGCTGACCGATTCCGTCCCCCTGCGGGAGATGGAGGACCAGATCCTCGACGACATGGACCTGGAGCGGGAGCGCGGCATCACGATCAAGGCCCATGCCGTCACGCTCCTTTACCACGCGAAGGACGGGCAGGATTACATCTTCAATCTGATCGACACGCCCGGGCACGTGGACTTCAACTACGAGGTCTCGCGCTCGCTCGCCGCGTGCGAAGGGGCGGTGCTCGTCGTCGACGCCTCGCAGGGCATCGAGGCCCAGACCCTCGCCAACGCCTACCTCGCGCTCGACGCGGGGCTCGAGATCCTGCCCGTGATCAACAAGATCGACCTGCCCAGCGCCCAGCCCGAGCGCGTGCGGAAGGAGATTGAGGACGTGCTCGGCATCCCGGCCGGCGACGCGCCGTGCGTCTCCGCCAAGCTGGGCACCAACGTGGGCGACGTGATGGAGCAGATCGTGCGGGACGTGCCGCCGCCGCAGGGCGACGAGGAGGCCCCGCTGCGCGCGCTGATCTTCGATTCCTACTACGACGCCTACAAGGGCGCGGTGGCCCACGTGCGCGTGAAGGACGGCTGCGTGCGGCCCGGCGACGCGATCCGCATGATGTCGGCGGGCGGCGAGTTCACCGTCGCGGAGTGCGGGTACATGCGCGCCACGGGCTTTGAGCCGGCCCCGCTGCTGCGGGCGGGCGAGGTCGGCGTGCTCTCCGCCTCCATCAAGGACGTGCGCGAGGCGCGCGTGGGCGACACCGTCACGCTCGCCCTGCGCCCGGCGAAGGAGCCGCTGCCGGGCTACCGCCCCGCCCGGCCGGTGGTGTTCTGCGGCGTCTACCCGGCCGACGGCGCCAAATACCCCGACCTGCGCGACGCGCTCGAAAAACTGCAGCTCAACGACGCGGCGCTCTCGTTCGGGCCGGAGACTTCGGCGGCGCTGGGCTTCGGGTTCCGCTGCGGATTTTTGGGCCTGCTGCACATGGAGGTCGTGCAGGAGCGCCTCGAGCGCGAATACGGCCTCGACCTCATCATGACCGCGCCGAGCGTGGTGTACCGCATCCGCAGGACGGACGGCACGACGGCCGAGATCGACAACCCGACCAACTACCCCGACCCGTCGCAGATCGCCGAGGCGGACGAGCCGGTGGCGGACGCCCACATCTACGCCCCGAAGGAGTTCGTCGGCGGCGTGATGGAGCTGTGCCAGGACCGGCGCGGCGAGTTCCTCGGCATGGATTACCTCGACGCCGGCCGCGTGGACGTGCATTACGAGCTGCCGCTCAACGAGATCGTCTACGACTTCTTCGACGCGCTCAAGAGCCGCACCCGCGGCTACGCCTCGTTCGACTACGAGCTGACCGGCTACAGGAAGAGCAGCCTCGTCAAACTGGACATCCTGCTCAACGGGCAGCCCGTGGACGCGCTGTCGTTTATCATCCACTCGGACAAAGCCTACGCCCGCGCCCGCCGGATGGTCGAGAAGCTGAGGGAGAAGATCCCGCGCCAGCTTTTCGAGGTGCCCATCCAGGCCTGCATCGGCGGCCGCGTGATCGCGCGCGAGACCGTCAAGGCCCTGCGCAAGGACGTTCTCGCCAAGTGCTACGGCGGCGACATCTCCCGCAAGAAGAAGCTGCTGGAAAAGCAGAAGGAGGGCAAAAAGCGCATGCGCCAGCTCGGCACCGTCGAGGTCCCGCAGGAAGCGTTCCTCAGCGTGCTCAAGCTGGATGAGTAGCGGGGGGATCGGCCTGTACCTGCACGTGCCGTTCTGCGCCGGCAAGTGCCCGTACTGCGACTTCTATTCCGTCCGCGCGACGGAGGCCGCGATGGACGATTACACGGACTGCCTGGTGCGCCGGGTCCGCGAGGCGGCGGAACGGACCGGCCGGCGTGCGGACACCCTCTATCTCGGCGGCGGGACGCCGAGCCTGCTGGGCGCGGCGCGGCTGTGCCGCATCCTCGGGGCGGCGCGGGAGAGCTTCTCGATCGGCGAAAGCGCGGAGGTCACCGTGGAGGCGAACCCGGGTGAGCTTTCCGCCGGCTTTTTCCGGGAGATCCGGGCGGCGGGGGCGAACCGCGTCTCGCTCGGCGTGCAGTCTACGGACGACGGCGAGCTGCGGCTGCTCGGGCGGCGGCACACCGCCCGGGACGCCGCGCGGGCCGCGGAGGACGCGCGGGAGGCGGGGTTCGCGAACCTCTCGCTCGACCTGATGCTCGCGGTGCAGGGCCAGACGCCGCAAAGCCTGGCGCGGTCGGTCGAGTTCTGCGCGCGGGCGGGGGCAGCGCACGTCTCGGCCTATCTGCTGCAGATCGAGCCGCGCACGGCCTACTGGAAAAACCGGGCGCAGCTCCGCCTGCCGGATGAGGACGGGGCCGCCCGGCTCTATCTTCTGGCGTGCTCGGAGCTGGAAAAGCGCGGCTTCCGCCAGTATGAGATCTCCAATTTCGCCCGCCCGGGCTTCGAGGGCCGGCACAACCTGAACTACTGGCGCTGCGGGGAGTATCTGGGCCTCGGCCCTTCGGCGCACTCGTTCCTGGACGGGAAGCGGTTCCACTTCCCGCGCGGCATGGCGGCGTTCCTGCGCGGCGACCCGCCGGAGCAGGACGGCCCGGGCGGCGATTTCGAGGAATACGCAATGCTGAAGCTGCGCCTCGCGGAGGGCCTTTCGGACGCCGGATGCCGCGCCCGCTTCGGGCACCCGATCCCGGAGCCGATGAAGCGCGCCGCCCGCCGGTACGGGCCGAACGGCTGGGTCGCCCCCACGGCGGACGGCTTCCGCCTCACGCCGGCCGGCTTCCTGCTCTCCGACGCCCTGACGGTGGAGCTCCTGCAGGCTGAGCCTGCACGCACGGCCCGCCGTTCAGTCCGGAGCGGATCATAAGCCGGTTTAGGCGGGACGGCCCAAGGCAACTCCCGCGGGAGCCTTTTAATTTCTGTCCCGGCAAACGGGACTTGCGGTTCCCACTTTGCCCTGCGCCGGGCCGAAACCGGCCGCCGCCGGGGATTTTCACAATTAGTTTACAATTAGCATATTGACATCGGGGCAAACTAATGGTACTCTATACTGTGTTAGCACTCTAATGATTTGAGTGCTAAATCCGATCGAAAGCAAGGAGGGGAGCAGAAATGGAACTGAGCGAGCGGAAGAGGAAGATCCTCGCCGCGGTGGTGGAGCTTTACATCGCCGCGGGGGAGCCCGTCGGCTCGAACTCCGTCTGCGACGCCCTCGATTTCAACGTCTCCTCGGCGACCGTGCGCAACGAGATGAGCGACCTCAGCCGCATGGGCCTGCTGGAGCAGCCGCACACCTCGGCCGGGCGCGTCCCCTCGCAGAAGGGTTACCGCGTGTATATCGACACGCTGATGAAGCGGCGGCCGATCTCGAAAGAGGAGCAGCGGTATCTCGACAGCCTCATCCTGCCCTCGGCCTACGATCCCGAGAAGCTGCTGGAGGGCGCGGCCCGCGTGCTGGCCTCCATGACGAAATACGCCGCGGTCTCCACCACGCCGAACGGCGAGAGCGGGGCCATCCGCGGCGTGCAGCTCGTGCAGACGAGCCGCCGCACGGCCATGGTGATCCTGATGACCTCGGCAGGCACGATGAAGAGCCGGCTGTTCCGGTGCGATTTCGACCTGACGCCCGAGATCCTGCGGGTCTTTTTCCGCCTGCTGAACGAGAAGCTGGCGGGCGTGCCGGTCGCCGACGTGACGCCGGCCTACGTGCAGTCGCTGGCCGCCTCGCTGGGCGAGATGGCCATGATGATGAGCTCCGCGCTGGCGGCGGTGGCCGAGGCCGCGCAGGACTCGATGCGCTCGCAGGTGTGCCTGAACGGCGAGGTGAACCTGCTGTTTTACCCGGAGTTCGGGCAGATCGGCGTCCGGCGCATCATCGACTTTCTCAGCCGGCCGGAGGAGCTGTGCAGCCTGCTCGAGGACCAGGGGGGCAGCCTGCGCGTGCTGATCGGCCGCGAGAGCAAGCGCCCCGCGCTCCAGAATTCCAGCGTGGTGGTCTCGCGCTATGCGGTCGGCGGGCGCGACGCGGGCGCCATCGCCCTGATCGGCCCCACGCGGATGAATTACAGCAGGATCCTTTCCAATATGGAGTATCTTTCCGGCACCGTCGGCCGCATGCTGACGGAGCTGATGGATCAGGAGTAAAAAGGGGGCAACACCTTGCAGAAAAACGACGAGAAGAACGAGAAGGATCGAAAGACGGAAGCGGCGAAGGCCCCGGCGGCCGCCGCGCAGGCCCCGCAGAAAAAAGAGGGCGCGCCGGCCGAAAAGCCGGCCGCGCCGGAAAAAGCCGCCGCGGCCCTCGAAAAGGAGATCGGCGCTTTGAAGCAGAAGCTCAGCGCGGCCGAGAAGGAGATGGAGCGGCAGAAGGACCTGCTGCTGCGCACCGCGGCGGAATACGACAACTACCGCAAGCGGACCGCGCGGGAGAAGGAGAGCGCCTATACCGACGCCACGTCCGACGCGGTGCAGGAGTTCCTGCCGGTCGCGGACAATCTGGAACGCGCGCTGGAGCAGAAGGACTGCCCGGCCGAGGACCTGCGCAAGGGCGTCGAGATGGTGCTGCGGCAGATGCAGGACGCCCTGAAGAAGCTGGGCGTGGCCGAGATGGGGAAGGAGGGCGAGCCCTTCGACCCGGCTGTGCACAGCGCCGTGGCCCATGTGGAGGACAAGAGCCTCGGTGAGAACACCGTGACCAAAGTTTTTCGGAAAGGCTACAGGATCGGCGGCAAAGTCGTCCGGCACGCCATGGTGCAGGTAGCCAACTGAAAAGTTGATTCATAGATTTGTTCCTGGGAAAAAAGATTTTTGCTGGAGGTAATAGATATGGCAAACGTATCGAAAACGATCGGCATCGACCTGGGCACCACGAATTCCTGCGTCGCCGTGATCGAGGGCGGCAAGCCCGTCGTGATCCCGAACTCGGAGGGCGCGCGCACGACCCCTTCCGTCGTGGCGTTCTCCAAGACCGGCGAGCGCATGGTCGGCCAGGTGGCGAAGCGGCAGGCTATCACGAACCCGGACCGCACGATCTCCTCGATCAAGCGCAAGATGGGTTCCGATTATAAAGTCACCATCGACGGCAAGAGCTACACCCCGCAGGAGATCTCCGCGATGATCCTGCAGAAGCTCAAGGCGGACGCGGAGGCCTACCTCGGCGCGCCGGTGCATTCCGCCGTGATCACCGTGCCGGCCTATTTCACCGATTCCCAGCGCCAGGCGACGAAAGACGCCGGCAAGATCGCCGGGCTGGACGTCAAGCGCATCATCAATGAGCCGACGGCTTCGGCGCTCGCCTACGGCATCGACAAGGGCGAGGAGCAGAAGATCATGGTCTACGACCTGGGCGGCGGCACGTTCGACGTCTCCCTGATCGAGATGGGCGACGGCGTGCAGGAGGTCCTCGCGACGGCCGGCAACAACCGCCTGGGCGGCGACGACTTCGACAAGCGCGTGATGGACTGGATGGTCTCCGAGTTCAAGAAAGAGAACGGCATCGACCTTTCCGGCGACCGCATGGCCATGCAGCGCCTCAAGGAGGCTGCCGAAAAGGCGAAGATCGAGCTTTCCAGCATGACCTCCACGCAGATCAACCTGCCGTTCATCACGGCGGACGCAAACGGCCCGAAGCACCTCGACATGACGCTGACCCGCGCGAAGTTCGAGGAGCTGACCGCGGACCTGGTCGAAAAGACCATGGGCCCCATGAAGCAGGCCCTTTCCGACGCCGGCCTCACGTTCAACGACATCAGCAAGATCCTGATGGTCGGCGGCTCCTCGCGCATGCCGGCCGTGCAGGAAGCCGTCAAGAAGCTCTCCGGCAAAGAGCCGTTCAAGGGCATCAACCCGGACGAGTGCGTGGCCATCGGCGCCGCACTGCAGGCGGGCGTCCTCGGCGGCGAGGTCGAGGGCCTGCTGCTGCTGGACGTCACCCCGCTTTCGCTGGGTGTCGAGACCATGGGCGGCGTGATGACGAAGATCATCGACCGCAACACCACCATCCCGACCAAGAAGAGCCAGATCTTCTCGACGGCCGCCGACGGCCAGACCCAGGTGGAGATCAACGTGCTGCAGGGCGAGCGCGAGTTCGCCCGCGACAACAAGCAGCTCGGCCTGTTCCGCCTGGACGGCATCGCCCCGGCGCCGCGCGGCGTGCCGCAGATCGAGGTCACGTTCGACATCGACGCCAACGGCATCGTGAACGTCTCGGCCAAGGACCTGGGCAGCGCCGCGAGGAGGTCGACCGCAAGAACGAGGCCGAGAACCTGTGCTATTCCGCCGAAAAGCTGGTCAAGGACAACGGCGGCAAGATCGCGGATTCCGACAAGACCGACCTGAACTCGAAGATCGCCGCGCTGCGTTCCGCCATCTCCGCCAACAACGCGGACGATATCAAGGCGAAGAGCGACGATCTGCAGAAGGCCATGTACGCCGTCGGCGGCAAGCTGTACCAGAGCGCCGCGCCGCAGGGCCAGCCCGGGCAGCCGAACCAGGGCGGCCCGCAGCAGCCGGGCGCGGGCTCTTCCGCCGGCCCGAACGGCAACGTGTACAACGCGGAGTACCACGACGTGGACGACAAGGACAAAAAGTAACTCAGAACCGCCCGCACGGCCCGCCGGAGGGGAGGACCCCGCGGCGGGCGGGCGTTTGACATAAACTGCGGCTTCAGGGCAGCCTGTGCGGCTGCCCTGTGCGCGTAATCCGGGAGTGATTGTGCTTGGCTGAAAAAAAGGATTATTACGAGGTCATGGGCGTGCCCAGAAACGCCACCGAAGCCGAGATCAAGCGGGCGTACCGGGAGCTGGCCAAAAAATATCACCCGGACCTGCATCCGGGCGACAAGGCCGCCGAGGCAAAATTCAAGGAGATCAACGAGGCGTACGAGGTCCTTTCCAACAAGGAAAAGCGGGCGCGCTACGACCAGTTCGGCCAGGCGGGGGTGGATCCCAACTTCGGCGGCGGCGCCGGGGGCAGCCCGTTCGCCGGGGACATCAACATCGACGACATCTTCAACAGCGTGTTCGGCGGGTTCGGGGGCTTCGGCGGGTTCGAGGGCTTCGGCGGCGCGCGCCGCGCGAGGGCCAACGTGCCGCGCCGCGGCAGCGACAGCGAGGCCTCCGTCGAGATCAGCTTCGAGGAGGCCGCGAAGGGCTGCGCCAAGACTGTCTCCTACGAACAGGTCGGCACCTGCCCGGAGTGCCGCGGCACCGGCGCCAAGGGCGGCGCGGCCGCGCGCACCTGCCCGCAGTGCGGCGGCACGGGCCAGGTGCGCGTCAGCCAGCGCACGCCCTTCGGCATGGTGCAGACCACGCGCACCTGCGACCGCTGCGGCGGCACCGGCCGCGTGATCGACGAGGAGTGCCCCGCCTGCGGGGGGACGGGCCGCGTCCGCCGCAGAAGGACCATCGAGATCAACATCCCCGCCGGCATCGACAGCGACCAGATCCTGAACGTGAGCGGCAAGGGCAACGCGGGCCAGAACGGCGGCCCCAGCGGGGACCTGCACGTTTCGGTCGGCGTGCGCCCGCACCCGATTTTCGAGCGCAAGGGCTTCGACGTCTGGTGCGAGATGCCCATCACCTTCACGCAGGCGGCGCTCGGCGCCGAGGTGGTCGTGCCGACCATCGACGGCCGCGTCGAGTACCAGGTCCACCCCGGCACCCAGCCGGGCGACGTGTTCAAGCTCAAGGGCAAGGGAATCCCCCGCCTCGGCGCGCGCGGGCGCGGCGACCAGTACGTCCGCATGACCGTCGAGGTGCCGAAGAACCTTTCCCCGAAGCAGAAAAGCCTTCTCGAGGAGTTCGAGAGCGTGGGGGAGGAGAAAAACTACCAGAAGCGCCGGTCTTTCTTCGATAAGATCAAAAACATGTTCGGGGATTGACTCAGCGGCGCTTCCCGCCGGCCGCGGGCCGGAGCAGCAGCCGGGTCTCGCCGGGGTTGAGGGCCGGCAGCTTCGCCGCGATGCGCGGGTGGTTCAGGCGCCCGCGCACCATGTCGCGCAGGGCCTGCCCGCCGTTGTAGCCGTGGATCACCCGGATCTCGGCCACGCCGGCCGGCACGTTCGAGAGCAGGTGCTCCAGCCTGCTCTCGGCGTCGGCGGCCGTCAGGCCGTGCAGGTCCACCGTCATGCGGCCCGGCTCTTTCACAACGCGCACGGCGTTCCGCCTCCTTTCCGCAAAAAATCTCTGGATGGTGAACGGCGATTCCGGCCGTGGGGATGTTTCACGGCCCGGCTCAAAAAAGATATTATTTCCATTATAACCCGCGATCCCGCCTGAAAATTTCCAGGCGGGATTTTTCCGTGCCGCGGCGGTTGTGCTCGCCCGCGCCGGTATGCTATAATAGCGGGGAAAGCCGGAGGTGGACGTGTTGAAGATTCTGGATCTGCGGAATGTTTTTACCAGCTGCACCGACGCGCTGATCGAGATCGGCGATCCGCTGATCTATTATGCCGAGGAAAAAACGGAGGAAGGGCACCCCAGCCTGTTCCTGCTCGAATATAACCGGGCCGCGAAGCGCGAGCGCGTCGTGGCGAACTTCATTCTGACCGATCCGGCCTACGTGCCGCACTTTTTCAGCTTTCCGGCGGAGATCGTGATCGTGCTGGAATCGGGCGGGAGCGAGGCGTGGATTCTGCGCGTGGACAAGCGCACGGGCCGGGAGAAGAGCATGGCCCGGCTCAGCTTCATCGGCAGCTTTCTCAACTGCCGCGCGCTGGACGAAGCGCACATGCTGTTCTACACCGGGCCGAACGCGAAGCACCGCGCCCTGTTCCGCGAATACGGCAGGCTGACGGGATTCTCGCGCGTGTGCTACCTCTACGACCTGGAGGAGGGGCGGTACTACTACGCGCGCGACCCGCGCGTCTGCGGGGCGGATTCCTCCCGCCTGCTGACCTGCGAGTGCGGCGGCGCCCTGCAGGTCCTGCTGCTGG
>ENA-UOOI01001261-UOOI01001261.1-fermentation-metagenome-genome-assembly--contig:-NODE-1261-length-27316-cov-3.941088_pt1 | contig 27316 bp, 26 predicted proteins | sample MGYA00245779_ERZ724027 | MGnify/ENA primary metagenome ERZ724027 (study PRJEB28704, sample SAMN03018318) | fermentation metagenome | biome: anthropogenic terrestrial biome; feature: soil; material...
TTTATTTGGTGCTTATAATTAAAAATTTTTAGGACATTTTCAAAAACGCTTGACATACCTTTACATCATCATTCTCGCAAGTACTACACTTGCCGCAAGCCCTGCAAATGTTGCAAACATTGCTCCTGCAAGCGTATAACGGGTTTTTGTGACCTTCGCCGCTACAAAATACACTGACATTGTGTAGAAGATTGTCTCTGTGCATGACATCGTGATAGAGGCTACCAGACCGATAAAGGAATCCGTTCCATATGTTTTATATATATCCAGCAGCAGACCTGTCGCGGCAGATGATGAAAACATCTTGACAATGGAAAGCGGGACAAGCTGCGACGGAAATCCAATCGGATCCAGTATTCTGGCAAGCAAACCAGAAAGCAGGTCCAGAAAACCCGATGCCCTCAACACCCCGACCGCCACCATCAGCCCGATCAGTGTGGGCAGTATATTAACTACGGTTTTTAAACCATCCTTCGCCCCTGCTACAAAGTCCTCGTATATATTTTGTTTTTGGAGTATTCCATACCCGATTATGTAAAATAAAAGAAAAGGGATCATAAAATCCGACAGATATAAAAGTATTTTCATAAACAGCCTCCTTCTACAGTCTACGGATATCCAGCGAAAAACAGAACATATATTTAGCTATCTTTTTGACTGAAAATCGTATACAATAAGGATATAGAGAAGTAGATGGAGGATCTCACATATGATTATTAAAAATGCAAAAGTGTTTTCAAAAGACTATAAATTTGAGAAGAAGGACATCTTTATTCGAAACGGGGTTTTTTCGGAAAACCCAGATAACGGTGAGTCTATCGACGGAAGCGGTCTTTATGCCATTCCCGGTCTGACAGACATACATTTTCACGGCTGCAGGGGGTATGATTTCTGCGATGGCACAGAGGAGGCCATATCCGCTATTGCCGATTATCAGCTGAAAAATGGAATTACCACCATTGCCCCCGCCACAATGACCTTTGAGGAAGAACACCTGAAAAGAATAATGGAAACAGCGAAAGCTCACCAAAACACCGGGGGAGCTGAACTGGTCGGAATTAATATGGAGGGACCTTTTATCTCAGCCGAAAAGAAAGGGGCACAGAATCCCCGCTTTATTCATCGCCCTGATCTGGCTATGTACCGCCGTCTTCAGGAAGCCTCCGGAGAGCTCATCAAGCTGGTGGATATTGCACCGGAAGAAGAGGGTTCTATGGAGTTCATAGAGGCGGTAAAAGACGAAGTAACCGTATCAGTCGCACATACGACGGCCGACTATGATACGGCCAGTGAAGCATTTACAAAAGGTGCCGGACAGGTCACCCATCTGTATAATGCAATGCCTCCTTTTTTGCATCGGGCACCGGGCGTTGTCGGAGCCGCCTTCGATCACAGGAATGTAAAGGTTGAACTAATCTGTGACGGCGTTCATATCCACCCTTCTGTTGTCCGGGCAGCCTTTCAGCTTTTCGGCGATGACCGTGTCATTCTGATCAGTGACAGCATGATGGCAACAGGTCTCGAAGACGGCGATTATTCCCTCGGCGGACAGGCCGTAAAAGTCACCGGACCCCGTGCGACCCTAAAGGACGGCACAATCGCCGGTTCCGCGACCAATCTGATGAACTGTATGAGGACCGCAGTATTAAAGATGAGGATTCCCCTCGAAAGTGCAGTGCGGGCCGCAGCTGTTAATTCCGCCAAATCCATCGGTATCTTTGACCGTTATGGAAGTATCGAGGATGGTAAGGTAGGAAACGTAGTCCTGCTGGATCAGGATCTGAACCTTATAAGCGTAATTCAAAAAGGTCGGAAAATCAAATAATCCGTCTTCTGTTTTATTCTACACTCTTTAAGGACTCTACCATATCTATTTTCTTCAGCCGCCGCTGCATCATTGCATTGACAAGAAGTGAGAAAATCATCGTCAGAACTGCGCTGACCAGGAAACTGATCGGACGGATCAGTCTACCGAACATCATGGCATCTACTTCCACAGTTAATATTACAAACCTGTGAAGTAAGATTCCCATGATACAGCCCACAACAATTCCGATCACTGTCAGGATAATATTTTCTCTGAACACATAGGAAGAAACCTCTCTGTCATAAAAACCAAGTACCTTCAGTGTCGCAAGTTCTCTTTGACGCTCTGTAATATTAATACTATTCAGATTATATAGCACAACAAATGCCAGTAAACCTGCCGATATAATCAGGACATAGATTACCTGATTCAATGTATCAAGCATTTGGTCCAGATCTTTCAGTCCCGCATTGGTAAAAGTAACTCCTGCGCAGGCTTTATTGGCAATCAGTGCTTTTCCAAGATCTTTTTCTTTTTTATCTGACAGCTGATATTTGAGCCAGACCTGGCTATACTCGGGAGCACTGCCACAGAGCTTCTCATACAGCTCTGGAGAAAGGTAGATGTAATGAAGCACATAATTCTCCATGATCACGGAAACTTTCGCGGAAACCGTCTTATCGCCGATTTTAATCTGTACTGTATCTCCTCTTTTTGCCCCGATTTCCCTGGCAGCTTTCTCAGTAAGAATCATGCCTTCTTTCGGAAACTGATCGTTCTTCTGCGACTTGCGGTCTCTTACGGCAATAAACTTCGAAAATTTACTTATATCTTCCGGAACCTGCATGGTAACACTTTGACTTTTTCCTTTATATTCAAGATCTGCCGTTGATGAAGCCACACGTATATGTTGGTCTATATCCCCGGATTTCACATACAGCTGTTCTAGCTCATTTTTCTCATCTTGTGACGCTTTGTTATTGACATTCACAACCGCATCATACATAAAGATATCCGTATATTGTCTTTTGGCCACAACCTTAATCGAATCCTGAACTCCAAATCCAACCAATATCAGAGCCATACATCCTCCAATTCCTATCGTAGTCATCAAAAAACGTTTCTTATAGCGCATCAGATTGCGTACCGTTGATTTTGCGGTAAAGTTCATATGATGCCATATAAACGGAATGTGCTCAAGCAGAACTCTTTTTCCACCCTTAGGCACTTCAGGACGCATCAGTTCTGCCGGTTTCGCCTTTAATTCTCTGTAAGAAGCCGTCAAAGTCGCTGCTCCGGTGCTTAAAACCGATGCAAGAACCGCCAAAACTGCCTGCGACGGGTTTAACGGAGTATAATACCTGGGAAGCCCCGTATATAAGATACCATAAGCCTTTATAATAATATTTGGCAAAGTGATCGATCCAACCCATACGCCAAAGATGCTTCCGCCAAAAGTCGCCAGAATTGCATAGCCAAAATACTTCATGGCAATCGAAAAGTCCCCATAGCCAAGAGCCTTCAGAGTTCCAATACTGACCCTCTGTTCCTCAATCATACGTGTCATCGCCGTCAGGCTTACAAGTGCTGCCACAAGAAAGAACATCACCGGGAATACATCGCCCAGCCTCCCCATACGATCAGCATCCATCTCATAACCGGAATATGAAGCGATCCTATCTCTTCCCAGCAGATACCAGGATGGTTCTTCAAGTTTATCGAGATCGGATTGTTTATCCCTGATTTCAGCTTTTGCATCATGAATCTTGCTCTTCGCATCCCGAGATTTTTCGTCAAATTCACGCTGCGACTGTTCCAGCTCGTCTTTCTTTTCCTGAAGTTTAGTCTCGGCATCTGCCAATTCTTTTTCTCCCTTAGAAAGCTCTGCTTCCGCCGATGTAAGTTCTTTCTCTTTGGATGCTAGTTCTGACTCGCTCTGATTTAATTCATTTTGGTTTTTATCCATCTCGGATATTGCGGCGTTTAAAGATCGATCTCCTTCATCTAACTTTTCCCACCCGTTATCCAGTTGTGGTTTCGCTGTATCCAGCTGTGACTTCGCCTCTGCAAGTTTTGCCTCGCTCTCTGTTATCTGAGGTTCCGAGGAAATCAACTCATCCATCTGTGCTTTTTCCTCTTGCAACCCCTGAAGTTTTTCCGAAAGTTCGGTGATCTGATCTTCTGCTCCGGGAACTTCCGGATGAGCTTTAAGGTCTGCAATCGACTGTTCAAGCAGCGCAGTATTCTGTTCAACCTCTGGCATCGATGCTTTGGCTTTTGCAAGCTGATCCTTTAAATCAGATATTTTTTTTGTGTTTTCCTCATAGCTTTGCAATCCCGAATCATATGATGCCTGCTGTTTCGTCAGCTCATCTTTTGCCTTCGCAGCTTCCTGCTGCTTATCCTCTAGCTGCCCTTTAGCTGCAGTGAGCTGCTGCCTCCCCTGTGCAATCTGGTCTTTTGCAGACTGCATCTGTTTTTTGCCGTCGGTTATTTTATCCCTTCCGTCTTCAAGTTCTTGTTTCTTCTGAGACAGTGTATGATCAGCCTCTTCGATCTGCCGGTGTCCCTGATCCAGCTTATTCTGTGCGTCTGTCAGCTCCTTTTCGCCCTTTGTTACCTCATCCTTCGCTTTTTCAAGCTGACTTTCCGCCTCATCTTTGATCTCATCGTACCTTCTTTTCGTGGCAGCCTTCTCCACGGGTTTCAGATTCTTTTTTGCCGATTTAATGAGACGCGTATATTCTGTACTATAGCTCATAAGATTTTTGGCGCCTTGTACCTGAAGATATGCTTCTGTATAATATTCTGAGGTAAATGCACTCTGATCAAGTAGGATAAATGCATCTGTGCTGCCGTCTCCAATCGTACTGGTTCCACGTCCGTCATCCATATATTCCGGACGTTTGCAGGATCCTGTTATTTTAAATGTTTTCTGCCGCAGTGTATCTTTGAGTGGTTCGTCACTTCCGGATTCAAACGTAACGTCATCTCCGATTTTATAACCACTGTTCTCAAGAAACGCTGTATCAACCAGACACTCCCTTAAATTTTCCGGAAGATGTCCTTTCATCAGAACAGGCTCATTAACACCCTCTGTAAGGCCAATAAGGTGTACCACAAAGCCCCTGTCATCCGCAGGAATGATTATATCCGCTGTATGAACCCCAACGGCTTTTTGTATTCCCTTTGTCCCGTTCATATCACTGATGTCTTCATCTGTAAGACCCAGAGTAGAGATCACTCGGAGATCCATAAGTCCTGTTTTATCATAATACTGATCCGCTGAATATTTCATATCATATTTTGTCGACCGTATGCCGACAAAAAATGCGGCACCCAGAGCGATAATCAAAAATATAGAGAAAAATCTTCCGAAATTTCTGCGTATCTCACGTGTGAAATCCTTCATCAGTGCATTTTTCTTCATTCAATCACCACTCGATCTCTTCTACCGGCGTCGGATTCTCATTAAGCTTTGTATCCGACACTTTCCCGTTCCGAATGCTGATCACACGGTCGGCCATCGGCGTAAGAGCAGTGTTGTGCGTGATCACAATAACCGTCATTCCCTGCCTTCGGCAGGTATCCTGCAGCAACTTTAAAATCGCTTTTCCTGTAACATAATCCAATGCTCCTGTCGGCTCATCGCAAAGCAGCAGTTTGGGATTCTTCGCCAGTGCGCGTGCAATAGCCACCCTCTGCTGTTCTCCTCCGGACAGCTGTGCGGGAAAATTATTCATCCTCTCTGCCAGCCCTACGCCGGTAAGCACTTCTTTAGCGTCCAGCGGATCTTTACAGATCTGAAGTGCCAATTCTACATTTTCCAGTGCAGTAAGATTCTGCATTAGATTATAGAACTGAAAGACAAATCCTATATCCTCCCTTCGATAACCAATCAGATTTTTCCCTCTGTATGAACTGATTTCATTTCCATCAACCAAAACCCGGCCGTCTGTAGCCGTATCCATTCCACCCAGAATATTCAAAACTGTCGTTTTCCCGGCACCGCTTGGTCCTACGATTACCGTAAACTCTCCTTCTTCAATTTCAAAATTTATTCCGTCGCAGGCTTTTATTTCAACCTCACCCATCTCATATACCTTTGTGACATCCTTAAGTTCTACATAGCTCATAATTCCACCTGTTCTTTCTGTCTTTCCTGCATCCTCAGCCACTGATCCTTTTCATCTAATTTTCTCCAAGTCCATCACTTTTCAATTCAGAAATCAGCTTCATATCCTGATCTGTGAGCCTGATATTCGAGACATACTCTCTTCCATCTTTCGTAGTCACTTTTGCCTCAATCACAGTTCCCTCCTGAAGTCCTTCCCCGGACACAGCCTTAAAAAAACCGGGGAGTTTCGGATGACGATTGATAAACTGCTCATATTCTTTCTTATATTTTAACATTTTCACTGGATTGATTCCCATCTTATAAATCTCCTATAATATACTTTTACGAAACGCCGTCCTATCGGGCACGTTTCCGGCTTTTGAACCTACAATAATATCATAACGCACTTTTTGGGTAATGGAAAGCCCAAAAGAAAAGAAGCGTAGAAAAGAAGCGTTCCCCGGGTGTATAACCCGTAGGAACGCTTCTCTGTACTCACACTCATGAAATGGATGCCCGGTAGATCTGTTCAATAGAATCTTTCAGCATTTTATCAAATTCATCCTGCGGCTGTGCATCATTAAGTCCCTGTGAAAGAGCACGGGAGAAACTTGCGATCAGTCCCGGATTCTTCGCAAGAAGCTTATCTGCCTCATCCCGGCTGTATCCTCCTGAGAGAGCCACAACCCTTACGACTCTCGGATCGTCCATCAGATCCGAGTAAAACCCTTCCTCGGTCGGAATGCTGACCTTAAACATCAGCTTTACATCTTTTTGAACTTTCTCTAAATGGCTGAAGAATTCATCCTTCAGAATCTTTTCTGCTTCTTCCTTCTCTTTACTGTAAATATCAACCTCTGGTTCCAGGATAGGAATAAGACCTTTTTCTGCGATCTGCAGACCAAGTTTAAACTGCTGATCTACAATCTTACGAATTCCTTCTTTGTTTGCAAGTTTGATGACTGAGCGCATCTTTGTACCAAAGATATGTCGCTCATTGGCTCTGTCAAGAAGTCCATCCAGTGAAGGAATCGGTTTCATAAGCTGCACGCCGTCTGATTCAGGGGCGAGGCCCTTGTCAACCTTGAGAATCGGTAAAATATTCTTCTCCTGAAGCAGATAATCTGCTGTGAATCTGCCATCCATCTGCCGATCCATGGTATTCTCAAACAGGATCGCCGCCAGAATATGTTCTGAAGTAAATGACGGACTCATAATAATTCTGGTCCTCATCCTGTGGACAAGTTCGAACATCTCATCGTCACCATGATATCTTGACTCGTCAATTCCGTAAAGCTTTAAAGCTTTTGGTGTGCTGCCGCCGCTCTGATCCAGGGCAGCAATAAAACCTTTTCCTTCACGCATCCTGGTTAACTGTTCATCATTATACATACAAAAACCTCCCAACTATGACTATAAGTTTCGTGATACACAGAAAGAATCTTATGCTATTTTCATGCAAGCATGAAACGCAGGACCTTTTGACCCCATATGATACACGGATTGTTACGCTCTTCGAGCTCTCACAAGTCTCCGCTCCGCTTCGGTCCGTGCTAAACGAACATCCACTGGATGTTCAGCACCCTACAAACATTCGAAATACACCCTAATCGGGTTGCTTTTTCATGTTTGTTCGGGTCCCAAAGTTATGCTTTTTCATGCAAGCATGAAACGCAGGACCTTTTGCCCCTGGTATCATAAAATTGTATTAATAAAGATTGAGTTATTCTTCAAAATAGTTTATGATATAGGGTGTAAACATTAGTAGTACCTATAAATCATGAGAAGGAGAATGAGGTATGGAAAAGTTTTTCAAATTGAAAGAGAACGGCACTACGATCTCTACGGAGATCCTCGCGGGGTTGACAACTTTCTTCGCCATGGCGTACATCTTGTTTGTCAATCCATCGTTACTTTCACAGACGGGAATTCCCTATGGAGGTGTATTCCTTGCTACAATCTTTGCCGCTGCAATTGGAACTTTGGTGATGGCTTTGTTTGCAAATGTTCCCTACGCGCAGGCACCCGGTATGGGGCTGAATGCATTCTTTACTTACACAGTTTGCTTCGGACTCGGATTTACCTGGCAGGAGGCACTGGCTATGGTGTTTATCTGCGGAATTGTCAATATTATTATCACGGTTACGAAAATTCGTAAAGAGATAATCCGTGCAATACCAGAGAGCCTTCAAAATGCAATCAGCGGTGGTATTGGTGTGTTTGTTGCCTATGTTGGGATCAAGAATGCAAACCTTTTAAGTTTCACTGCCGATCCCGGTACATATACACAGACTGAGGGAGGGAGTGTAATCACCAATGCCAGTATCGTTCCGGCTCTTGCCAACTTTAATAAAGCCGGTATCATTCTGGCAGTGATATCACTTATTATCACTGTGATTCTTGTCCTGAAAAATGTTCCCGGTGCTATCTTTATAGGCATCGTTGTTTCAACAATCATTGGGATACCTCTTGGCGTTACCGATGTCAGTCAGATCGGCGTGGAAAATAACCTTTCCAAATCTTTTTCAGAGCTTGGCATGACTTTCGGTGCAGCCTTCAGTTCAAAAGGAATGGGGTCTTTGTTCAGTGACCCTGGAAAGATTCCGTTGGTTCTTATGACCATCTTTTCATTCAGCTTATCAGATACATTTGATACATTGGGTACATTCATCGGAACCGGAAGAAAAACCGGGATCTTCAGTGAAGAAGACCAAAAAGCTATGGATAACTCCAGTGGGTTCAAGTCAAAGATGGATAAAGCCTTGTTCGCGGATTCTATTGCTACTTCCGTAGGAGCAGTTTTGGGTACATCCAATACGACGACATTTGTTGAGAGTGCTGCAGGTATTGGAGCAGGCGGACGAACCGGTCTGACTTCTTTTGTAACGGCATGTATGTTCCTGCTCAGTATGTTTTTTGCACCGATTATTGGCATTGTTCCGGCAGAAGCTACGGCACCGGCTTTGATCATGGTAGGAATTATGATGTTATCTTCGTTCAAGGATATTGAATGGACAGAACTTGAAGAGGCAGTTCCTGCTTTCTTTGCTACAATCTTTATGGGTCTGTGTTACAGCATTTCCTATGGTATCGCGACCGGATTCATCTTTTTCTGTCTGGTTAAGATACTGAAAAAAGAAACAAAAGACGTTCATCCGATTCTCTGGATCAGCACGATCTTGTTTATTCTCAATTTTATATTGCTCGCATATATGCAGTGATGCAAATCATGAATCACCCATATTCATAATTCGTGAAAAGGGCACCACAGACAATAGTCAGATTGTCTGTGGTGCCCTTTGCGTGGTGGTCATTATCACGATATCCGATTATGTACTATATCTAAAACATAAGGAAAATGTATTGTATCATAAAAAGAGAGTAGTATAATCTACGATAGAGTATTTTGAATTTATAGATTGAAGAAAGGAGATGCAAAGGACAATTTTTTCCTAAAGGTCACTTTGCTGTAATTGTATGGAGTTGATTACATTATTGATCTTATTTCCACTGCTGTCTTCTGTTTTGGTGTTTTTTGTAAGAAATGAAAAATTTAGAAATGGTATTATGAGGAGTGGAGCATTGGTGACAGCTGTATTGACAGTGCTGACGGTTGTCAAGTACTTCGGAAATGGACTTGTTCTTTCGTTTCAACAAACCGAAGTGATGGATGTCTTAATGTTGGCTGTCGAAATTGGAATGGCTGCTTACATTATTATAACAGGTTTCAAAGAAAAGAAATATCTGCTGGCTCTGTTTTCGATCATACAGATTGTGATGATTGTCGGGTTTGAGTTTACAGAGAAAAAGGGGATTGAAGTACATGATTATATTGTCCTGGACAAACTTTCGGGCATTATGGTGCTGATCGCAGGTATTATTGGCAGTTTGATTTCTATTTATGCGGTAGGCTATATGAAGTCCTATCATGCTCATCACAAAGAAGTGAAGGAAAGAAAATCCTTTTTCTTTTCTGTGATTTTTATTTTTTTATCGGCTATGTTCGGACTTGTATTGAGTAATCATCTGATGTGGATTTATTTCTGCTGGGAAATCACAACTTTCTGCTCCTATCTGTTAATCGGATACACAAAGACAGATGAGGCAAAGCACAATGCACTTCAGGCACTGACAATGAATGTTGGCGGAGGACTTTCATTTGCCGCGGCAATTGTGATTCTCGGAACAAAATTTCACACATTGGAATTATCGGCCCTTACATCCATGAAGCCCAATACAATTGTTTTAGTATGCGTATTTTTACTATGCCTGGCGGCACTTACGAAATCGGCACAGCTTCCGTTTTCATCCTGGCTGTTGGGGGCTATGGTTGCACCGACACCATCTTCAGCACTTCTTCACTCTGCCACGATGGTGAAAGCAGGTGTTTATCTGATTATCCGTCTTGCTCCGCTTTTGGGGGAGTCAGTAGTCGGACGCGTGATGACACTGATTGGAGCAGTGACGTTCCTTGCTTGCTCGATGATGGCGATCACTCCACATGACGCAAAGAAAGTACTCGCATATTCAACGATAGCGAACCTTGGACTGATTGTCATGTGTGCAAGTGTAGGAACACAGGAATCCTTGTGGGCAGCTATTTTACTGGTTATCTTTCATGCCGTTTCGAAGTCTTTGATGTTCCTCACGGTTGGCTCTATAGAGAATGTGATCGGAAGCAGAAACATTGAAAACATGAATGTCCTGATGCAGGTTTCAAGGGGACTTTCTATCGCGCTGATTATCGGAATCTGCGGAATGTTTCTCGCACCCTTTGGCATGCTGATTTCAAAATGGGTCGCGATGAAATCCTTTATCGACTCAAAAAATATCTTAATTGTGGTTATACTAGCCTATGGAAGTGCTGCCACGATGTTTTACTGGGGGAAATGGCTTGGAAAATTAAACTGTAACCGAAAACCAAAGGGATACGAAAAGAAGATGGAACTTCGAAAAGATGAAAAAGCCCCGATTTTCTTCCTGACGGCAATTGTTCTGGTTTCGTGTCTGGGATATCCGCTTGCCTCCAGATATGCAATTGTGCCCTATCTGGTGAAGATTTTTGGAACTCCGCCGGTGATACCGATCGGAACCGGTGATCAGATCCTTATGGTCCTTATGATCTTCATGGTAAGCATGCTTGTTCTGGTGCCAATGGGTCACGTGCCGACAGGCCTCTTCCCGAAGAGAAGAGAGACACCGATCTATATGGCGGGAGAAAATTCAGGTGATGATCAACATTTTATAGGATCCTTTGGAATTGAAAGAAAAAGCGATCTCAGTAACTGGTATATGGAGGAAGTACTGAATACAAAAAAGATCACCTTTTGGTGTAATATTGTCTCAGTAACGTTACTTGGTGCCGGCATGATCTTATTGATTGGGAGGTGGGGAATGTAATGTTAGCCATTAAAGTTATCTTAATTATTATTCTCACACCGCTGGCCGGCGGCCTTCTGGTGGGATTTGACCGGATGATTTCAGCGAGAATGCAGGGCAGACAGGGTCCGCCGGTTTTACAGCCCTTTTATGATGTATGGAAACTTCTTTCGAAAGAGACAATTGAGGTTAACCGCTTTCACCGATTCTATGTATATCTTTCACTTATGTTCATCATACTTACTGCCGTTGTCATGTTCTCGGGCGGAGATATTCTGCTTGCTATCTTCATACTCTCCCTGGGTGCTATGTTCTTCACACTTGGTGGATATGCCTCTTGGTCACCTTACAGTGTCGTGGGTGCGGAGCGAGAACTTTTGCAGATGATGGCCTATGAGCCGATGATGTTTATCGTTGCTGCAGGACTTTATTATGTGAGCAATTCATTTTTTGTCCGAGATATTATAAATCTGGAAAAACCAGCAATCGTTTACCTTCCGGCAATCTTTGTCGGGCTTGTATATATTCTGCCATTTAAGCTTAGAAAATCCCCATTTGATCTGAGTGTAAGCGAAGAGGCGAACCAGGAAGTAATACAAGGAATCTCGACAGAGTATTCGGGCAGGGCATTGGCCGCGATTGAAGTCACACACTGGTATGAGACTATCATTGCGCTTGGATTTGTCTATGTTTTTTTTGCGGCAAACAGTACACTTAGCCGTGTACTTGCAGTTTTAGTCTGCCTGATCGTCTATCTGTTTGAGATGATTGTTGACAATTCCACAGTCAGAGTGAGATGGCAGAAGGCATTATCTTCAGCGTGGATTGTATCGGGTGTTTTGGGAATAGTAAATCTTACAATCTTATCGTTTTTTAACTTTTAATAATAAGAAAAAGCCCGGGCAGGGCAGATAGGAGAAACTATGAACAGTAATAAAAAATCTCCCTGGGTTTTGCACTATGATGCCACCAGCTGTAATGGCTGTGATATAGAGGTTCTCGCCAGTTTTACACCGGTTCATGATCTGGAGCGTTTTGGGGTCGTTAATACGGGCGATCCAAGGCATGCAGACATTCTTTTGATCACCGGAAGTGTCAATCAACAGAGTATACCTGTGATTAAGCAGCTGTATGAACAGATGCCGGATCCAAAAGCAGTCGTGGCGGTGGGAATTTGTGCGACATCCGGAGGAATCTTCAAAGACTGTTATAATGTGGTCGGAGGAGTTGACAAGGTATTGCCGGTTGATGTCTATGTTCCCGGATGTGCCGCCAGACCACAGGCAATTATTGATGGAATTTTGAAAGCAGCTTCTATACTGGAAGAAAAAGAAAAAGCTTTAAAGGAAAGGTAGGTTTTCTCGTGGAAGAACAAAATATCAGACAAATATCAGCGGAAGCGTTGCTGATTGAAACAAATCATCTTCGAAGTGAAGGCTATCGTCTTGTGGCTGTTTCTTGTACCTATAAAGATGGTGTGGAACTGACGTATTCATTTGACAAAGAGTATGATTTCATAAATTTGAGAATCAATATGAAAGATGATGAGAAAATTGAGAGTATCACACGCATTTACCCCTATGCATTCCTCTATGAAAATGAAATAAAAGAGCTTTTTGGTGTAAAGATTACAAATATTGTAGGAGACTTCCATGATAAACTATATCGAATATCGGTGGATGCTCCATTCAAAAATAAGGAGGAGGAGTAATGGCAAAAAGAACGGTTATTCCTTTTGGACCCCAGCACCCGGTGCTGCCCGAACCTATTCACCTGGATCTTGTACTCGAGGACGAGAAAGTGATAGAAGCAGTTCCGCAGATCGGCTATGTACACAGAGGTCTGGAGAAACTGGTCGAAAAAAAGGATTTTAAACAATTTCCCTATGTGGCCGAAAGAATTTGCGGAATCTGTTCTTTTTCACATGGGATGGGATATTGTATGTCCATCGAGAGCATGATGGGGATCGAGGTTCCTGAGCGAGGCATGTATCTTCGAACGATCTGGGCGGAAATTGCCCGCATGCAAAGCCACCTTCTATGGCTGGGGCTGACTGCGGACGCCTTTGGATTCGAGAGCCTTTACATGCAAACCTGGAGAGTTCGTGAACAGGTTCTTGATATTCTGGAAATGACAACAGGAGGCAGGCTGATCTTCTCTGTCTGTGATATTGGAGGGGTTCGAAGAGATATGGATACTGCCATGCTCCAAAAAATACTTGCAATCTTAGATGATCTTGAAAAAGAACTTCGGGAAGTGACAGAAGTGTTTTTGAAGGATGATACGGTCAAACATCGTACGGTTGGTCTGGGAAAGCTGACAAAAAAGCAGGCACAGGATCTCGGTGCGATTGGACCTTTTGCTAAGGCGAGTGGAATCAATCATGATATGAGAACACAGGGATATGCGGCATACAAAATGCTGAATTTTGAACCCATTATGGCAGAGGAAGGGGATTGTTATGCGCGCATGGAGGTGAGAATCGCTGAACTTTTTCAGTCTATTGATCTGATCAGACAGGCAGCTGCTTCAATACCGGATGGTGAAATACTTTCCGCTGTAAAAGGAAATCCCAAAGGAGAGTACTTTACGCGTGTCGAACAGCCTAGAGGAGAGGCAATCTACTATGTGAAGGGAAACGGAACGAAGTTTTTGGATCGTTTCAGAGTTCGAACGCCTACATTTGCAAATCTCCCCGCACTTCTGGAAACTCTGAAAAACTGTGATCTGGCTGATGTTCCGATTCTGATACTAAGTATTGATCCTTGTATCAGCTGTACGGAGCGATGATTGGAGGAATAAAATGTCTGTTTTGAGTATGGCAAAGCTGCTGATAAAGAATTTTTTTCATGGTCCGTATACAAATCAATATCCAAAAAAGCCAAGAGAAAATTATGAGAGGACGAGGGGCAGCATCGACAATGACATTGAGAGTTGTATCTTCTGCGGCATGTGTATGAGGCGCTGTCCCACTTCGGCGATTACGGTGACAAAGCCAGAGAAAAAGTGGAGCATTGAACGGATGCAGTGTATCCAGTGCGGTTACTGTGTCAGTGTATGTCCGAAGAAATGTCTTTCAATGAGAAACCAGTACACGTCACCGGATACGCACAAAGTAAGGGATGAGTATACAGATGCACGAGTATCCGATCACTAAAAGAGTGATAGAGATTGCGGAAGAGTTCGCAAAAAAGAATCAGGCCTGTGAGGTGAAACAGATTCATCTGGTTGTAGGAGACTATTGTGGCTATGTGGGAAGTTCGATAGAGCTGTATTTTGAAATTATTGCACAGGACAGTATCTGTAAACATGCTTCTCTTCACATTGAACGTGTAAAGCCAAAACTAAAGTGCAAAACATGCGGGGAATATTTTGACCGGAAACCGTTTTCCTTTACCTGTCCTTCCTGCGGTGGTGATGGTGAACCTACGGAAATCGGGAGAGAATTCTATGTGAAGTCTATAGAGATTTGAAAGGAGGCATTTTGAATGCCCAAAACAAAAGAAATTGATGTCATGGAATCGGTTTATGATAAAAATGAAATGATCGCAAAAGAAACGAATGAAAGATTGACAAAAAAGGACATTTTTGCTGTCAATGTGATGGGATCTCCGGGAGCTGGAAAGACTTCTTCCATTAAGAGAATTGCAGAGAAAATCGGTGAGGTCATTCCCTATGTAATCGAGGGAGATATCGAATCAGATATTGACACCAGGGCATTAAATTCACTGGGAATTAAAACGATTCAGATCAATACCGGCGGTGCTTGTCATCTGGATTCTCCCCTGATCGAAAATGCCGTGAATGATTTGGATGTATCCGATGGTGTGCTGTTTATTGAAAATATCGGGAACTTGGTGTGTCCTGCTGAATTTGAGATCGGTGAGCATGTAAAGATGCTGATTTCCACCACGACAGAAGGCAGTGATAAGCCATATAAATATCCCCTGGCGTTTGAAAAGGCCGATATTATTCTGATCAACAAATGTGATTTAATCCCGTACGTTGATTTTGATGAGGAGTATTTTATGAAGGGTGTCAGAGCTTTAAATCCGACAGCCCCGGTTATGAAAGTCTCGGCGAAGAATGGTGAGGGATATGAGGAAGTTGTCTCATGGATAAAAAACAAACGAGAATAAAAAAAATCCATATTTCGGGAATTGTACAGGGGGTGGGTTTCCGCCCCCTTACTTTTCATCTGGCTAAAAAGCATCACATTCACGGAACCGTCCAAAATCTGGGCGGCGTAGTAGAGATTATTACTGAGTCGGCAGAAGAAGATTTTGGGCGATTCCTTAATGAATTAAAAAGGGCAAAAAGTGGCGGATGTAAAATTACAAGACTTACCGTTGCTGATATCTCGGATAAACACGCGAAGCATTACGATGAGTTTAAAATTATCGAAAGTTCAGACAGCCCCGTGGTTTCGATGATTCCGCCGGATTTTGCGGTCTGTGATGCGTGTAGGGCAGAGATGAATGATCCGGATAACCGCAGATACCGACATCCATTGATCAGCTGTATGCACTGCGGTCCCAGATATACCATCATGGATCATCTGCCTTATGACAGAGATACCACCGTGATGGAGGATTTTCCCATGTGTCCACAGTGTGAAAGCGAGTACCGATCACCTTCCGACCGCAGATTTCATGCACAGACGATCTCTTGCCATGACTGTGGCCCACAGTTGTTGTTTAGCGAGACAGGACAGAAAAAGCTATCGAATGGTAAATCTGCATATGAACGTGCGGTAAGCATGCTCAGGAACGGAAGAATCATTGCGGTAAAGGGCGTCGGCGGTTATCATTTTGTGTGTTCTCCATTTCGTGAGGAGACTGTTCAAAACTTACGAAAACTGAAAGCGCGCGAAGAAAAGCCTTTTGCAGTCATGTTTACTTCCATTGAGGAGATTCGGCAATACTGCACAGTGACAAAGAAAGAGCAAAGCCTTCTGGAGAGCAGTGCAAGGCCAATCGTTCTCCTTGCGTCGTCGAATGAAAAGATGGCGCCATCCACTTATAAAGGCAGCGAATACTGTGGGGCATTTCTGCCGTATACACCGCTTCAGATTATGCTTTTAGGAGATCTTGGACCGCTGATTATGACCAGTGCCAATCTCTCGGATCAGCCGATTATAAAAAGCGACGAGAAAATTTTAAGCTTAGATGACCCCCTTCTTTCAGGAGTGCTTTATCATAAGCGGAGAATTCTGCGGTCTGTAGATGATTCTGTCGCCCGCATCGTGGATCATAAACCGCTGATGATCAAAAGGAGCAGGGGATATGTACCTTATCCGGTTTTTCTGCCGGTCGAAGAAACCGGAAAAAACGTACGCATCTTTGCCGCCGGCGGAGACTTAAAAGCTGCTTTCTGTCTGTATGAGGACGGCCGTGCGGTTGTATCTCAGTATTTTGGCGATCTCGTGGAAGCACAGATATTCAAGGAGTATCAGAACTCTATGGATGACTTAAGATCTCTTTTGCAGATGAAACCAGATCTGGCAGTCTGTGATCTACATCCAAGGTATCTGTCCGCCAGATATGCCAAAACTCTTGGAATCCCTGTTTTTTTCGTCCAGCATCATCATGCTCATATTGCATCGGTTATGGCAGAACATCATTTGACCGGAAAGGTCTTGGGTATCGCCTTTGATGGCACAGGATACGGTACAGACGGAAATATCTGGGGAAGTGAATTCATGATCTGCCAAGAAGATAAATATCAAAGAGTTGCACACCTGCAAGAGATTTCAATGCTGGGAGGGGATTCCTCCATGCGTGATGCGAAGAAGACGGCAACTTGTTTTTTACTGAACTATGGGCTTTGTGAGTTTATTCAAGACAGCAGATGTGATATGATAAAGAAAGCACTGGATAATCATATGAATACGGTGTTTACATCAAGTATGGGAAGATTATTTGATGCAGTCTCCAGCATACTTGGGATCGCCGAGGAGAACACATATGAGGGAAAATGCGCCATATTCCTGGAGAAGGAGGCTCATATGGCACAGAAGGAACATCTGGAAGCCAAAAAGATGTCCTTTGATATTATGAAGTCAGAGGATCAGCTGTTGATTGATCCTGCACCAGTGCTTAAAATCATTGCAGGAGAGTGGCACAACAGAACAAAAGAGACAGAAACCGATCTTAGAAAGGCTCTGGCTTTGGGATTTCATGAAGCTCTTGCGGACATGATTCTGGTGATTTGTGAAAATGTCAGAGAGGAGCAAGGGGTTAACTGTATTGCAATAAGCGGTGGTGTCTTTCAAAATGTTTTGTTGACTACTCGCGTGATAAAACTGCTGAAAGATCATCGTTTTGAGGTCTTTCGCAATGAGGTAGTTCCGCCAGGCGATGGCTCGATCAGTCTTGGCCAGACATACCTGGCACTTGCGAAGATAAGAAATAGTCAGGAGGGATAGATATGTGTGTTGCTGTACCTGGAAAGGTGATAAAGATAAAAGATCAGACAGCAAACGTGGATGTACTCGGAAATACTTGTGATGTCAACGTTCGGCTGGTTGATGTGAAACCTGGTGACTATGTGCTGATACATGCGGGTTGTGCAATTGAGGTGCTGGAAAAAGACACCGCAAAGGAAATCCTGGATCTGTATCAGGAGTTGGAGGATGAGGTAAATCATGACTTTAGATCAAATGATCGAAAAGCTTGCAGCGTATGACGGTGAGGAAATCAAAATTATGGAAGTCTGCGGAACGCATACTTCCAGTATCTTTAAAAATGGAATCCGAAGTCTGCTTTCACCTAAGATCAAATTGATTTCCGGACCTGGATGCCCAGTCTGTGTGACTCCGACTGTGTACATTGATAAACTTATTGACATTGCCATGCACAAGGAACATTGTGTGCTCACCTTTGGAGACATGATGAAAGTGAAAGGCAGCCGGATGTCCCTTACCAGTGCTGTCTCGCAAGGTGCGCATGTACAGGTTTTGTACTCGCCGCTGGATGCTATAAAAATTGCAAAGGAACATAAGGATGTTCAATATGTATTCGCCGCTGTAGGATTTGAGACGACAACGCCGGTTTACGGCGTGCTGTTGGACGAAATAGAAAGCAAAAAGATAGAAAATCTGAAACTTCTGACGTCTCTTAAAATTATGATTCCGGCTATCTCCTACGTGTGTGAAAAGGAAGATAAGATCGATGCATTTCTCGCACCGGGCCATGTCAGTGTCATCATAGGAAGTGATGTTTATAAAGATCTGGCTAAAAAATATAAGAAACCTTTTGTTGTCGCCGGTTTCGAAGGGGAACATCTTCTTGCGGCGATATACGAAATCGTGAGGCAGAAGGAACAAGGGCAGTATGAGGTGAAAAATATGTATAAGAATGCTGTTTCAGATAAAGGTAATCAGGCTGCACTTTCTGTCATAGAAAAATATTTTGAATTGGAAGACGATTTCTGGAGGGGCATCGGAGTGATCAAAAAATCGGGCCTGCATCTAAAGGATGCATATCAGAAATACGATGCGGGAAGTGATTTTGATGAATATCGGGAGAAGATGCCGAATGGATGCAGATGTGCTGATGTCATATTAGGGAGGATCACCCCGCCAAAATGTCCGCTTTTTTCAAAGATATGTACACCTATGGATGCAGTTGGGCCCTGTATGGTATCAACGGAAGGTGTCTGCGGAATCTGGTATAAGAATCGAGGTAAAGCATGAATATTGATTTATCACATGGAAGCGGCGGGAAACAGACCGACGAATTGATCCATGATATTTTTATCAAAAATTTTGACAATGAAACTCTGAATAAACTCGAAGATTCGGCAGTCCTTACTGTTCAGGGAAGGATTGCCTATACGACGGATTCTTTTGTGGTGACCCCTATGTTTTTTCGAGGCGGAAATATCGGCAAACTTGCAGTGTGCGGAACGGTCAACGATCTGTCAATGATGGGGGCAAGGCCGAGATATCTCACTTGTGGGTTTATCCTGGAGACAGGGGCTGATCTTGATTTACTTGATCAAATTGCCCACACGATGAAGAACACTGCCACAGAGGCAGGCGTTGAGATTGTTGCCGGCGACACGAAGGTGATCGAAGGGGATGGAAATATCTTTATCAACACCTCAGGTATCGGCGAGATTTTAAGAGAAGATGTGAGTATCCATAACTGCCATCCAGGTGATATGATTCTGTTAAACGGAAATCTCGGAGAACATCACGCTGCCATAATGTCGGGAAGAATGGGAATTGAGAATACAATATCAAGCGACTGTGCTCCCTTAAATTCCATGGTATCAGATTTAATTGAGCATAAAATCGATATCCGCTGTATGCGGGATGTGACTAGAGGTGGGCTTGCGACCGTTTTAAATGAACTTTCCGAAAGTTCCGACTGCAGGGTTGATATTCGGGAAACTTCGCTTCCGGTCAGCCGGGAAGTGACGGGATTCTGTGAGATCCTGGGCCTCGATCCACTGTATATGGCGAATGAGGGGAAGATGATCGCAGTTGTTCCAAAAGCTCAATCGGATCAGGCCCTCACGGTTATGAGAGAAAATAAATACGGGAAGAATGCCAGCATTATCGGAACAGTCACAGAGGGCAGAGGCGTCTATATGACGACAAAGCTTCACGGAAGTCGGATTATCGATATTATGTACGGAGAAGGGCTTCCCCGCATCTGTTGATAATCTGAATTGAATATTCATTGACAGAGCGATTTTTGATACTGCATCGGTGAGAGGGATACATATTTCTTAAATGTCCGGCAGAAATTAGTATACTCACCAAAACCGGATTCTTCACAAGCCTGCAGACCATTCGCACCATTTGCAAGGGATTCTTTTGCCAATGCAATTCGTTTTGTGATGATGTAGTGATAGGGCGAGGTACCTGTGTGTTTCTTGAATTCATGTCCGAGATAGAACGGATCGACACTTAATTCACAGGCAATGATTTCAAGAGAAATTGGTTCGGATATTCTGTCGTTGATTATTTTTAAAGCATCCTCGATCAACTTAGGAAATGGCAGGGCATGTGTATTTGATTTCGAAAATTCATCATTTCCAAGTGCCAGCAGCTGGAGAAGATAACTTAATGCGAGCAGTTCATCACTCGATTTAGGACTTTTCAGGGCACTGATCATGTGTGTGATCAACTCATAACACTTATTTGAAGAGGCCTTGTCAAGTTCCGCGATATTGCAGTTGTCGATTCTGGTATTTTGAAAACAAGCGAGAGGATTATAAGCATTGAGTGGAAGAGAGTGAATCAGTGCCGGATTGAAGTTTACTGTCATCCGCTCATAAGGGGCAGAAAAATCGGGAAATACACGGTGGATCTCATTCGTATTCAAAAAAAGAAGACTTCCCGGGTGAAGCAGATATTTCCTGGATGTGACAAACATCTGGGCTTTTCCCGATATAAAAAAGAAAATTTCATAGGTATCGTGAAAATGAAAATCAAAAGTAGTACTTTCTGTGGAGATGTTATGAGCTGCAGAGAGTGCTATTTTTTTGTTGTCATGCCATACATTCATAAGGAGAGTTCCTTTCTCTTTCGGGTTTTTGATGCTTATTTTAACTTATCAAATCATAGCACAAGAAACGCAAAGAATCAAACAAAATCAATAAAGAATTGACGATCTCAATGTGGTATGATACAAGAGTCAAAGGCACGGAGCAATCCGTGTATCATAGTATAAAAAAGGATTGATTTTTCTAGTCGCTTTTATGACAGAACAGGAGGGTTTTATGAAACTAGGGGCACAGCTTTATACACTTCGAGATTTTACACAGACAGAGGCGGATCTTGCGGATTCACTAAAAAAGATCGCTGACATCGGCTATACAGAAGTTCAGATATCCGCGATTGGTCCGATTGCGCCGGAAAAAGTAAAAGAATTATGTGATGAGAATTCCCTTAAGATCGTGCTGACACATACGAATCCGGAACGAATCATGAATGATACGGATGCAGTGATCAAAGAACATAAGATTATGGGGTGTGATTATATCGGAATCGGATCTATGCCGGGAAAATACAAAAGTGAAGCGTGGTATGATCACTTCCGGAAAGATTATATCGAGGCAGCTAAGAAAATTGCTGCATCCGGAAAACTTCTTATGTATCACAATCACAATTTTGAGTTCGGTAAGATTGACGGAAAGAGAATCATCGAACGCATCTTGGACGATTTTAAGTCGGATGAACTAGGAATCACACTTGATACCTACTGGCTGCAGGCCGCAGGAGGGGACTGTCTGGAGTGGATTGAGATCTTAAAAGACCGCCTTCCCTGTGTGCATCTGAAAGATATGGAGATGTATAACGGTCAGGCAATTATGGCACCTGTATTGGAGGGAAATATGAATTTCAAGAGTATTCTGGGTGCACTTGACAATAATGGCGTTACAAAACATATCCTAGTGGAGCAGGATACTTGCAGGGAGAGCCCGTTTATATGCCTGAAAAAGAGTTATGACAATGTTGCAAAATTGGGATACAAATAAGCCAAACGAGGGAAGGTAACAGGAATGAATAAGTTAAGAATGGGGATTATCGGAATTGGAAATATGGGAAGTACCCATGCAAAGAATATTGCCGATGGTAAAATTCCCGAGATGAGACTTACTGCAATTGCCGATCTGAAAGAGTCAAGAAGAGGATGGGCAGTTCAAAATCTGCCGTCAGATGTGAATATTTTTACCACCGGAGAAGAACTGATAAAAAGCCATATATGTGATGCAGTTGTGATTGCCACGCCACATTACCAGCATCCAACTCTGGCTATGCAGGCATTTGGTGAAAAACTTCATGTACTTAGTGAAAAACCAAGTGGTGTCTACACAAAGCAGGTTAGAGAGATGAATGAAGCGGCGGATCATAGTGACGTGACATTTGCCGTCATGTTCAATCAGCGGACGAACCCTCTTTATCAGAGGATGCACGAGATGGTGAGCAGCAAAAGATACGGCGAAATCATGCGTGTCAACTGGATCATTACGGACTGGTTCCGCACACAGATTTACTACGATTCGGGTGAATGGAGAGGGACCTGGGATGGCGAGGGCGGAGGTGTTCTCTTAAATCAGTGCCCGCATCAGCTTGACCTGATTCAGTGGATTTGCGGGATGCCCTCATCGGTTCGAAGCTTTATGAAGAATGGAAAATGGCATGATATCGAGGTGGAAGATGATGTTACAACGTATCTGGAGTATCCCAATGGGGCATCCGGTGTATTCATCACCTCAACCGGTGATGCACCGGGGACGAACCGCTTCGAGGTGACGATGGAGGGCGGAAAACTTGTCTGTGAAGATGATAAACTGACATTTTATGAGACAGCGGAAAATGTCCGTAAGTTCTGCCAGACGGCGGCCGATGGATTCGAAAAGCCAAAGGTTTCCAAACGGGAGATTGAGATTACCGGAGACAACCCACAGCATATCGGTGTCATGAAAGCATTTGCCGGGCATATCCTGCATGGGACTCCTCTGGTGGCAAAAGGGCAGGAAGGAATCCATGGGCTGATGCTTTCTAATGCGATGCATCTGTCGGCCTGGATGGATCAGACCGTGAAGCTTCCGATCGACGAAGATCTGTTTTTAAGTGAACTTGACAAGCGGCGAAAAACTTCTGTCAAGAAGAAAGCAAAAGAAATCACGTTCAATACGGAGGGCAGTTATTAGAATGAAGAGACATGTGATACTTACTGGATTTACAGACGAATTGGCGGACAGCTTTGATGAGCAGATAACGGGTGCCAAAAAAAACGGACTGACACATATCGAAATTCGTGCCATTGACGGTAAAAATATTGCCGACTGTAGTAAGCATGAAATAGAGAAGGCAAAACAGAAATTGGACACTGCGGGTATCAAGGTTTCCACGATTGGTTCACCAATTGGGAAGATTGATATCAAAGAGCCTTTTGAGAAACATTTTAACCAGTACCAGAAGATGGTAGAATACGCGAAACTTTTTGATACTCCTTACATCCGCATGTTCAGCTTTTATATGCCGGAAGGCGAAGACAAATATAGTTATGAGGATGAGGTGATGGAGCGTCTCTCGAGACTTGTAGATTATGCTGCGGATCAGGATGTGATACTTCTGCATGAAAACGAGAAGAAAATATTCGGAGATGACGCCAGGGGCTGCAAAAAGATTATGGAGCGTTTCTACGGGGATCACTTGAAAGCAATCTTTGACTTTGCTAATTTTGTGGAGTGCGGGCAGGATACGCTGGAAGCATATGAGATATTGAAAGATTATGTTTCTTATATTCACATCAAAGACGCACAGTGGGATTCCAAGCTGGTAGTTCCCGCCGGTATGGGTGATGGAAATGTTCAGGAGATTCTAAGACAACTGAAAGCAAAAAACTTTGAGGGATTCCTGTCCCTGGAACCCCATCTGACCCATTTCTCAGGAATCAAAAAACTGGAGGATGAGGATGCACACAGCACAGATAAGGAACGTTTGCTTGCGGATCGGCCGTTTGCCTTTGATATCGCGGTACATGCATTGAAGGCGATACTCTGGGATCTGGACTGGGCTTAAAGGAGGTTATTTTATATGAAGGTTTGTGTTGTGGGGTGCGGCACAATTTCCAACATGCATCTAAATGCTGTAGGCAGTATGAAGCATGCCAGCCTTGTGGGTGTCTGTGATGTCAAGATGGATAGAGCCACGGACGCCGCAAAAATGTATGGGGGACATCCATATCAATCTTTGACAGAAATGCTTGATGCTGAAAAACCGGACGTGTTACACATCTGTACACCACATTATCTGCATGTTCCGATGGCAGGCGAAGCGGCAAAAAGAGGAATCGCCGTGTTTACTGAAAAACCACCGGCGGTAAGCAGAGAACAGTTTAAAGCTTTGAAAGAATTCAGCCGTGATATTCCGATTGGGGTCTGCTTTCAAAACAGATACAATGCTACAAGCCGATTTGTCAAAGAAAGGATCGATCAGCATGAGACAGGAGGATTTCTGGGCGGAAGAGCATTTGTGACCTGGTGTCGTGACAAGAATTATTATAACGGAAGTGACTGGAGAGGAGAATTAAAGAAAGAGGGCGGAGGGGCACTAATCAATCAATCGATTCATACGCTGGACTTGCTCATCTATTTTCTCGGAAAACCTGAGTGCGTAACGGCCCAAATGCAGAATTTTCATCTGGATCAGGTGATTGATGTCGAGGATACTGTGGAAGCCTATCTGCAATATAAAGAAAACGCCTCCTGCCTGTTTTATGCGACAACCGCTTACTGCACCAATTCCCCGGTTTACCTGGAACTGATCTTTGAACATATGACGATAAGACTTCATGATAATGAAGTGGAAGTTTTGGAAGAGGGGAAAAAGGATGTGAAATATCAGCCGGCTAAAGAGAAAACCGCAGCGGGTAAAAGTTACTGGGGCAGCAGTCATGATGCCTGCATTGCTGATTTTTATCACGCACTTAAGACAGACGGGAAAGTTCCGATCGGAGTCTGTGATGTCGAGAACACAATGGACGTGCTGTATGATATCTATGAGCAGACGGGGTATGTCTGCGAAACATGCCAACCTGCGAAGGCACAGCTTTAAAGTATGGATACCGCATAGTTATGGGCTATGGAAGCATCATGGGGCAAAATGCTTTTGCCCCATAGGTTTACACAATAGCCTTTGCCACTGCAGCAAACAGAGAACAGATGAGCATGCCAGTGGCTGTCGGTATGAGCACGGACAGCAGGGTCCATTTGACACTCTGCGTTTCTTTTTTGATTGTAAGACAGGTCGTTGAGCAGGGCCAGTGCATCATTGAGAACAACATGACACTGATAGCAGTAATCCAGGTCCAGCCGTTATCTATAAAAAGCTGTCTCAACACGGTAAGATTTCCAATATCTAATATGCTCCCTTCGGCCATGTAGGTCATGATCATGATCGGGATCACGATTTCATTTGCCGGGAACCCGAGAATAAAGGCCAGCAGTATAACGCCATCCATCCCAAGAAGTCTTCCAAATGGATCCAGAAAATCAGAGCAGTGAAGGAGTACGGTCTTATCACCGATGACGATGTTGGCCATAAGCCATATGATAAGTCCGGCGGGGGCTGCGACACTGACGGCGCGGCCTAGGACAAATAAAGTTCTGTCAAAGATGGAACGTACAACCACTCTGCCGATCTGGGGTTTTCGGTAGGGAGGGAGCTCTAGAGTAAAAGAAGAAGGGATTCCCTTTAATACTGTCTTTGACAATAGCTTTGAAGTGAGAAAGGTTATTGCAATCGACAGAACGATAAAAAGTGTCATAATGCCGGCGGATAGTATGGTTTTGCCTGCTCCAGCGGCTGTTCCGATGAAAAACATGGAGATAATTGTAATTAATGTGGGAAATCTTCCATTACAGGGTACAAAGTTGTTTGTCAAAATTGCAATCAGCCTTTCCCTTGGTGAATCTATGATGCGGCAGCCCACAACTCCGGCGGCATTGCATCCAAACCCCATACACATTGTAAGCGCCTGTTTTCCGCAGGCAGAACATTTTTTGAAACATTTATCCATATTAAATGCAATCCGGGGCAGTACTCCAACGTCTTCCAACAGGGTGAACAGTGGAAAGAAAATTGCCATCGGCGGCAGCATGACGGATACCACCCAGGCGAGTACCCGATAGACTCCGTGGATGAGCATGCCTGTGAGAATACCAGGGACTTTCATCCAATGAAAGAAATCTGTAAGTTGGTCTTCAATCCAGAAGAGAAATGTACTAAGCCATTGTGACGGATAGTTTGCACCTGTAATTGTCAGCCAGAATATCCCCATTAATGCCAGAAACATGATTGGAAAAGCGGTCCACTTTCCAGTCAAAATCTGATCAATCTTCGATTCCTTCTTCCAGTAGTTTTTGTCTTCATATGTAACAGCACCATCGCAGATATCTTCAGATGTGGACACAACTGCCGAGGCGATGTCATCAAACTCGGAATAGGGAATTCGGATTGTTGGGTTTTCAGGACTTAGGATTATTTTATGGACAGCTTCCATTAGGCGGTCCAGACCATCACGGCTTCTTGCAGCGGTACCGATGACTGGAACACCTAAGCGTTTGGACAGAAGTCCAAGATTAATCTCTATTTTCTTCTTAGCCGCTTCGTCCATGAGATTGACACAGACGACAACTTTTGAGGTGATTTCCAACGTCTGAAGTACCAGACTCATGCAGCGCTCCAGACAGGTGGCGTCACATACGATTATCACGGCATCAGCCTTGTCACTGCAGATGAAATCACGGGCTACTTCCTCTTCGGCAGAGTGTGCCATCAATGAATAACATCCCGGAAGATCCACGCAGACATAGCCATTTTGATGATATTCAAAATAACCCTGTGCACTTGTCACCGTCTTTCCTGCCCAGTTTCCAGTATGCTGGTGACTGCCACAAAGTTCGTTAAATACTGTGCTTTTGCCGACATTGGGACTGCCACCTAACGCAATGATTTTATCTGTTTCATGCCTTTTTCGGATCACGAGTCCTGTGTCTACGGCATTCATTGCCATGGAATCTTTATTTAAACCCACTTTTACATCTCCTCACTATACATGATTCGGATACAAGAGGAATCTTCAACGCGAAGAGCAATAATTGCACCTCGTATTTGATATGCGACAGGATCGCCAAGTGGACTTTTTCTAATACAAATTACTTCAGTCCCTTTAATCAGACCGAGATCCTGCAATCTTCGGCGCATACTTTCCTCGGGGTAGTCGACCGCTGATACGATTGCCTTTTGTCCCTCTCCTAAATCTGATAACATGCCAATATGATTCATATATCCACTCCTTGAGATAAGATGTTTTCCGAAAAAAAATTACTCTACGATTAAGTTATGCAGCCTTCTTCAGGAGTGCTACCTTTATCTGCAGATCCGTGGTATTATAGAAGATAAAAAAAGAAGGATGGATTTATCTGAAATGGAATATCGTATCGAAAAAGACTCTATGGGAGAGATGAAAGTCCCGGCAGACCGT
>ENA-UOOI01001264-UOOI01001264.1-fermentation-metagenome-genome-assembly--contig:-NODE-1264-length-27289-cov-13.765404_pt1 | contig 27289 bp, 27 predicted proteins | sample MGYA00245779_ERZ724027 | MGnify/ENA primary metagenome ERZ724027 (study PRJEB28704, sample SAMN03018318) | fermentation metagenome | biome: anthropogenic terrestrial biome; feature: soil...
GCCTTAATACTGTCATTGAAATTATCTATAAGGGCTTCATAAAGAATGGCAATAAGTCCTGCAGAATTTGTACTGCCTATTCTCCTCTCCACCTCTGATCTGTTAAGCAATTAATATCATCTCCTACTGTCTTAAGAGCTGCAATACAGTCTGGGGAAGCTCGTTTGCCTGAGCGAGCATTGCCGTTCCTGCCTGCTGCAGTATATTCAGTTTCGTATATTCGGACATCTCGGATGCCATATCCACATCTTCTATTCTGGACATAGATGATGTCAAATTCTCCACAGTATTATCCGTATTTTTTATTGTATGCTCAAGACGATTTTGATAAGCTCCTAGCTTAGAACGCATATGAGCAACCTCATTAACCGCATTATTATAAACTGTTATGCACTTTTCAAATATGGGAGACGTAAGTGCTCCGCTATCTACTGTACATTTTCCGCTGCTGTTTATGTCTGAAATCAGCGTATCGCTGCCTATAATATTTAATCCGCTTCCGCTTGAGTCAGTAACGGTTACATTCATATCCTTCATTTCAAGTTCTATAAATTGCCCTTCATCCGCTCCTATCTGAAGCCTTAAAGTCTGACTTCCGCTTCCGCTTACTCCAAGATCTCCCTTAAGAATGGGGATGCCGTTAAATTCCGTATCCGTTGCAATCTTATTTATCTGTTCCGTTAATTCTTTAATTTCATCTGCTACTGCTCCTAAATCTTCATCCTTATACACTCCGTTTGCTCCCTGAACACAAAGCTCTCTCATCCTTTGAAGCATGGAATGAACTTCATTTAAGGCTCCTTCTGCTGTTTGAATAAGGGATATCCCGTCTAAAGAATTTCTGGAAGCCTGTTTAAGCCCATTTATCTGAGCTTTCATCTTCTGAGAGATGGCAAGCCCCGCTGCATCGTCAGATGCTCTGTTTATTCTCTTGCCTGAAGAAAGCTTCTCTAAAGTTTTTTGCATAGCCTCAGTATTGATGTTTAGTATTCTATGAGTATTTAATGCCGGAATATTATTATTTATTCTCATTGTTCTCCTCCTCAACGTTAATTTTTTCTACAAAAGATAAAGTCTCTTTCAATATTAAAAACATCTCATCCGGTACTTTGTCTATTACGTCCTTTTTTCTGTCTTCTCGGGAAATTATTTCTCCGCCGATCTTCTTTTTCTCATAAGCCCTTTTTATTTGCTTTTTTTGTACTATTCTTAATTTCACCTTTATATCTTCCTATCAATTAATTTAAAAGAATAATTTACATTCTTCTCTTTCCCCTTCTTTGACAAACCTTTTAAATTGTATCCGATACTTTCTAATTTTTCTTTTAAGATTTGAGACTTTTCTATTATTAAATCTGCCCCTTCTCCATCGATCTCGCCGAATATATTTTTACCTTGAGTTCTTAATTTAAATTTCACATCTCCCATATTCGGTGTATTGATATTTAGAAGAAAAGTCATTTTATCTTTATCTATTCCTTTTTCTCCGTCTAAAATTATCAATTGAAGATTTTCAAAATCATCTCCCAAAGCTATGGGAAATTGAATCATCAAATCTTCCTTTGAAATGAATCTTTGATTCCTCTTTAACTCCTTTATCTCATCATATAATTGGTTCTCATCCTTTTTTTCTTCCAAAGAACTTTCCAATTCCTGAAAGGCTTTCATCAGGTCTTTATATTTTTCTTTAATTTCTTCATTACCTTCTTTAATATTATCGGAAAGATCTTTACTTTTTTTCTGAAATTCTCCCACAGCTTTTTCTATTCCTTCATTCCCATAACTTGTCTCCTTTAAAAGCTTTTCTGTTAAACTTCCGAATCCTATTTTATTAGAATTAAATCCATTTAAATCATTTAATTCTTTTAAAGATAAATCCAACCCGTTTTTCATCGATGATGATAAAAGTCCGAATTCTTTTCCTTTTAAATTTTTAATGCTGTCTATAAACCTTTCCGCTTTTTGATTTTTAAAAGATTTTTTTTCGATATAGTCATTTACTTCGTACAGAGGAAGCAATTCTATATCCATTCCTTCCTTTACAGATTCTTTTACCATATTCAAAGTTAAAGAATTTTTAACTTTGAAATATTCTGCTCTTATCATATTTATACTATCATCTGAAACCTCTCCCACAGAGGATATTGTATTCCCGTCAATTTCCAATTCCTTCTTACTTTCCATTAAATGATAAAGAGATATTTGAGAAAATCTTTTTACTGCCAAGGAAACTACATCTTTATCCAAATCCCCCACTTCATTAAATATTTTAACCAGATTAGAAACCTTATCTATTACTTTTCTATTATCACCACTGATACTATTATTTTTCTCCGAAGAAATGCTCTTTAATTTATCAATATTAAAGTCTTCTCCTTTTTTAAGAAGCAATACCAAATCTTTATCATCTATTTCTTTTAACTCGTTTATCTTACTTATTACTTCTTGTACCTCTGATTTATCAGCTTTTCCTTCCGGTTCTTTTCTGATTATGGCAAGAAGGGATTTAATATCTTCTGTCAGGGGATCTATTCCTTGGTTTATAACCTTTGCAGCACTTTCCTCATTAAAGTTTTGTATCAATTGGGACAGGTTTTCTTTCATTTCCTTCATCTTATCAATATTTTCTATCTTCACGTCTACATCGGAAAGAATAAAATCTCTTATAATGAGGACATTTTCTTCTGTATTGTCAATATTCAACTTGTTGATCATATTATAGATTTCTTCTGCATCTACTTCTTTTGTTATCGTAAATTCTTCATATTGTTCAGAACCAAAATTAAATTTCATCTCATTTTGGGAATAGGAATGTTTCAATTTATATAGATTATTTATATTTACCGAAATATCATCGGACATGGTAGATATTAATACCTTATTTTCTATATCCTTTAAATCATACAATTTATATACGACTTCTCTGACATTTTCAATATTTTCTTTCGTTATATCCATTCCCTCTTTATAGAGAGCAATAATGCTGTCATATATATCTTTACCCATAGTACGTCCATATATCTTTACCGCTATTTCCTCCGCATCTTTTAAATCAATACTTCTCTTTTTAAAAATTATATCCTTCAATGATATTTTTTCTTGTCCTTGGATATCCTTTAATGTTTCGACAATTTTTGATAAGGGATCTTTTTCTATATCTATTCCCTTTTTCATCAATTTAATGGCCGTGGAATAATCTATTTTTTCTATTACATCCTCCAAACATTTTTTTGAATGAAGGATAGAACTGATATTATCCTCTGTCAGAGGAATACCTTCGTCATAAAGGGACTTGAAAGCCTCCGTTGTCTCTTCTTCCTTTTCTATTCCCAGTTCATCCATCATCTGCTCAATCTTATTTACTTGTTTTTCCTCATATTCTTGGTCCACTACCTTCATCTTGCAAGACAAAATATTTTCTTTTTTAATATAGGCCGAATCTCCTATATCCTCCGGTATCTCTTCCTTCAATTTAAGAGAATAATATACGTTCTTATTCTCTACCTTAGCCTTTAATTCCACATTTTTGCCTTCTTTGGAGCATATCACTCCTTCCACATCGTAAGGAAGAGTAGGCCTCACACTATAAGCATTGAGCACATTTTCTTTTGTTTCTACCTTTATGGGATCCATGTTTTTCATCCTTTACACTTTTCTAAGATTTTTATCGACAATATTAAAATATTCTTTATATCCAACTATTTCATTCCATATTATTTGACGATAATGTATAATATAAGATAGAAGAGAGAGGAGTGATTCCTTAGTGCAGATCGAAAAAGTGGGAACAAAACATTTGGAACAGATCGAAAAAGTACAAGTGAATAAAAAAGATGATATAAACGTAGAATTCAGAGAAAAATTGGATAACATTCAGCAAGAACAGATAAGGGAAGAGCTGAAGGTAATTTTTACTCAGATTGAAAAGGAGTCCTCGAAACTTCAAAATAAATTATTTATTGAAGATCTGGTTGAATATAAAAAATTTGTTAAAAAATTTCTTCATCTTACTGTCAATAACTCTCATGTATTCTTTAAAGAAAATTCTTTGGATAGAAGAGGGAGACATAGGGTATATTCTTTAGTGAAGATGGTAGATAGTGAACTTGACGAATTAACTAAGGACTTCCTGGATGTTGAAAACAACCGATTAAAAATACTAAAAAGATTAAACGACATAAAAGGATTGCTTCTGGATATATTAACATAAAATATTAAATTAGGAGGGATTGAAAGTGGAAATAAGCTTAAAAAATTTGCTTCTTGCGGGAATAGGGAGTATAGCTGTAAGTTATGAAAAGGGAACGGAAATGATTGAAAACCTTGTAAAAAAGGGAGAGCTTACAATTACTCAGGGAAAAGAATTAAACGAAGAACTTAAAAAAACAGTAGACACATACAAAAAAGATAATTTCAACAAAAATATTGATAAAGAAACATTAAAATCAGCTTTATCGGAATTGAACCTTCCCACAAAACAGGATATTGAAGAATTAAAACAGAGAATAGATAATATTGAAAAAAATAATTAATTGGGAGGTTAAAAAATACCTTGAAGAATCAGGGTATTTTTTATGAACATGGATAAATATTATACAAGAGATAGGCTAAAAGAAATTATATCTGTATTTTTAAAGCATGGATTTAAAAATAACATCAGGAATCCTAAGGAATTTCGCCGTGCTTTGGAAGACTTAGGTCCTACATTTGTAAAAATCGGTCAAATATTATCTACAAGACCTGATATCCTGCCTAAAGAATATATAGAAGAATTAAAAAATCTTCAGGATAATGTAAAATCCGAGGATTTTAATGTTATAAAAGATATTGTGGAAAAAGAACTTCAAAAACCTATAGCACAAGTGTTCCCTTATTTTGAAAAAAAACCTCTTGCTTGTGCATCTCTTTCTCAAGTCCATTTAGCAAGAACCAAATCCGAAAATATCGTAGCAGTTAAAGTGCAACGCCCTAATGTTAAAGAAAAGCTTATGGCCGATATCCATATACTTAATAAACTTACCCCTTTTATTAATTTAATTTCCCAAGGGGAAGTAATAAACGCAAAAGAAGTAATAGACGAGTTGTCCGATGCAGCAAAAAAAGAGCTGAATTTTCTGAGTGAACTCAACAACATAAATAGGTTTAACGAAAACAACAAGGATGTAAAATATATGGCATCCCTTAAGGCCTACAAGCAATATTCCACAGATAAAGTCCTCGTAATGGATTATATAGAAGGTATCAAAATTGACAATATAAAAAAGCTTGAAGAAGAGGGATACGACCTTAAAGATATTGCGGAAAAGCTCACATATAATTATTTTAAACAGATATTTGAAGATGGATATTTTCATGCCGATCCTCATCCGGGAAATATTTTAGTTTCAAATAAAAAAATAGGGTATATCGATTTTGGCCTTATGGGAGAACTTAATAAAAATTTAAGGAAACACTTAAATGAATTCCTTAAAGGTGCTGCTAGCGAAGATATTAATTCTATGGCCAATTCTGTATTAAAGATTGGAATAAAAAGGGGACCAGTAGATATAAACAAATTCCATTCCGATATAGAAATGATGTACGATAAATATATAGGCGAATCCATGGGTGAATATGATCTCCCACAAATAATGGAAGAAATCCTTAAAGTATGTAAATCAAACAATATAGCTATGCCAAAGGATGTAGCCCTTTTGGCTAAAAGCCTAATGACAATACAGGGACTTTTAGCAAAGTTGGATAAGGATATGAATTTAATAGATATAGCCGAACCTTATGTGGCAAGCCATATCATACAGGAAAATTTAAAGGAAATCAATTCAACCAATATGTTGAAATATTTATATACTTTTCTAAAATCCAATATAGAGCTATCTCCCAAAGTTTTATTGCTTATAAATCACGCCTTAGGCGGAAGAATGAAGCTTAATCTTGAATTTAAAAATATGGAAAATAGTATATCGGAATTAAACAGAATGGTGAATAGATTGATCTTTGCTATAATAGTAGCAAGCCTGGTAGTCAGCAGTTCTCTTGTCATCAATGCAGATATAGGAATTAAAATATATAATATACCCATAATCGGCCTTGTCGGATATTTAGGAGCGGCCATAGCAGGTTTTTGGCTTCTTATTTCCATATTAAAATCAGGGAAACTATGAAAAGGGCCTCTATATTGAAATATTACCATATTAATAGAAGCCTTTTTTGAAACTTACTTTGGATCACATACTAAGGTATATTATGGCTTTCCTATGGGTTATAAAAAAATATTAAAAATGGATAAAATATATTTAAATAATCTATTGATTTTTTAAATGTCAGTTATTATAATATTATTGAAAGGTCAAAGAAAGTCAAAGTTAAATCTTTTTCTCCAAGGAGTTAGGAGGTGTGTATTTATGCAATATAAGGATTATTATAAAATATTAGGTGTGGATAAGAATGCAACTCAGGATGAGATTAAGACGGCTTACAGAAAACTTGCCAAAAAATATCATCCTGATTTAAATCAAGGCGACCCTAAGGCCCAAGAAAAATTTAAAGATATAAATGAAGCAAATGAAGTTCTTGGAGATGAAGCAAAACGAAAAAAATATGATGCCTTTGGCAGTGGCTATAATTTTTCTAACGGTCAGGATTTTGACCCCTCTCAATTTGGATTTGATAATTCCGGAAAGGGGTTTAAATATACTTATACTACTGGTAATGGCGGCAATTTTGGTGGTTTTAGCGATTTCTTCAATATGTTCTTTGGTGGAAATGATTCCAACATAGAAGATCTGTTTAGAGGAAATACCGGCAGAAGAAGAACTTCTTTCTACGAAGAACCCAGACAAAATTATGAAACAGAGTTAGGTATCAGTTTGGAGGAAGCCTATAATGGTGTCGAAAAACGAATATCTTTGTATATAGGAAATGAACTCAAAACCATTTCCGTAAAGATTCCAAAGGGCATCCTTCCCAATAAAAAAATAAAAATCAGAGGGGAAAAAGTAGGCGTAAGGGGAGACATCTATATAAAAATAAATATATTAAATAATTCAGAATATGAAATAAAAGGTTTGGACATAATCACCAAAATTAAGCTCTTGCCGTGGGAAGCAGCTTTTGGAACTAAGTTGGTAGTAAGTACGATTTCAGGAAAAATAAAAGTCAAAATTCCTGCCGGAGTTCAATCCGGTCAAAAAATAAGAATTCCCGCCAAAGGATATAAGGATATGAAAAATAATACAGGAGATTTATATATAGAAATTTTAATAGTCAATCCTAATGTTCTTTCTAAGGAGGAAGAAAAACTTTATAAGGAGTTAAAAAATATTTGCGGGTATAATCCCAGAACATAGAGGTGATATATATGGATATAAACAAATTTACCCAAAAAAGCCAAGAAGCTATACAGAGAGCACAGGAACTAACAATAAAATATGAAAATCCTCAAATTGAAGAGCTGCATCTTCATTTGGCCCTTATGACTCAAGAGGAAGGTCTGATTCCGAAAGTACTGTCTTTTATGGGAGAAAAACCATCTCTTATAACCGCTGATGTAGAGAGAGAAGTTAAAAATTTGCCTAAGCAGTACGGCGACGGTTCAAGTGCCGTATATCCTTCCAGAACATTTTCAAAAATACTGTTAAAGTCAGAAGATGAATTGAAAAAATTCGGAGACGAATACGTAGGAGTAGAGCATCTTTATATTGCACTATTAAAAGAAAAAAATATTCCGTCTGAAAAAATATTTAAAAAATATAATATAAATTTGGAACGATTCTTAGAAGCATTAAAGAAAATAAGGGGAAATCAAACCATTACTTCCGATAATCCGGAAGATACCTATAATCCGTTAAAAAAATTCGGAAGAAACTTGGTAGAAGAAGCTAAAAGCGGAAAATTGGATCCTGTCATAGGAAGAGACGATGAAATCCGAAATGTGATCAGAATACTTTCCAGAAGAACAAAAAATAATCCCGTATTAATAGGAGAACCGGGAGTAGGAAAAACCGCAATAGTGGAAGGACTTGCCTTAAGAATTGTAAACGGAGATGTCCCGGAGGGCCTTAAAGAAAAGACCATATTTGCTTTGGACATGGGGGCATTAATTGCAGGGGCTAAGTATAGAGGAGAATTCGAAGAAAGATTAAAAACAGTTCTTAAAGAAGTAGAAAAATCCGAAGGGAAAATAATAATGTTCATCGATGAAATTCACAATATTGTCGGTGCAGGAAGAACGGAAGGCTCAATGGATGCATCTAATCTTTTGAAACCAATGCTTGCCAGAGGAGAGCTTCATTGTATAGGTGCGACTACTTTGGATGAATACAGAAAATATATCGAAAAGGATGCGGCTTTGGAAAGGAGATTCCAGAAGGTATTAGTGGAGCAGCCATCAGTAGAAGATACCATCTCCATTTTGAGAGGAATTAAAGAAAAGTACGAGATTCACCACGGTATCAGAATCTCCGATGGAGCAGTTATTGCTTGTGCTACTCTTTCCGACAAATATATAAGTGATAGGTTCCTTCCCGATAAAGCAATAGACCTAATGGATGAAGCATCTGCCATGATCAGAACGGAAATAGACAGTATGCCTGTAGAATTAGACGAAATTCGAAGGAAAATAATGCAGCTTGAAATTGAGAGAGAGGCTCTTAAAAAAGAAACCGACGAGAGTTCTCTAAAAAGACTGAAAAAGTTAGAAAAAGAGCTTTCCGAATATAAATCCGATTATGATGTAAAAAAAGCTCAATGGGAAAGTGAAAAGAAGAATATAAGAAAAGTAAAGGAAATAAAGGAACAGATAGATAAGTTAAAATGGGAGATTGAAGAAGCTCAAAGAAAATACGACTTGGGGAAGCTTTCAGAACTTAAATACGGTAAGCTCCCTGCATTGGAAAAAGAATTGGAAGTTGCCAAGAATGCCAATAAAGGCGGCGAAAGGATGTTAAAAGAAGAGGTTACCGAAGAGGAAGTCGCTGAAGTTGTTTCTAAATGGACAGGAATACCTATTACCAAATTAGTTCAAAGTGAAAGGGAAAAATTGCTGAATTTAAATAAAATCCTTCATAAAAGAGTAATAGGTCAAGATGAAGCAGTAGAAGACGTGTCTAATGCAGTCTTAAGAGCAAGGGCAGGACTTAAGGCATTAAACAGGCCTGTAGGTTCTTTTATATTTCTTGGTCCTACGGGAGTAGGAAAGACCGAACTTGCTAAGGCTTTAACCGAAGCACTCTTTGATGATGAAAGAAATATGATAAGAATTGATATGAGTGAATATATGGAAAAATTTTCTGTATCAAGACTTATCGGTGCTCCCCCGGGATATGTAGGATATGATGAAGGAGGGCAATTAACGGAAGCGGTAAGAAGAAAACCATATTCGGTGATACTCTTTGATGAAATAGAAAAAGCTCATCCTGATGTCTTTAATATACTCCTTCAGGTTCTCGACGACGGGAGACTTACAGATAATCAAGGAAGAACGGTAGATTTCAGACATACGGTCATAATAATGACATCAAACTTAGGATCTTCTTATCTGTTGGAAGGTTTAAAGGATGACGGCAGTATTTCCGAATTTGCAAAAGAAAAGGTTAACGAAGAAATGAGAAGGACTTTTAAACCTGAATTTTTAAACAGAATTGATGAAATAGTAACGTTTAAGCCTCTTCAAAAAGATGAAATATACGAAATAATTGATTTGTTAATGAATGAAATAGAAAAAAGGCTTGAAGACAGAGAAATCACTTTAAATTTAACCGGTGCCGCAAAGGAATTTGTTTTAGATAAAGCGTATTCGGTACAATACGGTGCAAGACCTATAAAAAGGTTTTTGGAAAAGAATTTGGAAACCGAGCTTGGAAAAATGATTATTAAAGGCGATATAAAGGATAAGGATAAAGTGATAATAGACGTGGACAAAAACAGTTTAGTTTTTCGTGTTGAATAATGTTAATGGGGCAGCTCAAGGAACTGCCCCATTAAATTTTTCTTATTTCATATACTTCTCTATTATATTTATTATCTCGTCTATTTTCTGATCCCCTTGTTCCTCTCCTTCCAAAATCGCTGTTCTGACACAGTGCCTGATATGCTGATCCAATATATCTATATTTGCCTTCTTTAATAACGCCATAGCGGAAAGAATCTGCTTGGAAATATCCACACAATATCTGTCATCTTCAATCATTTTAACAATTCCGTCAATCTGCCCTCTTGCAGTTTTCAAAAGATTCATGGCAGCCTGTTTTTCTTCATTCATCATTTACATCACCAACTATTCTGTAATATTTACCACTTCATATCCCGCATCACTAACCGCTTTTTTTATCTCTCCATCATCCAAATTTTCTCCTTTGACTACAGCCTTTTTGCCTTTTAAGTCAACTTTTACTTTATCAATTCCGTCTAATGCTTCCAATGATTCTCTCACTGCATTTGCACAATGAGAACAAGACATTCCTTCTATAAATACTGTTTTTTTCATAAATATCCTCTCCTTAATTTATTTAAATTTTTTTAGCCTTAATGAATTTGTTACAACCGAAACTGAACTAAAAGCCATTGCCGCTCCGGCTATCATGGGATTTAGAAATCCCAAAGCCGCAATAGGTATTCCAACCGTATTATAGGCAAACGCCCAAAACAGATTTTGCTTTATAGTTTTCATGGTTCTACGGCTTAACCTGATAGCCGTAACTATCCCCCTTAAATCCCCTCTCATAAGGGTAATATCGGCAGCCTCCATAGCCACATCCGTACCTGTACCTATGGCAAAGCCTACATCAGATGCTGCCAATGCGGGAGCATCATTTATGCCGTCTCCTATCATTCCTACAAATTTACCTTCTCCTCTTAATTTTTCTACTACTTTGGCTTTATTCTCGGGAAGGACATCAGCCAAAACATTATCTATCCCTACTTCATTGGCAATCGCCTTAGCCGTTCTTTCATTATCTCCCGTGATCATATATATATTTAATCTGGCATTTTTTAATTCTCTGATAGCTTCTTCTGAATTATCCTTAACACTGTCGGCAACAGCTATTATTCCTGAAATTTTCCCATTCACAGCCAATATCATAGAGGTTTTCCCTTCTCCTTCAAGTCGAAACAGTTCGTCTTTCACATCATCCATTTCAACTCCCGTTTCTTCCATAAGCCTTCTGTTACCTATATATACTTCTTTCCCTTCAATAGTTGCATGAATCCCTCTCCCGGGAATAGCAGCAAATTTTTCGGAAATTTCAATATCCATGTTTCTTTCCTCAGCCTTTTGCACAATAGCTTTGGCAAGGGGGTGCTCAGAAGTTTTTTCCGCTATGGCGGCAAGTCTTAATACTTCTTCTTCATTGCCGTCAAAGACAACTATATCCGTGATTTCGGGTTCACCTTTTGTAATGGTTCCTGTCTTATCAAATATCAGAGTATCCAATTCATGAGTTTTTTCCAAATGTTCACCGCTTTTGATCAAGATGCCGTTTTCTGCTCCTTTACCGGTTCCTACCATTATAGCTGTAGGAGTAGCCAGCCCTAAAGCACAGGGGCAGGCAATAACCAATACGGATACGGCATTAATAAGTCCCGAAGTAAAGTCACCCTTTACAAAATACCAAAGAAGAAATGTAGCTACAGCCACTAATATAACCGTGGGAACGAATATTGACGATATTTTATCTGCCAGCCTCTGAACAGGAGCCTTGGAACCTTGGGCATCTTCTACTAATTTTATAATTTGAGACAAAGCCGTATCTTTTCCAACCTTTGTTGCCTTAAAATTAAAAGTACCATACTTATTAATAGTGGCCCCTATTACCTCATCCCCTTCTTTTTTATCTACAGGGATGCTTTCTCCCGTAATCATGGACTCATCTACGGAGGAATTCCCCTTTATTATCTCTCCATCTACAGGTATTCTTTCTCCGGGACGAACCACTATTATGTCCCCTACCTGAACTTCTTCTATAGGTATATCTTTTTCTGAACCGTCTACTATTATTTTAGCAGTTTTAGGTTGAAGACCCATCAATTTTTTAATGGCTTCCGATGTCTTTCCTTTGGCCACAGCTTCAAAAGTTTTTCCCAGCAATATTAAAGTAATAATCATAGCAGATGCTTCAAAATAATACATTTCCATCCCCATAATCAAATTGTACAGACTGAAGAAATAAGCGGCTGATGTTCCCATTGCTACAAGTACATCCATATTGGCTCCTCCGCCTCTCAAAGAAACAAAGGCCCCTTTATAAAATCTGTAGCCTACTCCGAACTGTACCACAGTAGCCAATATCAGCTGAAAATATCCGTTAGAAAGTATAGTATGAATACCGGCCATATGGAAAAACATTGCTGAAAATAAAGGTATACTGAATATTGCAGATATTATAAAAGATGTTTTTAAAGATTTAATTTCTTTTTCTCTCGCTTCCTTTTCTTTGTCCGGATTTGATTTTTCCTCTAATTCAGCCTTGTATCCTGCTTTCTCAACTGCTTTTATTAAACTTTTAATATCTGTATCATCCTTTGAATACTCCACCGATGCTTTATTTGTAGCAAGGTTTACATTAGCATTTACTACCCCGTTTACCTTCTTTAAACTTTTCTCTACCCTTGCAGCACATGCAGCGCAGGTCATGCCTCCTATCAAAAAAGTTGCTCTATCAAAAACTGCCTCGTACCCTGTTCTCTCTATAGTCTTAATCAAATTTTCCATATCGGTTTTGCCCTTGTCATATTCTATAACAGCCTTTTCGGCCAATAAGTTTACAGAGGCTCTATCCACGCCTTCCTGTTTTAAAAGTGCCTTCTCGATTCTTGAAGCACACGCGGCACAAGTCATCCCATGAACACCAATGGTAGTTTTAATTTTATCCATAAATATCATCTCCTTTAGGTACCCCTCCCCATATGGGGCCTGTCAATATTATTATACCCCGAATAAAACATTTGTAAAGATATTTTTTATTTTTTTAAAATAAAAGGCTGGTATTATTAAAATACCAACCTTTTATAATCCAACTAATTACTTGCCGCTTTTTCATCCCTTGTTTTCAAATATTCGGTTAATGCTCTCGATAGCTGATCCGGACATGACGTTTTCTTCCCTCCACACTTAATTCCAGAAAACTTTTTTATCACTTCTTCAGGAGTCATGCCTTCGACTAATCTTGATATCCCTTGAAGGTTTCCATTACAGCCTCCGACAAAATTTAAATCTTTAATCTTCCCGTCTTCTATGTTAAAAAAAATTCTTCTGGAGCAAACCCCCCTTGGAATAAATTCGTACATATTATATTCTCCCTTCAGATAATTATATTCATAAGATATTATACAACAATTAAGTACAAAAAAGATACTTTGTATAAATTATTTATACAAAGTATCTAAAATTTTATTTATCCATTATTTACTCTAAATTTAAAGGTACAGTATATTCTGCTGAAATGGGGCTCCATTTTCCATCTTTATAATTCCATTCGGATGTTACCGTAGATATCCCGTCGGCATGCCAAGCTCCCGATATACGTTGTACTCCTTCAATATTATATGTTCCGTCTCCGTCATAATCTATTGCATCAATCTTTCCAAAGGAATCAGACCAGGGCTCTGTATTTTTACCGATAAATTTCCCGTCTTTTGAATATATATCACCTTCTATATATGAAGAAGAATTTCTGCTTACATCTAACGTTAATGGATTTTTTAAAAAATCACTTCTTAACTCAACTTTAAATCCGTCAATAAACTTTCCAGTGAAATTAAATCCTTTATTTTCTTCTTCACCATATATTATATTGGTCTTGTTATCTTTAAATGAAGCTATTCTTGTATCTACTATGCCTCCGCTTCCTCCTGTATCTGCGGAAATCATTATTTCGGGAATTTTATCTCCTGTGAAATCTACTACTTCCATCTTCCCTCCATATCCTGCAAAATCCCCAAAATCTATATCAAATATATCATTAGTCTTCCCGTCAAGTACCTTTACCTGTATAGAACTATATATACTATCTGCAAATAAATTCTTGCCTATCATATAAACGGAATCTTTCACCCCGTCTCCGTTTACATCTTCTTTTTTCAACTGAATTATTCTTTCACCTTCTGAAAGAACAATTTTATTTATTCCTGATTGTTGAATTTCATCAGCATAAGAATAACTAAAAGAAAATATGCCCATAATTACAACTAAGAATAAAAACATAACCTTTTTTTTCACACTTACAATCCCCTTTCGATTATTTTTCTTGTTATAAATATATTACCCATTTATTTATAACCTCTGCAGAATATTAAAAACTTCTTTCACTTTTTTTATTCTACCATTATATATATACGAAGTAGTTACAAAAAAGTTAAAATCTAATAAAATTTTTATGGGCAAACGCTATATTATCTAAAAAACATTTGACTTTGTTGATAATTTATAATACTATAATATTAGATATGAAAATGATTATCATTAGTATTATTGAATGCATACATATACTAATGTAAATACAATATTGATCCACCACATAAAAGTAATTAAGATTGAGTTAAAAATATAAAACTATAATAGGAGGAAATGGTATATGAGTCTTTTAGTGATAGGAGGCGATTATTTAGGCGGTATTGAAGACAATCTAAAAAAGAGAGGATTCTCTACTGTTACCCATATTTCGGGAAGAAATAATAAGCAAAAATCTTTAAAAATACCTAAGAACACTGATGTCATTTTGGTATTGACCGATTATATAAACCATCAAACTACAAAAATAATTAAGAAGCAGTTAAAAAACAGCAATGCAAAGATTTTCTTTTCTCGCAGAAGTTGGGCAAATATAGAAGAAACATTAAGCAAAAGTTTTAATATAGCTGTGGGACAGTATAATTAGTTACAATAAATTTTATCAGCATCAAAGTTAGTTATGACTAACTTTGATTATTCAGATATATTGAATTGTGGTTAGACAGTCATAATCTTAAAAAGGAGGGATTGTATTATGCCCCTTACAATGGCAAGAATAGGAGAACCAAATTGTATTAAAAGAATCACCGGAAAAGATAAAACGAGACGTTTTTTAGGAAGTCTTGGTTTTGTAGTTGGTGAAAATGTCACTGTTGTATCTGAGATGTCCGGAAATGTGATTTTAATAGTTAAGGACACTCGTGTAGCCTTAGATAAAAGTATGGCGAATAGAATTATGATTTAAGGAGGAATAAATAATGAAAACATTAAGAGATGTGAAATGCGGTGAAACTGTAAGTGTAGTAAAGTTGCATGGTGAGGGCGCTGTTAGGCGTAGAATTATGGATATGGGTATTACCAATGGATGTAAAATCTTTGTTCGTAAGGTAGCTCCTTTAGGCGATCCGATTGAAATTAAGGTAAGAAACTATGAACTTAGCCTACGTAAGGCAGAAGCCGAAAAAATCGAGGTAAGCTAATCAAAATATTTATAGTAATTATATTATATTTAGTAATATTAAGTACGAGAGTTAGCTCTAACTAACTTATTATGAATTAAGGAGGAATCAAAATGTCTATTAAAATTGCTCTTGCAGGTAATCCTAACAGTGGTAAGACAACCATGTTTAACGACCTGACGGGTAGCTCTCAATATGTAGGTAACTGGCCTGGTGTAACTGTTGAAAAAAAAGAGGGAAAGCTCAAAGGCAATCATGATATTATTATTCAGGATTTACCTGGTATATACTCTCTTTCGCCTTATTCTTTGGAGGAAGTTGTTTCTCGAAATTATCTTGTTAACGAAAAACCTGATGTTATTATTGATATTGTCGATGCTTCCAACATTGAAAGAAATCTTTATTTAACTACGCAGCTTACCGAAATTGGTGTTCCTGTTGTTATGGCCCTTAATATGATAGATATAGTTCACAAAAATGGCGATGTTATCGATACCGGCAAGCTGAGCAAGACCCTTGGCTGTGAGGTAGTCGAAACTTCTGCTTTAAAGGGTATTGGTTCCAAAGAAGTAATCGATAAAGCCATTGAAATTGTAAAGGCAAATAAAAAAAATTCTCCGCTACATCCGTTTTCTGAGAAGATAGAAAATGCATTATCTCAAATTGAAAAAGTAATATCAGGAAAAGTAGATGATGAATCCAAACGCTGGTTTTCCATTAAGTTCTTTGAACGAGATGAAAAAATCATGGAACAAGTAAGCCTTTCGGCCGACATCAGGAACCAAATCGAGAGCATTGTTGCTTCTTGTGAAGATGAATTAGATGATGATGCTGAAAGTATTATTACAAATGAAAGGTATGCCTATATTGCTAAGGTCATTGACAAATGTGTATCTAAGAAAAATAAAACTAAATTGACTACTTCTGATAAAATTGATAAAATAGTAACAAACCGTTGGCTGGCACTTCCGATTTTTGCTGCAATTATATGGCTCATCTACTATGTATCCGTTTCTTCTCTCGGTTCTATCGTAACGGACTGGACAAACGACGTATTGTTCGGCACTTGGATAACAAATTGGGCTACGTCAGGACTTGAAGCTGTAGGCGCTGCAAAATGGCTTATCGGACTTATTGTTGATGGTATTATCGGTGGTGTCGGTGCTGTGCTTGGATTTGTGCCTCAAATGTTTATTCTGTTTTTCTTCCTGTCTATTTTGGAAGATTCAGGTTATATGGCACGTATAGCTTTCATCATGGATAGAATTTTCCGTAAGTTTGGTCTTTCGGGTAAATCTTTCATACCAATCCTTATAAGCTCTGGATGTGGTGTACCGGGTATCATGGCAACAAGAACCATTGAAAACGAAAAAGACCGCAAAATGACTATTATACTTACAACTTTTATGCCTTGCGGTGCAAAATTAGCAATCATTGCTATGATGACCGCAACATTTTTCCCACATTCTACTTGGGTAGGTCCTTCCATGTATTTTCTTGGAATTGCAATAATTATTATTTCAGGTATCATCTTAAAAAAGACAAGAATATTTGCAGGTGATCCTGCACCATTTGTAATGGAACTTCCTCAATATCATCTTCCAAGTTTTAAGGGGGTCCTCATTCATATGTGGGAACGCGGCAAATTATTTATTAAAAAAGCCGGTACTGTTATTTTCGTAGCATGCGGCATTATCTGGTTCTTCTCCAATTTCAGCTGGAGTTTTCAATTGGTTGAAGATGCAGACAAGAGTATACTTGCTTCCATTGGAAATGTTATAGCACCAATCTTTGCTCCTCTCGGTTTTGGAACTTGGCAAGGTGCAGTTGCTTCAGTAAGTGCCCTTGTAGCCAAAGAAAATGCAGTTGGTACCTTTGGTGTATTGTTTGGTTTAGGCAGTGACATAAGTGAAAGTGACCCTTCATTTATTGCCAATGTTGCATCAATGTTTACTGTTGTCAGCGGACTTTCATTTATGGTATTTAACCTCTTTTGTCCACCTTGCTTTGCAGCAATCGGCGCTACAAAGCGTGAAATGGGCGGAGGAAAATGGACATGGATTGCAATAGGCTATCAATTCCTTGTAGGATATGTATTAGCTTTTATCGTAAATCAACTCGGAAGTGTTTGGATTCTTGGTCGACCTTTCGGTATAGGGGCAATTTTATCTGTGCTTATAATAATTTTCATCCTATACATGCTGTTCAGAAGGTACGACCCTGATAAAGCAAGCCATGATACTTTAAATAAGAAAGTAGCAGCATAAAAAGGGAGGTGATCTTATGGCAACATGGATTATCGGAGCTATTGTCATCGGAGCAATGATATTTGCTGGCTATAAATCTTTTAAAACAACTAAAAACGGCGGCTGTAACTGCGGATGCAGTAGTTGTCCCATTACAGATAAAAGTCATTGCAAATAAATGTTTTAAAAAAAAGAGAGATGGATTTTTATATCCATCCCTTTTCTTATCATAAACTAACCCATATTATAACTCCATCTCTGATATTATTGTTGTAATTTTGACAAATGTTCTCGAATTTTATTAAAGCTTTCTTCGCTGATATCATGTTCGATCTTACAGGCATCTTTTTTTGCATTTTTTTCACTGACACCAAGAGCCATAAAGTACTTCGTAAGTGTCCGATGACGCTCATAGATATGTTCGGCAATTGCCAATCCACTTTCCGTAAGGGTAATATATCCATCTTCATCCATACAAATATAACCGTTTTCCCTAAAATGTTTCATAGCAACGCTGATACTGGATTTTTTAAAATTCATCTCATTGACAATATCTATTGAGCGAACTTGGCCGTTTCTTTGCTGTAATATCAGAATAGTCTCTAAATAATTTTCGGCTGACTCTTGTATCTTCATATCAAAGCCTCTTTTCAATAAATATTATAGGTACTATGATTTTATGTTAACAAAAATTAAATGGTTTTTCAAGATTTATAGGTCAAAAAATACGTTTATAAAATAGTAATGATTTAAAGTATATATGCAAATTAATAGACCCGTTAAAATATATAATAATATTAAAGTATTGAATTTTCACATTATAAAGTCTATAATGGAATAGAATGATGGCAATAATATGCAATAAAGGAGACTTTAAAATGGCCAATATAGATTGGAAAGATAAAAATAATTTAACCATGCTTACTGATTTCTATGAATTCACTATGGCAAATGGTTATATGGAATATGGAATGGAAAATACTATTGCTTATTTTGATATGTTTTTCAGAGAAATACCTGATAATGGCGGATTCGCCATTATGGCAGGAGTAGAACAGCTAATTCAATACATGAAAAATTTAAAGTTTTATGATGATGATATAGAATATTTCAGAAATAAAAATATTTTCAGCGAAAAATTCCTTAATTATTTAAAAAATTTCAAATTTGAATGTGATGTATGGGCCATACCCGAGGGAACTCCTATTTTTCCAAAAGAACCTATAGTTACGGTTAGAGGTCCGGTAATTCAAGCTCAAATATTAGAAACTATGATACTCCTTACTATTAATCATCAAAGTTTAATAGCCACAAAATCAAATAGAATCGTCAGAGCTGCTCAAGGAAGACCTATTATGGAATTCGGTTCCAGAAGAGCTCAAGGATATGAAGGAGCTATATTGGGGGCAAGAGCCGCTTACATCGGAGGCTGCGTTGGAACCGCCTGCACTATAACCGACAGAGATTTTGAAGTTCCCGCTTTAGGCACAATGGCTCATAGCTGGGTTCAGATATTTCCTTCAGAATTGGATTCTTTCAGAGCATATGCAAGATTATATCCTGATGATTGCGTTTTATTAGTAGATACTTATAATGTACTTAAATCGGGAATTCCCAATGCTATTAAAACATTTCAGGAAGAAGTAATTCCCAGAGGCTTCAGACCTAAGGGAGTAAGAATAGACAGCGGTGATATTGCATATCTTTCAAAAGAATCAAGAAAAATGTTAGACAAGGCCGGATTTGAAGATTGTCCTATAGTTGTATCAAGCAGTTTAGATGAGTATGTAATTGAGGATCTAATAAACCAAGGAGCAGCAATTAACTCTCTCGGCGTTGGTGAAAGACTTATAACTGCCAGATCAGAACCCGTATTCGGGGGAGTTTACAAATTAGTGGCAATAGAATCGGAAGGAAAAATTATACCTAAAATAAAAATAAGTGAAAATGTAGATAAAATTACTATCCCAGGATTTAAACAAGTATATAGGTTATATGATAAAACAAGCGGAAAGGCGACTGCCGATGTTATTTCCCTTCATGACGAAATAATAGATGAATCAAAGCCTTATCAAATATTCCATCCTCTATATACCTGGAAGAAGAAGACCTTAACCAATTTCACTGCCAGAAAATTATTAATAAAGATATTTGATAAAGGTAATTGTGTTTATGAAAGCCCAAATATTAAAGATATACAAAAATATTGCAAAGAACAAATAAGTACTCTGTGGGATGAAGTTCTTCGTTTTGAAAACCCACATGAATATTTTGTGGACTTGTCAGATATTTTATGGAATATAAAAACTGACTTATTAAGAAAATACGAATAAAATAAGGGAGCTTCGATATCAAGGATAAATTCGTTTTCAATATCGAAGTTTTTTTTTACTTATTTTTCTTATTTAGTTCTTCTCCGTTGGCTCCTTTGTTTTATCAATTAACTCCTTTATTACTTTTACTGCTCCTTCCATCTTGCCTTTCTTTTTTAATACTATCCTGTGGTTGAGAACATGAACAGCAACCTTTTTTATATCTTCAGGTATTATATGGTCTCTTCCGTTGATTGCCGCATAAACCTGGCTTGCCTTAAATAATGCAATACTTCCCCTCGGACTTACACCCAATTCTATCTTATCATTTTTTCTTGTATTTTCTATTATATCTATTATATAATTCATGATATCTTCGCTTCCGTAAACTTTTCCATAATTCTCAGACAAATATTTTATTTCCTCTTCCTTTATTATACAATGTACATTCTCTATAATATTTGTTTCATTTCTAAGTATTATTTCTCTTTCTTCATCTTTCGTAGGGTAGCCTATGTTTATCCTCATGAGAAATCTATCCATTTGAGATTCAGTAAGAGGAAATATTCCATAACTTTCTACAGGATTCTGAGTAGCTAAAACCATAAAAGTGGGGTTAAGAGTCTTAGTCTCTCCGTCTACGGTTATTTGCTTCTCTTCCATGGCTTCAAGAAGACTTGATTGAGTTCTGGGGGTTGCTCTGTTTACCTCATCGGCAAGAATTATATTTGAAAAAAATGGACCTTTTTTAAAATCAAATTTCCCGGTTTTTTCATTATAATAATTTATACCTACAAGATCAGCCGGAAGCAAATCCGGAGTAAACTGTATTTTTTTAAATGGGACTCCTATTGTTTTAGCAAAAGTTTTAGCAATCGTTGTCTTTCCAAGACCGGAAACATCTTCCAATAATATGTGACCTCCTGCTATAAAAGAAATTATAAGAAGATCTACAATTTCTCTTTTCCCCACTATTGCTTGGGAAACATTTTTTAAAACATTCTCTCTAAAAGTAACAAAAGGTTTTACATCCATTTTATTTTCTCCTTCTCCTGCATACTTTTTATCTTATACTATTATGTTAACAAAATTTCGGTAAATTGTACATGCAGTATGAGATAATATTTCAATGACAAATTCAAAAAAAACAATAACGCATCCCATACGGATGCGTATATTTATTTCTTCTTTTTTTTCACCTTTTTAAGTCTAAAAAAGTCCTCTCTTTCTTTCTCCTCCAGTACTTCCTGTATATATTTTATCTCCCTTTCATATCTTGGCATCTGAATTTTTTCCAATGCATTTGTTCTCTTCTGCGTCTTCTTTATTTCCATAGCCAATTTATAAATAGAATTTTCTATTTGTGCAAAATCATATATCAAATATCTGATACTTATAAACTTTAACACAGCTTCATCAAAAGCAGGGTTGGTTTTCAACAAACCGTATTCAGGAGAAATAGGTTCTTTTTCATATTTTATATATGGTATTTCTACTCCCATAACGCTTTTTAAAAGTATGTCAAACCCCTCTTCCTTCTTTAGGGACATACTTAATTCTTCAACCTCATTAACTCCCATAGTAATATTTGCATACTGAAGTGCTCTGTATGCCTCCTCAAAATTCTTTTGTATTTCTTCCTGGACTCTTACTCCTTTTTCTATTAAAGACATCATCTCTTTAATAAGGACAGTCCTTTTTTTATCTAAAAGTTCATACCCTTTTTTTGAAAACTGAAGAGCAGACTTTGATTTTATTAAATTAGCTTTTGTGGGAGTCATTTTATAAACAGCCATATTCTCACCTTATTTTCAAATATTTATCTATAAGACTGGGATCTATTCTATCCAGCTCTTCTACAGGCAAAATTGATAACAAGCCCCAGGATATATCGAAGGTCTCACTAATATCTCTATTTTCGTTAAATCCTTGCTTAACAAATTTCTCTTCAAATTCCTTACCAAACTGAAGATATTTCCTATCTCTTTCAGTCAGATCGTCTTCTCCTATAATTTGTGACAAAGATCTCACTTCCTGAACTTTTGAATAAGATGAAAACAACTGATTAGCTAAATCAGGATGATCTTCTCTTGTATAGCCCTTCCCGATCCCATCCTTCATAAGCCTTGACAAAGACGGCAACACATTAATGGGAGGATATATGTCTTTCTGATATAATTCTCTTGAAAGAACTATCTGCCCCTCTGTTATATAGCCTGTCAAATCCGGAATAGGATGAGTAATATCATCATTAGGCATAGTAAGAATCGGAATCAATGTTATAGAACCTTTACTGCCTTTAAGCATTCCTGCCCTTTCATATAAACTTGCCAAATCAGAATACAAATAACCCGGGTATCCTCTTCTGCTGGGGACCTCTTCCCTCAATGATGAAATCTCCCTCAGGGCCTCGCCATAACTTGTCATATCCGTCATAATTACAAGGACATTTATTTCTTCTTCAAAAGCCAAATATTCCGCTGCAGTTAAAGCACAACGGGGAACAATAATCCTTTCCATAATAGGATCATCCGCATAATTTATATACATAACAACTCTTTCAAGAACCTGGGATTTGCTAAAACTTTCTCTGAAAAAATTAGCTTCATCATGCTTAACTCCTATTGCTGCAAATATTATGGCAAATTCCTCTTCTTTACCATCTTCCGATTGTAATTTGGCCTGCCTTACTATTTGAGCGGCCAATTCATTATGAGGAAGGCCATTCCCTGAAAAAACAGGTAGTTTCTGACCTCTTATTAAAGTCATAAGTCCATCAATTGAAGATATCCCTGTTTGTATATAATTTCTCGGATATCTTCTTGCTACAGGATTTATAGGCCTCCCATTTACATTATATTTTTTCTTAGAATATATATTTCCGCCCCCATCAATAGGCCTTCCCAACCCATTAAAAGTTCTACCCAATATATCCCTCGAAAGAGGAAGCTCTAAAGGTTCTCCTTTAAAATTTACTGTTGAATTTTCAATAGAGATACCGGAAGTATCACCAAAAACCTGTACTATTACTTTATTTCCTTCAATTTTTACTACTTTTCCCAACTTTTTCTCATTTCCAGAAGTCTTCACCTCTACAACTTCTCCATATCCTACTTCGTCTACATCGGAAAGTTCTATAAGGGGTCCTTCTATTCTATCAAGGAGTAAATACTCTTTTCTCATAAATATCTACCTTCCTACTCCGTATATTTATTGCAAAGCTTTAAGTAATAATTATCTATTTTTTTCTTAATGTCTTCTATTCCGCTCAAATCATTATTCGGAATAGTGTATTTCATCTTTATTACATCTTCAAATATTTCATCATTTTTTACCTGAGAAATGGGAATTCCCATTTTTACGGCTTTAAAACTTTTTTCATATAGATAATCTATTGTTTTTAACATTTCTAACTGTTTTTTTAACGGAACAAATGTATCTTCTTTATGAAAAGCATTTTGCTGCAAGAAACCTATCCTAATAACTTTTGCAATCTCCAATAAAAGCCTTTGATCATCAGGAAGAACATCTTCTCCTACAAGCAAAACAATCTCTTGAAGTTTATTCTCCTCAAACAGTATTTTCATCATCTTTGCTCTGAGGGCAAGTAAGTCCTCGCCTAAATTTTCTTCATAATAATCCCTTAACATATCTAAATATCCGCTATAGCTTGTGAGCCAATTAATTGCAGGATAATGTCTTGAATAAGCAAGCTCTTTATCCAATGCTAAAAACACGTTTACAAACCTCTTAGTATTCTCAGTAACAGGTTCGGAAAAATCTCCTCCGGCAGGAGAAACCGCTCCTATTATAGTTACAGAACCTTCTTTATCATTTAGTGTATTCACGTATCCCGCTCTTTCATAAAATTGAGCCAGCCTTGACGGAAGATAAGCAGGAAATCCTTCTTCAGCAGGCATCTCTTCCAGCCTTCCAGATATTTCTCTCAAAGCTTCCGCCCATCTTGAAGTAGAATCCGCCATCACAGCTACATGATAACCCATATCCCTATAGTACTCGGCTATAGTAATTCCCGTATATATACTTGCTTCTCTTGCCGCAACAGGCATATTGGAAGTATTGGCTATAAGGATTGTTCTCATCATTATAGGCTTTTCCGTCTTAGGATCAATAAGCTTCGGAAAATCCTCTAAAACCTCCGTCATCTCATTTCCTCTTTCTCCACAGCCTACGTATACAATAATATCTGCATCAGACCATTTTGCCAACTGATGTTGAGTCATAGTTTTCCCCGTACCGAATCCTCCCGGCAAAGCTGCTGTTCCGCCTTTTGCTATGGGAAAAAATACATCCAATACTCTTTGTCCCGTAACAAGCAGTTTATTTATAGGAATTCTCTCTTTAATAGGTCTCGGAATTCTTACAGGCCATTCTTGATACATTTTTATTTCATGAACTCTTCCATTTTTATCTTCTACCTTAAGCAATACATCTTCTAATTTATATTTTCCGCTATTTTTCGCTTCAACTATTTTTCCTTTTATACCTACGGGAATCATTAATTTATTAACTATTAAGGAAGTTTCCTCCACTGTCCCGAATATCTGCCCTTCTTCTATTTCATCCCCTGCATTAACAAGAATCTCTACATCCCAGATTTTATTTTCATCCAAATTTATAAGTCCAATTCCTTCAGGAATAAAACTTCCAAAATTATCATTAATTTGCTTAAGAGGTCTTTCAATACCATCAAATATATTTCCAATCATTCCGGGACCTAACTTCAAAGAAAGAGGCCTTCCTGTAGATACAATTTTTTCTCCCTTTTTCAGTCCCTCTGTTTCTTCATAAACTTGTATAGTTCCTATATCTCCTTCTATAGAGATTACCTCTCCTAAAAGTTTTTTTTCACCAACCAGTACCATTTCCATTATTTTAAACCCTGTCATATTCTCTCCCTTAATGACAGGACCGTTAATCATTATGATATTTCCCATCAAGTTACTCAATTAGATCACCAGCTTCTTTAAACTTTTCATAGAGTAATTCTCCTATTTCATATTTTTTTCCCTCTATCTTAGTTTTTAAGGTAAAATCCAACAAATATGTTCTTTCTTTATTAAACAGCAAAAATCCGCCTATTTTATTTTCAGTCCATGGGGATATCAGAACCTCTTTGTTATTCTTACGGAAAATATCCATAATGATGTCACCATAAATATCTTTATCTCTTTTGCTGACATATATATAAATCTCCCGGTCTTTCGCTGAACCAGCAATTTTTTTTAATTCATCTAAAAGGTAATTCTTATATTCTGGGCTTGCTGCAAATTTCTCGGCCTTATCTTCAATTTCAATCATCAGATCTTCCAAAAGTTCCTTTTTAACTTTTAATATTTTGTTTTTCTCCTGAGAAAAAGTTTTGGATATAATCTCATTCTTTTTCAATTCTCCCATTTTTCTTTTTTTGCTGACAATTTCTTCTTTTTTCTTTAAAGCCTCTTCTTTTTTTTCACGAATCAACTCTTCGTTTTTCATCTGAATTTTTTCAAGAATTTCTTCACTTCTATCTCTTTCCTCGCCAAGAATCAATTTGTAAAAAATATCTAATTTTTCCTCTACTGTAATCACCTTATCACCGCCTTAAAGTTTCACGCCTACCGACTCTTTTATATACTTAGTAATAAAATCCTTATTCGAAAGTCCATTTCTGTCAGGAATAACAACGATAAGAGGAACAGACTGCCTTAACTTGATTTCCGTAACTGTTCTTTCCACCGATTTAAAAATCTTTTCAGATAAAAGTATTATTCCTATATCCTTATCTTTTAATTTTTCATTAAGAATTTTAACTGCCTCTTCTTTATTCTGAGGCACCACTCCTTCTATACCAGCAATTCTAATTCCTATAAGGCTATCCCTGTTGTCACTTATCAAAAAAGATTTCATACTATAAGCTCCCCAATATCAATATGGAAACTATCAGCCCATATATAGCGATACCCTCGGCCAACCCAACAAATATCAAAGTTTTTCCCAGTATTCCCGGGTCCTCGGAAACAGCTCCCAAAGCAGATGCTCCTACAACTCCTACTGCATACCCTGCTCCAATAGTAGCCATTCCCGTTGATAATGCGGCACCTATAAATCCCAATCCCGAGGGAGAAGAGGCGGCTGTATTTTGTGCGTTAGTTATGTTAGGCACTATCAGTATGATTGAAAAGATAAGGATAGGTAAAAATACAAAAAGATTGTATCGCAAAATCTTTTTAAGCTTCTTTTGACTGACTTCTGCTTTTTTATACATTAAGAAAATTCCTGCTCCTATTGTCATCAAAACCATTATAGTTGTAGCTATAAGAATAAATGTCATTTAAATTCCCTCCATTAATTAATCTTTATTGGGGAAAATTCAACACCTTCCCCTTTATAATATCTGCTGAATAACTCATAATACTCAAGTCTTAATCCCTGAATAAAAACTATAAGCCCTTCAAGGCATATAATTACTACATTTCCTATTATTAAGACAACAACATCTCCTATTCCCGAGCCAATAAGTCTTCCTATAGTTTGAAAAGCTATAAACAATCCTACATGGGTAAGGGCAAAGGCACCAACTCTTATAAAAGATAAAGTACCGCTTAACATACTTAAGAGAGTTTCTATTATAGAAAAACCACTTTCAATATAATAATCTGATACGCTTTCATTATATAAAGGCTTCTTTTTTATTAAGTTCCCTAAAGGCTGCTTAACCACCATCGCAGCCATCGTCAACAGTAAAAGAACAACAGCGAAACCGGTAGGAATAAGGACTCTGTTTAAAAATTTTCCTCCTATAAGAAGAAGCAGAGATATATAAAATATCAAACCCGCTATTCCATTTTTCCCAAATACTCCATTTTCTATATCATTAACTTTAACAGCATTTATAATGCTATACCCATAGCTCATAAATATGAGAAAAATTCCTATAAATACTGCAGCTTCCAGCACCAAATTTATATTATCAAAGGGCCTCAGCAAAAGGGCAGGTATGACATTCTCAAATCCAAAGAAACCTCCGTATAAAGTACCAAATATCATAGAACTTGCTCCTATTCTCATAATAAGAGGACCAAAAACACTGTTTTTCTTTTTTTTAGAAAGAAAAATGCCAGCCAGTAAAAATATAAATCCTTGACCTAAATCTCCAAACATGGCTCCAAACAAAAACATATAAGTAACACTCAAAAATGGTGTTGGATCCAGTTCATTATACGAAGGTGTCCCATACATTTTTACCAATGATTCAAAAGGAGAAAAAAGCCTGTTGTTCTTCAATTTTGTAGGAGGTTTAACAGTCTGTACTTCTTTTTCATC
>ENA-UOOI01001267-UOOI01001267.1-fermentation-metagenome-genome-assembly--contig:-NODE-1267-length-27188-cov-3.410349_pt1 | contig 27188 bp, 25 predicted proteins | sample MGYA00245779_ERZ724027 | MGnify/ENA primary metagenome ERZ724027 (study PRJEB28704, sample SAMN03018318) | fermentation metagenome | biome: anthropogenic terrestrial biome; feature: soil; material...
ACGAGGCTGCGCTCGCCGCGCGCTTCGGCTGAGATGACGCGCGCCAAAAGTGCCACGTCGTTTTCACCGTATCCGCCTGCCCCCCCTGAGCTGCCGGAGCTGCCCGACGGCAGCCCTATTGCCCTTAAAGTCGCCGGGCCTGCTACGCCGTCTGCCGAAATGCCGTTAGACTTTTGGAAATAAATGACGGCGTTTTTTGTCTGCGTGCCGTACACGCCGTCTACCGTGCCTTTGTAGTAGCCCCAGCTTTTAAGCCTTGTCTGTATCTGCCGCACTTCGCTGCCGCTTGAGCCGGTTTTTGAAAGCGTCTGCTCATCCCCGCCGGAGTTTGAAACTACGGCAATTATGAGTATATTAAGAAGTATTATTATTAATATTTCCCAAAAATAAAAAAGTTTTGACTTCACTTTCATTGCAACACACCCCACAGCATATTTTCCCGCGGCGGCATGAAATTATCCCCCGCACGCGGATATACTTTGCCTTTGCGCGGCAATCCGTACATTTTGCGGGCGTACTTGTATAATTTACCGGAATGTTATAGAATAATAAAAATGCATTAATAAATGTTTGTCCCGTTTCGTTATATATATATTTTGAGGAATTTCATAACATGTCTGAAAACAAAAAAAGCTCTTTAGGCAAAAAGCTCTTTACCGTCATCACTTTCGCGCTTACAGCCGGCATACTTATCTATTTTCTTTTTTCCACAAACGGCATAGCCGAGCTTGGCGCGACAATGAAAACGCTTAAAATCAGATGGCTGCTGCTTGCCCTCCTTTGTACGGTCATCGGCTGGTTCATAGAGGGTATAGTCCTCCATATTTTCTGCCGCCATTTCGACCACGCGTGGAGCTACCACAACTCGTTCACCATAGGCATGGTCGGCGTGCTGTACAACGCCATAACGCCGTTTTCCACGGGCGAGCCTATACAGGTAATCGCCATGCGCGACATGGATATGGACACCGGCATGGCGACATCCATTATAGCCGTAAAAAGCCTGACATACCAAATCATAACCGTGTTTTACGCGCTTGTAATGATGGTTATGAAGCTGCACTACTTCCAGCAAAACGTAAGCAATTTTTCTTTTCTCACAGTAATCGGGCTGCTGGCAAACGGCGCTTCCATAGCCATTGTCATGCTTTTTATGGTAAGCGAAAAACTTACGGACAAGATCCTCCGCGCGGTGCTGCACGTCCTTAGCAAATACAAGATGTGCAAGCACCCCGACGAGCGTTATGAAAGGATACACGCGCACCTGCAGATCTTCCATGATGCTTCAAAAATAATGGGCAACACATGGAAGCTTAACCTCACCGCCGCGGCCTTTATTATACTGCAGATAACGCTCAGCAGCTTTATACCTTACTTTATTTACCGCAGCTTCAACCTGCGCGGCGCCCATATAAGCACCATGATAGCGGCACAGGTTTTCGTTTCAATGGTTTCGGCGTTTGTCCCGCTGCCAGGCTCCTCCGGCGCAGCCGAACTGAGCTTCTCGGCATTTTTCGGGCCTTACTTTTCGCAAAAGACAATGATACCGGCAATTATCTTATGGCGCATAATAACTTGTTATATAAATATAGCGTTCAGCGGCATATACGTCTATATAAGCAACTTAAAAAAAAGGCGCGGCGCCGACGCCTGAGCCTTAGGGCTTTTTACTTTGCGGCTGCCTTGACAGCATGGCCGAAACGGTGTATCCTGTAGAGTAATTCTTAATTCAGCATGTTTAATATATTTTCAGGCAGGGTAAGAGGAAACGATTTTACCGGGTATGCAGCCAGAACTCCGCGCTTCACGGGCGCAGTGTGCTGCGGCTGGCATTTCTGTGTGCCGCAGCCCGGCCGCGGACGTGCGCGCGGTTGCTTTTCAGCATTAAAAGCATGATGGCCGTCAGGTAAAAACCTGCCGGCTTTTTTACACCTTAACCGCAAAACAGAAGGGATGTAAACTTTGAAAAAGATAATATACCGCTCTGATACATTGACGGCGCGGCACGTTTGCAGACGAGCCGCCGAAAACGGAAAGCGGGGCATAAACGATGGCACTTAAAGCAATGGCGGCAATGAGCGGCGGAGTAGACAGCTCCGTTGCGGCCGCCCTCCTCATGGAAAGCGGTTATACTGTAAGCGGGGTAACCCTCAAGCTTTTCGAAAACGAAGACGTCGGCCTCGACGGCATAAGGCACCCGTGCTGTTCACTCGCTGACATAGAGGACGCCCGCAGCGTCGCCGGAAGGCTCGGCATTAACCACAGCGTCATAAACCTCGGCAGGGAATTCCGCAGGGATGTCATCATGCCTTTCGCGGAAAGTTATAAACGCGGCCAAACGCCCAACCCATGCATAAACTGCAACAAATATATAAAATTCGGCGAGCTTCTTAAACGCGCGGTTGAGGGCGGCTGTGACTACATAGCGACAGGGCATTACGCAAAAGTGGAATACGATGCAAGGCTCGGGCGGTACCTTTTGAAAAAGGCCGCCGATATTTCAAAAGACCAGACCTACATGCTTTATACGCTTACGCAGGAACAGCTTGCGCACACGCTGTTCCCTCTCGGCGGAATGCAAAAAAGCGAAGTTCGCCGTTTCGCCGCGCTCCACGGTTTTGTAAACGCGCGCAAGCACGACAGCCAGGATATCTGTTTTGTAAAAAAAGGCGGGTATACCGACTTCCTGCAAAACATCATGGGTGTACAGTCCCCTCCCGGCAATTTTGTGGACCCGCGCGGCAGTGTCGTCGGCAGGCACCGCGGCCTGATATGCTACACGGTGGGGCAGCGCAAAGGCTTAGGGCTTAACGCCGGCATACCGCAGTACGTTATTGAAAAGGACAGCGCGTCAAATACCGTAACGGTAGGCGGCAGGGACGAGCTTTTCTTTACAGGCATGGAAGTCGGCGGCCTTAACATGATATCGGTTGAAGCTGTCACCCGGCAGATGCGCGCCGCGGTAAAAACCCGCTACGGGCAGCACGAGGCCGCAGCAGCGCTCTCCCCGTCATCCGGCGGAAAAGTCCTTGTCACGTTCGACACGCCCCAGCCCGCCATAACGCCCGGCCAGGCCGCCGTGTTTTACGACGGCGACGTTGTCATAGGCGGCGGTACCATAATAAAAGGCATACGCGGCAAAATGTAAGCATGAGCATCGCCGCTTAACCGTGATATAATAATCTTATTCACGTAAAGTAATTTCGGTAATTAAGGAGAGTAATAATATGGCAGTAGCTAAAAGCATATCAGAGCTTATAGGCAACACCCCGCTGCTTGAGCTTTCAGGTTATGAAAAAAAACACGGCCTTAAAGCCCGGCTCCTCGTAAAACTCGAGTTTATGAACCCAGGCGGAAGTTCAAAAGACAGGATAGGCAAATACATGATAGAAGATGCCGAGGCGAAGGGCCTCCTTAAGCCCGGCAGCGTAATAATAGAGCCTACAAGCGGCAACACCGGCATAGGCCTCGCCATGGTCGCCGCCGCTAAAGGCTACCGCGCCATCTTTACAATGCCCGAAACCATGAGTGTCGAGCGCCGGCAGATGCTGACGGCATACGGCGGCGAGGTAGTGCTTACCGAAGGCGCCAAGGGCATGAAAGGCGCCATAGACAAGGCTGACGAACTTGCAAAAGAAATTCCAGGTTCCTTTATACCGGGCCAGTTTGTAAACCCTGCCAACCCCAAAGCGCACTTTGAAACAACCGGCCCTGAAATATGGCGCGGGACAGACGGCAATGTTGATTTCTTTGTTGCCGGAGCCGGCACGGGCGGATCGGTTTCAGGAGCGGGAAAATACCTTAAATCTAAAAACGCGGACGTTAAAGTCATAGCCGTAGAGCCCGCAGGCTCCCCCGTCCTTTCAGGCGGAAAGCCCGGCATGCACAAGCTGCAGGGCATAGGCGCGGGCTTCGTCCCCGAAACATACGACGCGGGAACAGTTGATAAAGTCATAACCGTTACCGACGAAAACGCATACACGGCCGGCAGGGAACTTGCAAGGCTGGACGGCGTCCTCGCCGGCATATCGTCCGGGGCGGCGGTATGGGCCGCGGCCCAGCTGGCGGCGCTTCCGGAAAACGAAGGCAAAACCGTCGTCGCGCTTATACCAGACACCGGCACGCGCTACCTTTCCACCCCGGGTTACCTTGAGTGATTACAGGGTTTAAACCCTGACGTTAGGCCGCGCCTAAATTAAAAGGCGTCTCTCGCGCGGCAGCAGGGCATAATACACTTTACCCCGCATTAAACGTTTGTTAAAGGGCAGTATAACCTTGTGGGGTGATTTTTTATGAAGGTACAAGACATCATGTCAAAAGAACTTGCCGGTTCAAACGCGGGTGATACCGTGCAGCACGCCGCCGAACTTATGCGGCAGTATGACGTAGGCTCCGTACCGGTTTGCAGCGACGGCAAGCTTGTAGGCGTTGTCACCGACAGGGACATCGCCATACGGTCGGCGGCAGGCGGGCAGGACCCGCGAAGGCAGAAAGTTGCCGACATAATGAGCAGGGTGCCGGTAGTGGGCAGTTCTGAAATGGACGTGCAAAACGCGGCCCGCATGATGAGCGAAAACCAGATACGCAGGCTTTATATTGTCGACGGCGGACGCCTTAGCGGAGTGCTGGCGCTCGGGGATATCTCCACCGCGCACACATGTGAAAGTAACGCCGGCGAAGCCCTTAAAAACATTTCTAAGCCCGGCCGCGGCGCCCAGGCTTAGGCGCTGCCCGTTACCTGTGCCCCGCCCTGTAAAAAAACTACCGGGCGGGGCATTTTTATGCCTTTAAGCCAATGGAAAAAACACCGGCACGGTATTCCCTTTATTATCCGTAAAGTATTCCTGTAACACAATTTAACGGCCGCCATAAAATGTTATAGAGAAACAAGGTTGAAATCGATATGTTAGGAGGATAATTTTATGGATAAAACAGAAGCCTGTGCCCGTAAATCAAATTGCCCAAGCGATAATTTTTGTGTAAACGCACAGAGAGTATATGATTCATGCAGTTCAAAAGAATACATGGAAGACCTCAGGGTGTTTTTCACCAAAGAGAACCATGACCTCATTGAGCAGGCTGCAAACGTAAGGATAAAAGACGTCAATGTTATAAACGTACTGCTCGGCATTGAGTCGGTGCCGTTTAACCAGGGCTTTTACGCGGTGGATGAAACTTTCTTTTTTGACGTGTCACTTGACATATTCTGTCCGCAGTCGCCATGCCCGTCGCAGGTGCACGGCATAGCCACGGCCTGCAAGCGCGTTATACTGTTCGGCAGCGAAGGCAACGTAAAAACATTTGCTTCCGGCAGCAGTACCAGCCCCGACGTGGAGCCTTTCACCGGCAAGGTACTCCCTAGGGCAATGTGCCAGGTCTCAGAGCCGATAGGGCTTTCTTCAAAGGTGTGCCGTTCGCCGCAGTGTTGCGACTGCGGTGTAAAGATACCCGACAGCATCTGCAGCCTCTACGGCGGAGAGTTCGACTACACCATGACGCGCACGGTATATGTTACCATCGGCCTTTTTATCATTACCCAGCTTGTCCGCACGGTTACGGCGCTCGTTCCGACATACGACTTCTGCATGCCGGAAAGGGAGATACAGCCTACTTCGGACAGCCCGCGCGAGATGTTCCGCCGTTTAGAATTTCCGGAAAACGACTTTTTCCCTCCGAAAGTTTCGGACTACTCGGAGCCGGCAGCCGACAGCAAGGACCAAAACGCCTGACCGCCGGTACAAAGTCCATGAGAATCGCGTGGCGGCGGTTTCCGGCCTTGCCAAGCCGCCGCCCGCCGTTTTCATGCTGCGGCCCATAAAGGGTTATGCCAAACCCGTTTTTGTTGACAAGCATGTGATTTTGCAATAAAATTAAGTGGTTTCCTATAACTTTCAGAGGTGTAAAATGAGTAATAACAGCCGCAGGAACCCTTCAGGCAGCGGACGGGATATTTATTCCAGCTCCGGCAGGCGCAGGACAAGCCAGCCCTCCGGGGATATCGACAGGTACAACTACTACGTCGACCGCGATATATACAGCAGTTCAAAGTCTTACAGCAAGAACCGCCGCAAGCCCGCGCGCAAAAAAAAGCGCGGCTGCGGCACAAAGCTGCTCGCGGGGATTGTCTGCACGCTTTTCATACTTGCCGCCGGCGTCGCCGCTTACTCGTACATCATGCTCTCGCGCGTCGACCGCTCAGACAACGTCGACAGCGACGATATGGGGCAGTACGTACAGCAGCCGTCCGGCGCACCGTCATGGGGCATCATATCAAACAACAACGTTTTTAACATACTCCTTATGGGCATAGATAAAAACAAGGACGGCTCCGACGGCCGGTCTGACACAAACATACTCGTTTCCATAAACAAAGACTCTAAAAAAATACATCTGGTATCTTTCATGCGTGATACATACCTTGACATACCAACGGTAGGCAAAACAAAATTCAACGCGGCTTTTGCAAAAGGCGGTGCGGCGCTGACCATGCAGACGCTTGAAAATAATTTCCGCGTTAATATAGATAAATATGTATCTGTAAACTGTGATAACTTTGAAGATATAATAGATAAAATGGGCGGCATAGACGTCGAAATGACGAAAGAAGCCGCGCGTTACGAAAACAAAGTCATGGGGAGCAGCCTCAAAGAAGGCACCAACCACCTAAACGGCAAGCTGTGCCTTTACTACGCGAGGATGAGGTACGTAACCGACAAAGACGGCAGCAACGACTTCGGCCGTACGGCGCGCCAGCGGCAGATAGTTTCACTTATCATAAGCAAAGTAAAGTCCCTCAACCCTATAAAGGCAAATAAAATAATGTACGACTACCTGCCTTACGTAAAGACAAACCTCACCGACAGCGAGCTTGTGTACCTTGCCTCCATAGCCGTCACGGCTTCAAACTACGATATGGATAAAATGCAGGTGCCGGCGCAGAACGCCTTCCAAAGCGAAAAAATCAACGGTGCGGACGTCCTCGTGCCAGACCTTGAAAAAAACTGCCAGCTGCTCAGGGAATTCCTTTACGGCAGCAGCAGTTCTTCTGATGAAAGCTGACGGAAAAAATCCCCACCGTTTTCATCTACTGCTTTTATTCTGTGGTATTTGATGGTATAATAATAAAATATACGGTGCCGGAGCCGCCGGCATTGACGCCGGCTTTGCGGCAAAAACATTTTGTGCGTTTTCGCCGCCGGTCCTGAATTTTATATAATTCCGGAGGAAGATCATGGATAAAAAAACGTTTTATATCACAACACCAATTTACTATCCGTCAGGCAACCCTCACATAGGGCACTGCTACTGTACGCTTGCCTGCGACGCAATGGCGCGCTACAAGCGAATGCAGGGCTACGACGTGATGTTCCTTACCGGCACCGACGAACACGGCCTTAAAATAGAGCAGAATGCCGAAAAAGAAGGCGTAACCCCAAAAGAGTATGTCGACAAAGTCGTCGCGCAGTTCAGGAAGCTTTGGGAGCTGCTCAATATATCAAACGATAAATTTATACGCACTACTGACGGTTACCACGTAAAGGCCGTACAGAAAATCTTTGAGGACCTGCACGACAAAGGCGACATTTACAAAGGCCGCTACAAAGGCTGGTACTGCACTCCGTGCGAGTCCTTTTGGACCGAAACACAGTTAAAGGACGGCAGGTGCCCTGACTGCGGCCGCGAAGTTAAGATGGCCGACGAGGAAGCCTACTTTTTCCGCCTTTCTAAATATTCGGACAGGCTTTTAAAATACTACGAAGACCATCCTGACTTTATACAGCCTGAAAGCCGCAAAAACGAAATGGTAAGCTTCATAAAGCAGGGGCTTGACGATCTGTGCGTTTCGCGTACAAGCTTCTCATGGGGCATACCCGTTACCTTTGACCCTAAGCACGTCGTTTACGTATGGCTTGACGCCCTTACAAACTATATAACGGCGCTCGGCTACACCTCGGACGACGACTCGCTTTACAAAAAATACTGGCCGGCCGACGTACATTTCGTAGGCAAGGAAATCGTGCGCTTCCACACCATAATATGGCCGGCAATGCTTATGGCACTCGACCTGCCCCTGCCTAAACAGGTTTACGGCCACGGCTGGCTTCTTTTCGGCGACGGCAGCAAAATGAGCAAAAGCAAGGGAAATGTTGTCGACCCGTTTGTCCTCTGCAAAAGATACGGCGTAGATGCCATACGGTACTTCCTTCTTCGTGAAATACCGTTCGGCTCCGACGGGCTTTTTACAAACGAAGCACTCATAGGCCGCATAAACGCCGACCTTGCAAACGACCTCGGCAACCTCCTTTCACGTACGACGGCAATGGTGCAGAAGTACTTCGGAGGGCGACTGCCAAAAGAGCGCCAGCCCGCCCCCGAGGACCAGGGGCTTATAGATGCGGTTTTAGCCCTGCGCGGCAAATGCGACGCGGCGGTAGGTAAGTACCAGTTTTCCGCGGCATTGACCGAAATATGGAAAGTAATATCGAGGGCCAACAAATATATCGACGAGACCGCCCCGTGGGCGCTCGGAAAAGAAGAAAGCCAAAAGGCGCGCCTTGCGTCGGTACTTTATAACCTGTGTGAGACCTTACGCATAATATCGGTATTTATACAGCCGTTCATGCCCGAGACCTCGCCGGAAATACAAAAGCAAATCGGCGCTTCAGGTGAAGCCGCCACTTATGCTTCTACCGCCGAATGGGGCGTTTTGCCTGCAGATGCAGAAGTTGTAAAGGGCAGGGCGCTTTTCCCACGCATAGACGTCGACAAGGAAATAGATGAGCTTAACAAGCTCATACCGACCCCGCAAGCTGATAAAAAAGATGCGGTGCCCGAGGGGACAGCGCAGATATCTATAGATGACTTTGCCAAAGTAGACCTGCGTGCCGCCAAGGTTACGGCATGCGAGCCTGTCAAAAAATCAAAAAAGCTTTTAAAGCTTACGCTCGACGACGGCGGCAGCGGGCGCACCGTAGCTTCAGGCATATCACAGTGGTATAAACCGGAGGATCTCATCGGCCACACCGTTATAGTCGTTTCAAACCTTAAACCCGCAAAGCTTTGCGGTGTTGAAAGCGAAGGCATGATCTTAGCGGCCGACGCTGGCGAGGACAGCGTTAAGGTGATTTTTGCCGACGGCATACCGGCCGGGAGCAAGATTAGATGAGCGGGTACGCCAATATTTTCGATACGCACGCCCATTATGAAGATACGGCTTTCGACGGCGACAGGGAGCGGCTTCTCACTTCCGTTCTGCCGGACGGCGGCGTGTGCGGAGTTATTAACTGCGGCAGCGATTTGCAGACTTCAGAAAAGTCCGCCGGCCTTGCGGCCGGATACCCGTATATTTACACTGCGGCCGGTATACATCCGGAGTGCCTCTCCGATGTGCCGCCCGACTGGGAAAGCCGCCTAAGCTCGCTTTTAAGCCGCCCTAAGACCGTAGCTGTAGGAGAAATAGGCCTTGACTACCATTTTAAAGACGGTCCGCCGCGCGGACTTCAAAAAGAATTTTTTGAAAAGCAGATAATACTTGCGAAAAACCGCGGACTGCCCATAATAGTCCACGACAGGGACGCACACGGCGATACAATGGAAGCGTTGAAATGGCAAAAGAAGTCCTGCGGCTCGGCATGTATATAGGCATCGGGGGGGCTGTAACATTTAAAAACGCTAAAACCCCTTTGGAAGTAGCCAAAATGATCCCCGATGACAGGCTTCTGTTTGAAACCGACTGCCCGTATATGGCTCCGGTCCCTTTCCGCGGCAAACGCAATGACTCAACACTGATAACATATGTTGCCCAAAAAGTTGCCGCTTTGCGCGGCGTTACCGCGCAGCATATACTTGATACGGCACGTAAAAACGCGGAAACCTTATATCTTTCAAAATCATAAAAAACGCATTAAAAGGCCGCTCCGTGTGGTTGTTAAAACACACCGGAGCGGCCTTTTGCACGTACCAAACGTCAGATATACTTTTCATTAAACTGTTTTGCAACAGCCGCCGTTGAACTTTCCTTTGATGTTATGGCATTGTTGTCATCCGCTACGCGCAAAGCGCTTGTAGGGCTGCTTTCTGCCTGCGAAGATGTCCTTATCTTAATCCACTCGATTGTTTTCTTAAGCTCTTTCGCCTGCGCGGCAAGTTCTTCGCTCGCTGCGGCACTTTCCTCGGCCGTTGCGGAGTTAGTCTGTACAACCGATGAAATCTGCTGTATGCCTTCGGTTATCTGGCTGATGGAAGTGGCCTGCTGGCTTGTAGCCTGTGAAATCGCATTTACAAGCTTGCCCGCGTTGTCGCCGGCTTCCATAACCTCGTTTATTGTTGTTTCTGTTTTTGCAACTACCTTGCTGCCGTTGTTTACAGCCTTTATCGCGCTTTCAATAAGTTCCGTCGTATCCTTGGCGGCTTCAGCGCTTTTGCTTGCAAGGTTGCGTACTTCGTCGGCGACAACCGCAAAGCCCTTGCCGGCGGCGCCTGCCCTCGCGGCCTCTACTGCCGCGTTAAGCGCGAGTATGTTGGTTTGGAAAGCTATGTCGTCTATCGTCTTTATTATATTGCTGATTTTCTGCGATGTCTCACTTATTTCCGCCATGGCCTGGGTCATTTGTTCCATTTCGCTCGCGGCATCTTCAAGCTTCTTCTTTTCATCCTGTGAAGCTTCGTCAGCCTTAGCGGCGTTCGCCGCGTTGTTCTTGATATGCTCGGAAATCTCCGTTATGGTTGCCGAAAGCTCCTCTATGGAACTTGCCTGCTCCGTAGCGCCCTGCGCAAGAGCCTGAGCCGCGCTCGCCACCTGGTCGGCGCCGCTTGTCGTTTGGTCGGACGCGTTGCGTATCTTATTAAAAATTATATTTAAATTATTTATTACCTTAGTCAGCGCTACGCTTAATTCGCCCCAGTCACTTTTGAAAACGTAGTCGCTGGTTACGGTGAGGTCCCCCTCCGCAAGCTCGTCAAGCAGCCTTATAAGCTCGCCTACAGCCGACGTAATTTCCTTAAATGAATCGTTTACAGCGATCACGACTTTCTGCGTGTCGGCGTTGTCTTCCTCAAGCATAGTGATATTGAGTTTTCCGTCGCCAAGCTCATTTGCCATGTGTTCCGTTTGGTCTAAAAAGTGCCAGATAACTTTTTTGGCTTTGGGTATAAATACACCGCCGCAGATAAGCGCAGCCGCGAGCACTACAATAAAAATAGGTGCCGTTACTGTCCTGACGGTTGAAAGTGCGTTGGCATCCGACAAATTAGCCGAGTATATAATGATTATAAACGCTATCGAGGGCAGTGCAGTTAATGCCAAAAGAAAAGTCAAAAATCTGAACATCTTGGAATCTTTCATTTTTTATCTCCCCTTAATTAATTCGTACCCGGATAAGTTAAGATTTATTTTGAGCCGCCAGGTTCCTCACCGCCGCTGTCCGCGGTATTTTCTTTTGCCGTCTGTGTCACAAGCTCGAACTCGTTCTCGTTAAGTATTTTAGCTATATCAAGCAGCAAGACGACTTTGTCGCCGTTCTGCCCTATGCCGGTAAGGTACCTGTTTGTGATGTCTTTGGACACTTTAGGCGGCGGAGATATCTTGTCGTCCTCTATATCCGTGACCTCGTCGACCGTGTCAACGATAAAGCCCATATAGCTGTCTTCTATGTTAGTCACTATGATGCACGTGTTGTCGTTGTACTCGGCCTCGGGCTTGCCGAGCCTTATGCGCATGTCTATGACAGGCACTATCTCGCCGCGCAGGTTTATGACTCCCTTTGCGTAGTCGGGGAAGTCAGGCAGGGCGGTGATTTCCTGCATGCTTATGATTTGCACTACGTCTGTTATAGGTATGCCGAAAAGCTCCTCGCCCGTCCAAAAGGTGAGATATTTTTTTTCAAGTTCAGCTGCTTCGTCGCTTGCCTGCGGCACATTTTCAATATTTTGATTTTCCATATTTACACTCCGTTTTTATCGCCGGAATTTAAGCCCTGCAAACTTGCCCGGGCTGGCGCGGCCCGATGGGCGCCGCATCCTAACTCCGAAAATTTCACATGCGGTTCTGCTTAAATAACTGTATCTGCTCGCGCTGGCAGTCCAAAAGGTACCTCGCCAAAAGGTCGAACTGCCTGCCCGTATTATCTAAAAATTCACATCCGAAAGTATCAGCCCCGCCGTTGTTCACTATCCTTACTATTTTAGCTAAAAGCGCCGCTTTCCTGCCGTACAGCATAAGTATTATACATATCCTGTCGTTGAGCCGCAGCGCCTGCTCCCCTGCTGCTTCAAATGCGGCCCCGCTTAAACTCAGATTGTGTATTACGATGGGGAAGCGCTGTTCGCTGTAACCCTGTTCTATATCTTCATCCAGCATTTTGCAGGCATCGGTCTGTATTCTTACCTTCACGCGGAAAAAGTGCCGTTTCTCATAATCCGCCGCGCTCTGCAGGCCTGTTACCTTTAAAAGCTCCCGTGAAGAAACGAACACCTCGCCCACCAGCACCTTAAACCCGAGCAGGCTGTTAAAGACATTGACCGTCACGCGCGTGTTGCAGTGGATAACCGGCAGGTCACCGTTTTTTCCGCTTATAACTATATTTTCTCCATCCCCGCTGTTTACTTCGGTTATATAGCCGAACAGGAGGGGCTCGTCAGCCATAGTCTTTACTTCACACGGTGAACTCACATATTGTTCGGAAATAGGCAGCATTCGTATTACCCCACTTTTTATATAAACTCTTACTGCACCGCTGTTTTAGGCACGCGCTGTGAGTCGTCGGCGTCATCTGCCGCCTTTTGCTTCTCCGCCTTTTTTTTATGTACCAGCACCTTTGCAATATCCATAAGCATAGCCGATTCTTTTTCTAAAGAAACTATGCCTTTTATATAGTTGTCGCCTATGTCTTTTTTGTACTTCGGCGCAGAGCTGATCTGGTCCTCCGAAACGTCGCGGACATCCTTGACAGAGTCGACAATAAGCCCTACCGTAAACTCCCCGTACTCGACTATTATAACGCTCGTGCGGGCACCGTACTCCTGTTCTTCCTTACCGAATTTAAGCCTCATATCTATAAGGGGAACTATCTTGCCGCGGAGATTTATAACGCCTTTTACGTAAGGGGGAAGGTTCGGCATATAAGTTATGGGCTGCATGCGGATGATTTCGACTACTTCGGAAGTCGGTACAGTGTAAAGCTGGTTGTCTATATGGAAAGTAAGATATTTCTCCGTATTTACAACTTTGGCCGCCGCATCCTTGTTTCTGCTTTTTTTCTTCAGGTTATTCACTTTTCCCATAAAAAAGCCTCCTATCCGCCACTAATGGTGAAAACGCCGCCCCAGTGCGGTTTTACAGCAGCCATCCTGCGGCTTGTGCGCCGGGCTGCGCTGCTTTTACAGAAATTAAATATTAAATTGACTATATTATACCATACTTAGAGCCTTTTTTCAAAAAAATGACTAATTTTTTTAGAAAAAATATTAGCTTGAATTTTCCTCCTTTTCGCCGTCCGGAACGGCCGCCGGCGCCTTCTCATTTTTGCCGCCGGAACCGTAGTGAAGGAAATAAACGTAAATATCCACTACCGCCTTATAAAGCTCCGGCGGTATCTCCGTCCCCTCGTTAAGCTGCGACAAAAGTCCGGCAAGGGAGTCGTCCTTGTAAACCGGCACCCCGTTCTGCACGGCTATGTCTACTATACGTTTCGCGGTGTAGCCCATGCCCGAGGCCACAACCACCGGAGCCGTACCGGGAGAGTCTTCCGAATACTTAAGCGCCGCGGCCTTGCGCAGGTCTTCAAACCGAGACATTTACAATCCTCTTCCTTTCGTTCACCATTTCAATAATCTTCTCCCCTACCTCCGGCCGCCTGCCGAACTCAAGCTTCACACCGTCCGGCGTCAAACCGTTCCTGTCAAGTATGCCGGAAATCTCCGGCGTTATTTCGCCTTTGTACTTCCTGAGCTTTTCCGGGCAGTTAAGGCTAAGCTCCGCATGTTTGCCCAAAAGGCGTACCTCCGCCTCGAAATACCCAAGTTCCTCTATGTCAAACGTCAGGAACAGCCTCGTGCGCTTTTCGGCGGCGGCTGGCGTCTTTTCATCAGCCTTGTTTTTTTCCACCCAAAGCTGCGCGAACATAGATTTTCCCTGGAAGTCCACGGGCAGGTACATATGTACAAACGGCATGTACACGCTGTTGTCGAGCAGCAGCGACGTACACATGTCGCGGAACACCGATTTATCGACGCCTTCAGCGCCGTCCTTTACGCCGAGTGAGATAAGTTTAATGAGAGAGTCTGAGAACTTGTCGCCGGCCTCGTTTAGATTTTTCTTTACGGCTTCCGCAAAAAAAGAATCCAAAAGGCGCATTGCCCCGTCGGTCAGCTTTAAATTGTATCTGCAATATGAAGAAAGGTCGCCGTACTTTGCCGCCAAATTCTTTTTTGTACCGGCTTCAAGGCCGGAGATATCGTGCATAAGCATCGATATGCCCTCGCGCACCTTGCCGTAGTCGTTTGTTTTGGCAACATACCTGCCGAGGTACGGCACTATTTCTTTTTTAAGCACTTCAAGGTTTTTACCTGCGTTTGACCCGGCAGGCGACACGGTTATTTTATCCGCGAGCTGTTTAAGCTCCTTTGCGTAGTTTGCGGGTATCTCGCCCTGCATCTTTTGCAGTCCCTGAGCAATGGACTTTGTTGTGCTTTCCGCCGAAAAATAACCCTCGAAAGCCTTAAGGAAGTCGGCTATACGCAGGTCAAGCTGCGGGTCGCCGCTCCTTGCCGAAAGCTCTTTGAGCACGCCGAACAGGCCGCCCGAAAAAACCGTCGCGTTTTCCTGCTGAAACATCAGGCTTTCAAGCATGTCTTCCTGCTTTAAAGCTATCTGCCCAGCGAAGTCCCTCAGCGGCGCCGCTGCCTGGGCGGCCTCACCGCCCTCGGCCGCCGGCGCTTCCGCGAGCGCCGCGGTAACTACTTTACCCAAAGTGCGGTCAAGCGTTGGAGTTTCTTTCAGCCTTGCTATGAACCTGCCGAAAACGGAGTCCTCCTCAAGCAGGAAGCTGTCAAGGTCCCTGCCCTTACCGTCACCGTCCGGACGCGTAACCTTTGAAGGCTGCGCCGGGTGTACGAGCGGCGACCGCTCTGCCCCGTCGGGCCTGTTTACATCTTCGACCGCCGTCGCCGGAGCCGAAATCCGTAAATTGTCAGGCATAAAAACACTCCTTATGTAAAAATAAACATCTATATGAAGTAAACTTTGCCAAAAATCGGCCGATATGATATTATATAATAAATATATTCTATTATTCAGTACGGGAGTGAAAATTATGGATAATACAAACGAGTCAATGCTCGACGTTTACCTTTTCGAAACAAACGACTTGCTCGAACATCTTGATGAAATACTTATCGAATGCGAAAAAAACGGGAGCTTCGACAAAGACAGCATAAACGAAATCTTCAGGATAATGCACACCATCAAAGGCTCCTCCGCCATGATGGAGTTCAACAGCCTTACGGTCATCTCCCACAAATCGGAGGATCTGTTCGCTTATGTAAGGGAGAACGGCATAAAGCACGAGGATATAGAAAACCTTTTCGACCTTATGTTCAGGTGCAGCGACTTCCTTAAAGCGGAAGTCGGTAAAGTGCAGAGCGGCGAACCGCTTACTACAGATATCGGCACTTTTGAAAAAGAAATTAACGATTTCCTTAAAAAAATTTCATCCGCAGCGCCGTCCGCGGCAAAAGCGCCCGCAGAGGCGGCTTTGCCGGCTCAGAAAGCGCCCGCGGCGGCGCAAAAAGAGCCTAACGGTGAAATAATACAGAAAGAACTCGGCGAGGGCTACCCTTGCGCTGTAAAAACGTTTTTCGACGAAGAAGCGCAGATGGAAAACCTGCGCGCCTTCATGCTCGTAAACAACCTGCGCGATGCGTGCGACGACTTCCGTTTTTACCCCGAAGACATAGAAACAAACAGCGCAACGTCAAACCAGATAATGAAAGACGGCTTTCTTATCTTTACAAAAGACAAAGCCGAGCTTGACAAGGCCATCCTTGTCATAAAGAGCTTTACATACGCCAAGAACTACACCGTCATATGCGGCGAAGCACCCGCGGCGGCGCCCACTGAAAAAACCCGCTCCGCCGCAGGCCAGCCGGGAGCGCCCACCCAGCTTAAAGCCGTCCCTGACGCCGAAAAGGCGCACGCGCCCGTCAAGCAGAGCCTCATAAACGTCAACCTGTCAAAGCTTGACAGCCTTATGGACCTTATGGGCGAAATCGTTATAACCGAGTCTATGGTGACGTCAAACCCGACGCTCCAGCAGGCCGGCCTTGACAACAACTTCACTAAGGCGTCGCGCCAGCTCAGAAAGCTGACGGACGAGCTGCAGGAAATAGTCATGTCCATACGCATGGTTCCCATTTCAACCGTATTCCAAAAAATGAACCGCATCGTGCGCGACATGAGCAGGAAGCTTGACAAAAAAGCCCAGCTCGTACTCATAGGCGAGGAAACCGAAGTGGATAAAACCATAGTCGACAGCATTTCAGACCCTATAATGCACCTTGTGCGCAACGCGATGGACCACGGCATAGAAACAAAAGAAAAGCGCGCGCAGACGGATAAACCGGAAGTAGGCACCGTAACGCTTTCAGCCCAGAACACAGGCGGCGAGATACTTATAACGGTTTCAGACGACGGCGGCGGCATAGACAGGACGGCAACACTTGAAAAAGCGAAAAAGAAGGGCCTGCTCACAAAACCCGAAGAAGACTACACCGACAGCGAAGCCTACCAGTTCCTGCTGATGCCCGGCTTTTCGACAAACGAGGTCGTTACCGAGTACTCAGGCCGCGGCGTAGGCATGGACGTAGTAAAGCAGAACGTCGAAAAGATCGGCGGCGACGTATCCATAGACAGCACGCCCGGCCAGGGCACTACCATAGTCTTTAAGATACCCCTTACGCTCGCCATAGTCAACGGCATGAAAATATCCGTCGGCGGCACCATGTTTACCATACCTATAAAGAATATCCTCCAGTCCTTCAAAGTGCCAGAAGGCAGCGTGATGTTCGACACCGACATGCATGAAATCATAATGGTCCGCGACAAATATTACCCCGTCGTAAGGCTGCATAAGATATATAACATAGATACCGAAGTCAAAGACATAAGCAAGGGCATAGTCATACTCGTTGGCACGCACGAAAATTCATTCTGCATTTTTGCCGATGCGCTCCTCGGCGAGCAGCAGGTAGTTGTAAAACCGCTGCCGGCTTACCTTAACCAGTTTAAAGTGCGTAAAACCGGCATTGACGGCTGCGCCATACTCGGCGACGGCAACATAAGCCTCATACTCAGCGTTCAGAACGTTTACAACAACGCGTGACGCCGCACTCCCGCGCTCCCGCGGCCTCTCCTGCTGCGGGAGGCCGCGGCAAAAATCAAGGATGTAACAAACGCAGGAAATTTTTTTCATCTGGAGGGCCAATGATTCAGCTGACTGATGCGGAGTTTAACGAACTCGTAACTTACATAAAAAAGAATTACGGGATAAACCTTATAAAAAAGCGGCTCCTTATAGAAGCGCGCATGTACTCCGTACTTGCTAAACACGGTTTTACAAGCTTTACAGAATATATAAACTTAATAAAGCGGGACCCGGCCGAGTTAAACACCATGCTGAACAAGCTGACTACAAACCATACATACTTTATGCGCGAACCGCGCCACTTCGAATTTTTAAAGGACGTAATACTGCCGGGGCAAAAGCAGCTTAACAAAAACAAGGTCCTTAAAATCTGGAGCGCCGGCTGTTCTACCGGCGAAGAAGCATACACCGCCGTAATGGTTATGAAGGACTTCTTTGCCTTAGATAAAACATGGGATTACCGCATACTTGCGACCGATATCTCGACACACGTACTCGAAAGGGCAAAATTAGGCGTTTATTCACCAGAGTCCCTTAAAAGCATACCTTCCCCATGGGAAAAAAGGTACTTTAAAAAAACTTCCTCAAACGAGTACGCCATAAGCGAGGAGATAAAAAGGGAAGTCATTTTCAAACGTCTCAACCTAATGGAGCCGTTCCCTTTCAGGAGCAGGTTCGACCTTATTTTCTGCCGCAACGTTATGATTTACTTCGACCAACAGACAAAAAACAATTTAATCAAAAAATTTTACGACATTTTAAAACCGGGCGGCTACCTTTTTATAGGGCATTCGGAAACGGTGCAGCGAGACACCGTCGATTTCAAATACATTGAACCGTCCATTTACCTGAAAGGATAAGATACTAAATGGACCTGAGTACGGTTAAAATACTTGTGGCAGACAATTCCCTTCCAATGAGGATTGCCCTGCAGCAATCCATAAATATGCACGGGGCAAAAGCGGTAAAAACCGCGGGCACGCTCGCTGAAGCCGAAAGCATAATAAATGAATTTGTTCCCGACTGCATTGTCGCAAACATTTCATTTGCCGGCGTGCCGTTCGGCGAGGCTTTGGCGGCGCTCGGCCTGCCTGAGCCGCCGCCGCTTGTCGTTGCCATAGGGCCTGACGGAAGCGCAGCGCAGGAGGCAGCCGATGCAGGGGCGGCGGCTTTCGTTGAAATAGGAAACCCAAGCGAAAAAAAGTTTGCCGAGTTCTGCGCGGAACTGTGTTCCGTAATAAGCCAAAAATTAAACATTACGCCACGGCCGGCTAAAAGCGGCGTAATCCGCCAAAATAAAAACTCGGATTATAATATTATAGCCATAGGCGCCTCAACTGGCGGTACTGAAGCCACCGCGCAGGTACTGGTTGAGCTTCCCGCCGACGTACCGGGCATAGTCATAGTACAGCATATGCCGGCGGGCTTTACCCATATGTACGCCGAAAGGCTCAATAAAATAACTTCGCTTAACGTAAGCGAGGCAAAAGACGGCGACCGCGTAAAGCGCGGCTGCGCGCTCATAGCCGAAGGCGGCAAGCACATGATGCTCTCAAAAGACGCCGGCGGTTACTTTGTCAGATGCAAAGAGGGCAAAAGGGTTAACGGCCACTGCCCCTCCGTTGGCGTCCTGTTCAGCTCCGCGGCCAAAGCAGCAGGAAAAAGCGCCATAGGCGTCATACTTACGGGCATGGGCGGCGACGGTGCCGACGGCCTGCTTGAAATGAGGAAGGCCGGCGCGTACACCATAGGGCAGGACAAAAACTCAAGCGTGGTTTACGGCATGCCCATGGTGGCGTACGAAAAAGGCGCCGTCATAAAGCAGGCGCCGCTCGGCTCTATAGCCGGCATAATCTTAAGCAGGCTCAAATAGCGGCGGCCGTTAAGCGGCGCCGCTTCACCGCGCAAAGGGTTTTTGCCCAAAAGAAAAATTCCGCACGTTAACCGGCATATAATTATATATGCCCGGCAGCCTTGCCGGGCCTTTCCCCGGAGCGCAAAAGAAAGGACGGATTTCATTACATGTCTGAACTCAAACCGTTCAAGCTTACGGCAGTATGTAAAGATTATATATGGGGCGGAACGCGGCTCATAACCGAATATAACCAGAAAACCGCTTCAGACAAAGCAGCGGAAAGCTGGGAGCTGTCATGCCACCCCGACGGGCCTTCCGTTGTAGACGGCGGCGCTTACGGCGGGCTTACACTGCCTGGATATATAAACAAAACCGGCATAACGGCCCTCGGCAGTGACTGCGCAAAATTCCCGTATTTTCCGGTCTTGATAAAACTCATAGATGCTAAAAACAGTTTGTCCATACAGGTACACCCTGACAACGCATACGCAAAAACCCACGGCGGAGGTTTCGGCAAAACCGAGATGTGGTATATCATAGACTGCAAGCCCGGAGCCTTCCTTTACTACGGCTTCACACACAAAATTTCAAAAGGGGAGTTTAAAGAGAGGATTGAAAACGGCACGCTTTTGGAGGTGCTCAACAAGGCCTACGTCCATAAAGGCGACGTCTTCTTCATAGACTCCGGCACGCTGCACGCCATAGGCGAGGGCATACTGCTTGCTGAGATACAGCAGAACTCAAACATCACCTACCGCATTTACGACTACGGCAGGCTCGGCAAAGACGGCAAGCCGCGTGAGCTCCACATAGCAAACGCTGTGGACGTGACAAGGCTTGCCCCTCCTGAGAGGCAGTCAAGCCCTCAGGGCCCCGCGGAAACCTTCCCCGGGTATTCCCGCACGCTGCTTGCGTCATGTGAATATTTCACCGTATATGACATGAAAATAAATGAAGCCGAAATGAACGCCGGCGAAAACAGCTTCAACTCTATAATATGTATAAACGGCAAGGGCAGCCTGCACGGGGCCGGAGCCGAAGCCATAGAGTTTGAAAAAGGCGGCAGCGTGTTCGTGCCCGCTTCTTTCGGGCCTTACACCATAAGCGGAAACTGTGAGATAATATTTACGTACGTCTGAAGCACATGCCGGCGCCGGTTATATAAAGGAGGACAGCATATGTGGAGCAGAAGCATCATAAAGTCAAACGCCAAAGAGGCTTTGGGCGGCAAATATTTTTACGTTTTAGCCGTCTGTGCCATAGTTGCAGTAATAAACTATATACCTCAGTTTCTTCCGCTTAACGCAAATATAGACTATACGGGCGTTGAAGCACAGTCCGCGTTATACTATGAAAAAATACTTGAGCAGGTTTTCCTTAGCCTGCCTTTATTCTTTATAACCACACTGTACGGCATTTTCATCGGCTACCCACTTGCCATAGGCAGCGCGAGGTTTTTCGTAAGGAACAGGTTCGGCAGCACCGGCATACGCAACGTTTTCAGCGGTTTCAAAGACGGATGGGGCAGCAGCACCGCGGCTATGTTCGTCACTGAACTTATTACAATTTTATGGTCGCTGCTCCTTATAATACCTGGCATTGTAAAGTCCCTCGAGTACTGCATGGTGCCGTACATCCTTTCAGACAACCCGCATCTTCCGGGAGGGCGCGCAAGGGAAATAAGCCGTGCTATGACGGAAGGCGAAAAAGGAAGCATTTTTGTTTTCGTACTGTCTTTCGCCGGGTGGTTTATACTCGCGGCCATAGCCGGGGCAATAGTGGTATCCGCAGGCGGCAAAACCGTCGGTTCAATACTTATATACGTTGGCTGCCTTTTCGTCGCGCCGTACTTTGAGGCTTCTTTCACCGAGCTTTATATCTTTCTGCGCGACAGGGCCATAAGGAACAATATGGCAAGCCCTTACGAGCTTGGCCTCGCCGCCGATCCGCAAAATTTCAGCGGCGGAGCTGTTTAAAGCAAAAAATACCCGGCAGCCTGGGCGCCCGATAAAATAATATGAAATAAAATTGCCAAATCGCTAAATTTTTTACATTTTTAGGCGATAATATATAATAAAGGGAATCTTATTTTATATGCTTACAAAATAATTGTAATATATTTTATTTAAGCGGGAGCGGGTATGAAAGATGAGTACACAGCCGGTTTCTGAAACAGCCGTAAGCGCAGGCGGTTCCTATGATGCCTTATCAGGTAAAATCTCCGAGCTTACAAGGCTTGAGCAGAGCATCAAAAAAATGAAATCCGATTATGAGGAATACTCAAAAGGCCACGGCGGGTCTTCTTCCGATGTAAACGCTAAAATCAAGGAACTTAACAGCCTTATTTCAAAAGTGCAGCGGCAGATAGAGCAGATAAAACGCGCGAAAAAGAAAAGCGGCGACGGTTCGTCAGGCGCTGCCAAAAGCTCGGGCTTTTCACAGTATGAGTACTTAGGGTCGTTCGCGAGAATTTACAAAAGGGCTTTCTCCCTCGCGCACAGCGCTTCTTTGTCCTCTGCCGCAGCCGTCAGCGGAAGCCTTAAAACTCCGGAGGCCGCCGCAAGTTCTACCCTTGCCGGCATGCAGCAGATAATGTCCGCTGAACCGGCGGAAATGGAAACCGCAGTCAGCCTCATAACAAAGGCGCAGGCAGACTCCCCCGCCGACGCCATTGACGCGGCATTTTCAGACGGTATGTATACGGCGGTTTAAGTTAAGATTGACTTAGTAATTGCGCATTGCTTTTTATCAGCGCCGCGGCCGGAAACTGCCGCGGCGTTTCCGCGCTGCAATGCACGCCGCAATTTAATTTATTTTTACCGCTTGTTTTTGATAATCCGGAAACACATTGACCCGCGGCCGGCGTAAAGTATATCTGATATACTAAATTATATAAACCCAAGCCTTAAAAACAGGCTGGCGGCGGCAGGAGGTATTTTAATTGCGTACCGCTTTGGTAACGGGGGCTTCGCGCGGCATAGGGCGGGCCGCGGCGCGAAAGCTTGCCGCAGACGGATTTTCAGTGGCCATCAATTATCTCCATTCCGAAAAAGCCGCGTTGTCGCTCGCGGAAGAGCTTAACGCCGGCGGCGCACACGCGGAAGCCTACAAAGCCGATGTTTCCGACCGCCTGCAGGTGGAAGAAATGTTTAGGCGCGCCGGAAACATAGACGTCCTCGTAAATAACGCCGGAATAGCCCAGCAAAAACTTTTTTCAGACATTACGGAGTCCGAGTGGGACAAAATGTTTGCGGTCGACGTAAAGGGCGTTTTCAACTGCTGCCAGTGCGCCCTCCCATACATGGTACACTCTAAGAAGGGCAAAATTATAAATATTTCTTCCATGTGGGGGCAGGCGGGCGCTTCATGCGAGGTCCACTACTCAGCCGCTAAGGCAGCCGTCATAGGCTTTACAAAAGCCCTCGCAAAGGAACTCGGCCCTTCAGGCATACAGGTAAACTGTATAGCGCCCGGAGTTATAAGCACTGAAATGAACGCATGCTTTAACGACGAAACAATAAACTCCCTTAAAGACGAAACCCCTCTCTGCCGGCTGGGCACGCCGGACGACGTTGCTTCTGCAATAGCCTTTTTAGCCTCGGCAGGCTCTGACTTCGTAACCGGACAGGTTTTTGCCGTAAACGGCGGATTTATTATATGATTTTATGCGTTTTTTTGTTATAATGTTGTGCATAGAGCATAAATAATAATAAATAACTATTTTTTTGCTAAAATTAAATAAATTTATTGTGAAAGTTATTGTATTTTTTATTGTGCAGCTGTATAATAACGTTATATACATTTAATGTCGAAAATATAATAGTGATTTGTCATTTCTTTCACCTGACTTACGCTGCGGCAGTTTTTGCTGTAAACTTTTCAATTATTTACGCGCCGCTTGCCGAATTGTACGTTTTTCGTGCGTGCGGTATTTTTTATGCCCTATATTGTTCTTTTTTGCAATTTATATTATTTATTTGGGTTTCTTTAACATTTTGTAGTTAAATGCTTAATTTTCTAATCTTTATGACGCCATAGCGCACTGGGCAGCGTACGGCGCCTGTGTTTTACCGTTCATATCGACATATTAGTCATTTATTCTGCCGTATCCGACGGTATCCGGTAAATATGGAAAAAATATTGACTTTTATTATATTTTGCGTGATAATATACTGGAATATAGATAATAATTAAGCAGATGCTTTAAGCGGTACATTACACCTTGCCGGCGCTTTGTCCGGTATCCGCCAATATTACTGATACCATAAATAAATCTTTGCGAAGGAAGTGATTGCATGGACTGGATGGACAGTGTTTCCACCTCTCTCCTCAACAAAGACCTTGACGGCCTTTGGGAACGGCAGAAAGCAATATCCGACAACATTGCAAACTATGAGACGCCCGGTTACAAAACCAAAAGCGTTTCTTTTGAGGACCAGTTTTCCTCGCAGCTCGCAGACACGGGGAACAGCACGCGCAGCGGGCTTATCTCCGGCATTGACAGCATAAGCCCGGTAACGTCCACAGCCGACGGCGACACATACCGCGCCGACGGGAATGGGGTCGACCTCGAACAACAGAACATTGACCTTGCACGTACGGAAATTAATTATTTTTATTCTCTCCAGGAGATTTCCGATTCCTTTACCCGTTTGAGCAAGGCTGTCAACGGCGGCAAGTAACGCCGTTTTTTACGTTAAACACAAAGCCAGTTTATAAAGAGGAGATTTGACATGGCGTTTTTAAACTCACTTGACATAAGCGGTTCGGCGCTTACAGCGGAGCGCCTGCGTATGGATATAATTTCGGAAAATATCTCAAACGCACAGACAACGCGTACCGAAAGCGGCGGCCCTTATAAAAGGAAAATGGTTGTCTTCCAGCCGGCAGACGAAGGCGGGTCTTTTAAAGATGCGCTTGACAGCCGCATCTCAGGTGAAAGCGCCGCGGCAAAAGGCGTCAAGGTTACCGGCATAGTGGAGGACGACACGCCCTCCACGCCTGTTTACGACCCTGAAAACCCTGACGCCGACGAAAGCGGCTACGTGCAGATGCCAAACGTAAACATAGTAAAGGAAACAATAGATATGATGTCGGCCACACGCGCTTACAGCGCCAATCTGACAGTGCTCAACGCCGTGAAAAACATGGCATCCAAAGCACTCGAAATCGGGAAGTGATTATATTGAATACAATAGTGCCTATATCAAAAATAGATTCCCTTGAGGAGCTCCAAAGCCTTAAGGAAACATCTGCCTCATCGAAGCAGGAAACTGCCCCGTTCCAGTCAATCTTTGAAACAGCCGTAAATAACGTTAAGCAGACGCAGGCGGACTACGATAACGAAGTCTATAAAATGGCAACAGGCAGCTCCGACAACCTGCACGACATAACCATTGCTTCATCAAAAGCAAGCCTGTCGGTAGACCTGCTTGTGCAGATGAGGAACAAGGTCCTCGATGCGTACAACGAGATAATGCAGATGAGCCTCTGACGGCACATTTGATATTATCCGTTATTCTCTGAAAGGGCGGGTTGTCTTATCTTAAAGAAGTTAAAGATGAATGCAAAGCTGCAGAAATATATTGACCCTGTAAAAAACGCATGGGGCAAGCTGTCGAAAAAAGCAAAAAGGATTATAGTTATCGTCTTAGGTTGCGTTGTTGTCGCCTCGGTCGTTTTAGGGCTTGCGCTTAACAGGCAGACCCCCTACACGGTGCTTTACTCAGGTCTCGGGACCGAAGAGGCGCAGGAGGTCACAACCAAAATACAGGAAGCCGGCGTCCAATGCAAAAACGACGACGGCACAATATACGTGCCAGAAGACAAGGAAGACTCGCTGAGGATGCAGCTTGCAAGCGACGGTTACCCAAAAACAACTCTCGGCTATGATTTTTTCCTTAACAATATAAACACTATGACGCCCGACGGCGAAAGGAAAATCATTGAGCAGTACGGCCTTCAGGACCGCCTGCAGAAAATAATCGAAACACTCGACCCGATAACTTCGGCTTACGTCACTATAACCATACCGTCTACAGAAACGTATGCGTGGGATGAAAGCAGCGAAAAGGCGACGGCCTCCGTAACAGTAAAGGTCAAAAACAGCGCGTCTTTAAGCGCGGCTCAGGTAAAAGGCATAAAAAACCTCGTTGCCACCAGCGTGCCGAACCTTACCGCCGACAATGTTTCCATTACAGACTCGAGCGGCGAGGAGTTAAGCGCCGACAGCAGCGATGTTTCGAACGGGACACAGATAGATATGTCCGAGTTTAAGCTTAAAATTGAAAGCCAGTATGAAAAAAATATTGAAAATAAAATTGCCGCCCTGCTCTCCCCTTCTTACGGTAAGAAAAATGTAACCGTAAGCGTCAAAAGCCAGATGGACCTTGACAAAAAAATACAGGATATAGTCACCTATAACCCAACTACGAGCGACAACAAGGGCATCATAAGCAAGTCGCAGGAGAGCGGCGAGGTAACAAAGGACGCCTCAAGCACCGGCGGCGTAGCCGGTACCGAGTCAAACTCCGATACCACAACTTACCCCGGCGTTACCGTCGACGGCAACACCATAACAGCAAAAGACAGCAAGACATACGAGTACCTTGTAAGCAAGGTGCAGGAGCAGATACAAAGCGAAGCGGCTTCACTTAAAGATCTTACCGTTTCAGTTATTATAAACAGCCCCGCCATGACAGACCAGACAAAGTCCGACATCGCGGGGGCGGTGGCAAATGCCGCGGGCGTAACCGCGGAAAAAGTCGTAGTGCTTAACAGCACCTTCGCTACTTCAACCAAGCCGGTCACGGCAACCCCGCAGCAGTCCGTACCTACTAAATACCTTATTATGGGCGGAGCCGCTCTGCTGCTTATGATAGTACTTCTCGCGTTCATTGTGACCGCTTCCAAAAAGAAAAAGAAACGCGTCAAGGCTATTGCTAAAAACCTCGAGCTTGAAGCAGCCGCCGGGCAGGAAGGCCTTCCACAGGGCGAAAAAAATGCCGAAGCGGGAGAAGAAAACGTGACCGCAGTACCAAACCAGTCCATAGAGGAAATACGCAGCCATACCAACGAAAAAGAGGAGCATGTTAAACAAGACCTTCAGGAATTTTCTTCTAAAAATCCTGAAATTGCCGCTCAGCTTATCAGAAACTGGTTGAGGGGAGATGATGGCAACGACAAGCAATAGAAGAGTCACATCCTCCCAAAAGGCTGCCGCGGTTATTGTAGCCCTCGGCAGCGACACCGCTTCGAAAATTTACAAATACCTCCGTGAGGATGAAGTCGAGCAGCTGACGTATGAAGTCGCGCAGCTTTCGCATTTGTCGGCTGACGAAACGGGAGATATCCTCGACGACTTTTACCAGCTTTGCCTTACGCAGAAAGTCGTTACGGACGGCGGCATGGAATATGCGCGCAATGTGCTTGAAAAAGCTTACGGTGCGCAGATGGCGACAAACCTGCTTGACCGCATAACAAAATCGATGCGCACCAAAGCTTTCGAGTTCCTGCGCAACGCCGATTATAAAAACCTGCTCGCCACTATACAAAACGAGCATCCGCAGACCATAGCCCTCATACTTTCATACACAAGGGCCGACCAGGCAGCCACGGTAATAGCCGACCTGCCCGCTGAAAAGCGCGTTGACGTCGTGCAGCGCATAGCGACTATGGACAGGACTTCGCCTAACATAATCAAAATAGTTGAAAACAACCTTTCAGATAAATTCTCAAATGTCCTTTCGGTGGACTTCACGCAGTTTGGCGGCGTGGATTACGCAGCGGATGTTATGAACAATATCGACCGCGGAAGCGAAAAGGAGATCTTCGACGAACTCAACCGCCGCAACGCAAAGCTGTCGGAGGAGATAAGATCGGAAGAGCGTCGTGTAGGGAAAGAGTGTAGATCT
>ENA-UOOI01001268-UOOI01001268.1-fermentation-metagenome-genome-assembly--contig:-NODE-1268-length-27154-cov-9.212923_pt1 | contig 27154 bp, 26 predicted proteins | sample MGYA00245779_ERZ724027 | MGnify/ENA primary metagenome ERZ724027 (study PRJEB28704, sample SAMN03018318) | fermentation metagenome | biome: anthropogenic terrestrial biome; feature: soil; material...
AGAAGGCGCGGCAGCAGCGGCGGGCTGCGCGGATGCCTTGGGAGCAGGCGCAGCAACGGGTTTAGCGGGGACCGCGGGCTGTTCTCCGGCGGCAGACGGCGGATTCAAGCCGAAATTGGAAACCAGCTCCTTCGCAAAATCCACCTTCATCAGATTGATAAACTGGCTGTTTACCATGTCGCCGATCATCAGGTTGAAGTAGACCGCGACGATGTTCCCGTCGTCTTCCAGATACTTGGACTTGAACTGCTCGCTGTTGTCCACCGGGAAGGAGCTCGGCGGCGAAATGTTGATGGAGCGGTTCAGGAACTGGGAAAGCGCCGTCGCGGAAGCCCCCATCATCTGGTTCATGACCTCGCAGATCGCGCCGATATTCATTTCATCCAGCACGAATTCTTTGTCGGAAAAATCGGTCTGAAGGAGCAGTCCGACAATGACCTTGACATCCGATTCTTTGAGAATCAGGATGTTTTTGCCGTCGAGGCCCTTGACATAATTGATCTCCACGCCGATCGCCGGCTCGTAGGTCTTGATGTCGAAGTCCTTCGTTTTAATCAGCTTGACTTCCGGCGTGGTAATATTGACCGGCTTGCCCAGCAGCTGGGAGACGGAAGTCGCCGAAGACCCCAGGCTGATGTTGAGGATTTCTCCAATGGCGTCAATTTCCATATTGGACAGGATGCCCGCATCATTTGATCCCAATGAAATCACCTTTTTCCAATAATTTTATTGCAGGACTTTATCGATTCGTACCGCATATTTTTTCTTTTTGGTCCCGATGGTGCCGGTAAACCAGTGCAGTTTTTCCACATTTACCGTAACGGAACCGTCCGCGACTTCCGTGTTCAGGGGAATGATGTCGCCCGGCTGGAGCTCCAGAAGTTCTTTCAGCGTGACCTGGGTCTCGCCGAGCACGGCGGCGACCGTAAGGGGCGTGTCCTTCAGCTCGGCCAGGATCTCTTCCCTGCGGCGTTTGACCACTTTCGGGTCGTCCCGTTTATTGACCTTGACGTATTTGGAGTCAAAGCTCTTAAAAATCTCCTCGAGGGAGCTTGCCGGCAGACAGATGTTCAGGTTGCCTTTGAGGTCGTTCATCGTGATCTCAATCACGACGATCGCCACCGACTCGTCGGGCTGGATGAACTGGATCATCTGGGCGTTTGTTTCAATCGCATCCATGCTGAACGAGATTTCAAAATAATTGCTCCACGCATTCCGGAGCAAACCGGAAAACTGCTTGAACAGGTACTCCAGCAGGGAAAGCTCGATTTCGGTATAATCCCGGTCGATCAAATACCCGGAACCGTCCCCGCCAAGCAGCTTGTCGAGAATGCTGAAAGAAATCGGCCGCGACATCTCGAGCAGGATCTGCTTGTCCTCAATGTTGTAAATATCGCTGTGGAGCCCCATGACGGACAGCAGCACGGAGTCGTTCAGCGCGTTGCCGAATTCCTTGTACTCCTCTTCCTCCACCTGCACGACTTCCGCCTGGCAGGAGATGCGCAGCTGCCCCGAAAGATACAGGGAAAGCATTCGGGAAAAGTTTTCAAAGATATTCTGTAGAAAACGGATCTGCTCTCTCGTAAATTTTTTCGGCGACAGGAAGTCATAGTCCTTGATCTTCTGCGCGGAAGTCTGCTCTTCGATCTCCTTGATGTCCGTATTCCCGCTTTGCAGGTTTCCGAGAAGTTCATCGATCTGCTGCTGTGACAAAACCTCTGCCATATGTACCACCATTCTTCGCACAAAATGAAAGGAAACACCCATCTATGTAAAACGCCGGCCCCGTGCGCCGGGCCTGGCGAAGATCTCTCCGATCCGGTGAAAACACTGTGAGGCCCCGAAAGGCCGCAGCCGCCCCGGCAGCCTCCGCCGAAAACCGGCGGAGACCGCCCGCGGCCGCGCGGGCCTTATTCCTTTTCCCTGGTCGGCCCTTTGGACGGGCCTTTTACCGTGATGATGTTTTTAAAGACGCGCCTCTGGTAGGCGAGCACCTTCCGTTTGATCTCTTCCCTCGTTTCGCGGACGAGGTAATATTTGCCGCTTGTGAGCGAGATTTTCGTCTCCGGAATGTTTTCGATAATTTCAATCAGGTTGGTGTTGAGCGAAAACGGGGTCCCGTCCAGCTGGGTCAAATCAATCATAACTTCCCCCTCTTTTCATTGTTCCGCCCGTCTTTCGCGGGACGGGCGGATAATCCGGCTTTCCGTTACTTCATGTTGACAAGGGACTGGAGCATTTCGTCCGCCACGGAAATGATCTTCGTGTTGGCCTGGTACCCTCTCTCGTAAACGATCATGTTGGAAAATTCCGTCGCTAGGTCCACGTTGGACGATTCCAGCGCGCCGGTGACCAGGCCGCCCGAGCTGCCGGAGCCCGGGACGTTGTAGGTCGTCGTCCCGGCGTTATTGGTCGTCCGGTAGTAGCTGCCGCCGACCTGTTCCAGACCCGAGGCATTGGTAAAGGTGGCTACGCCGATCCGCCCGACCGTCGCGACCGTCCCGCCTACGTTGCAGGTGATGGTGCCGTCGGAGCCGATCGCCGTGTCTTTCGCGTTTGCCGGCAGCTTGATTGCCACCGGCTGCACTCCGGCGCCGTAAGCGGGCGTAAAGTTGGTGCCGTCATAGGTCTGCCCGCAGACGTAATTGCCGTTCCCGTCGGTCAGGTAGCCTTGGCTGTCGACGGAAAGCTCGCCGACGCGCGTGTATTTGTAGCCCGGAAAAGCGTCTGTCCCGCCCTTCGCGCCGTCGCCGATGATCAGGTAGCCTTCGCCGTCGATATAAACGTCGTTGTTCTTGCCGGTTGCGTTCTCACCGCCTTTGGTGTTGTCCACGGTGACGCCGGCCGCCGTGGCGCCGTAGCCGATCTGCGAAGGGTTCACGCCGGCTCTGTTCGCGTCGCCTGCGGACCCGGCCGCGATCTGCTGGTACATGGTGTCCCGAAAGGATGTGCTGCTGCTCTTAAAAGAGTTGGTGTTCACGTTGGCAATGTTGTTGCCGACTACGTCCATGGCGGTCTGATGGGCCTTCAGGCCCGCGATCGCGGATGTCATGCATCTCATCATAATGCTCAGTCTTCCTTTCCGTTTTCGGAACCGCACGGGCTTTTCCGTCATTCCAAGCCCGCTAACCCCCTGTGAAAGGTCCGGTTATAAAATTACGGCTCCGTCAATATTAGTGAAAATATTTTCCTTCATTTCCCCACCATTCATGGTTGTGACGACCGTTTTACTGGGAACGTGGACGATAAAGGCCGTTTCGCCGTTCAGGATTAACGCTTCCTTTACGCCCTTGCTCCGGGCTTTTTCAACGGCGCTGTCCATTTGGGCCACCAGCCGGGGGGAAACCTCAATCTGCCTGGCGTCCATGCGCTGGACGGCATGTTTGGAAAAGGTAAGCCTGGAATCGCTTTCTTCCACGCTGTTGCGCAGCGCCTGCGCAAACGTGCTTTCCGCCGAACCCGTCTTCTGTGCCTTGGAGCCGCTTTCCTGCGGATACCGCGCCGCATAGGCCGGGTCGATCCAGGCGGAATAGTTCTTTTTGAACTGAATCTCATTCATCTGGGTCACCGCCTTCCGGTCTGCCGGGACATCCGGACCCGTTAAGTCGTTGGGTTCGTCGGCTCCGATCCGCTGCCGCCGTCACCGTCATCGCCGGAACCGCCCGACGAATCCGCCGAATGGTAGCCCAGCACCTCGATGACGTCCGACAGGTCGTAGACCTTATCGTTTACAAGCAGGTAACTGTCCCCCGAAGAATTGAAGCACGCTTTCTGAACGGTGCCCTGCGTCAGGGTCGTTACCCCGGTATTTTTGTCGGTTGTGGAAAGGACCACGTCGCTGCCTACCAGGGACGCCGCGTATTCCTTATTGAACGTCTGGGACATGGATGTCATCGCCTGAATGGCCGAAAACTGGGCCAGCTCCGTAATGTACTGCGTGTTGTCCGTCTGGCTGTCAATATTCTGGTTTTGGAACTGCGCCGCCATCAGCTTTAGGAAGTCCGTCATGTCCAAAGCCGAGCTGGACTTTTTGCTGCTGCCGGTGCCCGATACCGTATCCATGGGATTGGTACCGTTATTTCCCCAGATGTCGTTTACCCCGTTCACATCCGTAGCCATTGGATCGCCTCCTTCGTTCTATTTCCGCCGTTAAGCGTCCGTGCCGGTCTGCCCCAGAATGGACAGGAAATCATCCGTTCCCAGGCCGCCGGAACCGCCGATGCAGTACCAGGCGGAAAGGTCCCGCTGTCTTTCCTGCTGTTGCTGCTGCTGTTGCCGGGCGTTCTGTCCGCCCGCGTTTCCGTCCTGCGCATACCACTGGGGGGTCTGTCCGGGTTTTGTAATCTGGATCTCCTGCCCGGTGGAAGACTGCAGGATCGATTTGATCTCGCCGGAATTGGAAGCCAGCAGGCTTTGCGTCTTTGGATCGGAAGCCGCGATTTCCACCGTCAGCCGGCCGGCCTGTTCGACAAGCTTCACGGAAACTTTGCCGAGCGACTCCGGGTAAAGGTCGACCGTCAGTTCCTGCTTCCCGGCTTTCAGCCCGTCCGCGACGGCATTCGCAACCTGACCGGCCGCCGAAGAACGGGCCGCCTTGGGCGCGTCGGAAATCTTTACGACCACCTTGCCGCCCGAATACAGGCCGGAAAGCTCGCGGGTGCCGGTTCCGGAAAGGCCGGAAACCTGCCGGGCCGTCCCGTCGTCCTCACCGGAGTTTTGCCGGGCACTGACGGAAACCGGCCCGGATTTCACCAATTGGACATCCGGTACGGACGGCTTCGCCGCATCCTGCACCGCCTGCGGAACGTCTTTCGCCGGCGCCGCGTCGGCGGAAACGGTTTGGCCTGCCGCCGGCTGAAATACGGCCGGGGTTGAGGTTTGCAAACTGACCGAATCTTGGGTTACCGTCGGAGCCGGGTTCTGCTGCGTCGGCAGCGCGTTCCGCGGGGCCCGGCTGTCAGCCGGAAGCTGCGTGGAAACGGCAGACTGCTGCGGGGCAGCCGTCTGCTGCACCGGAATCTCCTGCCGTGGAACGGCTCCGTCCGCCGGAACAGTCTGCGCGTCGGTTCCCAGCTGGGAAGAGAGCGCCGTCTGCGCCGGAACGGTCTGCGATGCGGGGACCGGCTGCAAAGGAAGCGCCGGCAATCCCTGCTGCAAAACCGCCGGAACGGCCACCGTATTTTGCGCACCGTCCGGAACGGAAGCATAGACCGCCGGAGCGTCATCCGCCGGAACCAAAGCCGCGTTTTCGTTGGAATTCTTTTCCTTTTTTTCGGGATCTTTCCCGTTCCCGCCGTGAACGGCATCCGACGGCTTGGCGGAATCGGGCCGGCCGCTCTGGGAAACCTTCCGCAGCAGGGAACCGAAACGGTCCGCTCCCACGGACGGCACATCGGATTTCCCGTTTTCGGGAACCGTCTGCCGCGTCGGCTGCATGGAGAGAATCTGCTGAATCATGTTTTCACCTCCTTTCAAATCAAATAACGAATATCTATCGAAAGACTTTCATCCGATAGCCATAAGAAAAGGCTCAGCCCGCCTGGACTTTCGCCCGTCCCACGAACTCCTCGACCGTTCTTTCCAGCTCTTTTTTCTCGCAGGAACGGTACAGCTTCTGCTGTTTGTCCTTCAGCCGTTCCAGCCCGGAAATATCGCTGTTCATCCGCACGATCTCCTGCTGTTTTGCCGCAATGGTTTCCATGATCTTCTGCCTCTGTCCGCGCAGAACCCGAATGCGCCGGTTCAAGTCTTCCATATATCCTTTATAGACGGCGATGTCGTGGGGAACTACGCCGTCCCGCATTTTCAAGGTGAGCCGCCGGTTGGTGTCTCCGAACTCCAGGTTGCGGTCCGCAATCTGCCGCTCCATGTCGTTTTGCTGTGCCTGAAGGCGGAAAAGCTCATTCTTTCGAAGATCCAGCATCTGCTGTTTGTACCCAAGCACTTTTTCGAGGGAAAAAACAAATTTTTTCATGCCCTCAGATCTCCTTCATCAATTGTTCGGTTTCTTCCGCGGAAAACTTCTCGTCCACCTTCTGCATCAGGAACGCGTTGATTTTGTCGATCTTACCGACCGCCTCGTCCAGCTTGCGGTTCACGCCGGGCTTGTAGGCCCCGATGGAGATCAGGTCGTAGTTCTGGTAATAAATGGAGAGTAAATTCCGGATCTTGGCCGCCAGCGCCCGGTGCTCCGGCGTGGTGATGTCGTCCATCAGCCGGGAAATGCTCGCGTTCACATCAATCGCCGGGTAATGGTTCTGCGTGGCAAGCTGGCGGGAAAGGACGATGTGCCCGTCCAGGATGCCGCGCACGGTGTCGGAAATCGGCTCGTTGGTATCGTCGCCCTCAACCAGCACCGTGTAGATTCCCGTGATGGAGCCCGTTTTGAAATTCCCGCTGCGCTCCAGCAGCTTTGGAAGCTCGGCGTAGAGGGACGGCGTGTAGCCGCGTGCAATGGGCGGCTCCCCGGTGGAAAGCCCGATCTCGCGTTCCGCCATGGCGAAGCGGGTCAGCGAATCCATCATCAGCAGCACGTCTTTTCCCTGGTCCCGGAAATACTCCGCCACCGCAGTGGCGACCGACGGGCATTTCACGCGGAACATGGCCGGCTGGTCGGACGTCGCGACCACAAGGACCGTCCGCGCCAAGCCTTCTTTTCCGAGGTCCTTTTCAATAAATTCCTTGACCTCGCGGCCCCTTTCCCCCACCAGGGCGATGACGTTCACGTCGGACTGGACATGTTTCGCGATCATGCCCATCAGGGTGCTTTTCCCGACGCCGCTGCCCGAAAAGATCCCCATTCTCTGCCCTTTTCCGATGGTGAGCATTCCGTCGATCGCCTTGATGCCGTAGCTGAGCGGCTCGCTGATCCGCGGGCGCTCCAGCGGGTTGGTATAGCCCGCGTCAATATCGTAATATTCCGTGGGATGAAACGAACCGAGGCCGTCCATCGGACGCCCCATGGCGTCTATGGTGCGGCCCACAAGAAAATCGCCCACCGGAACGCGGAGCTTGTGCTCCGTGTTTTCAATGATGCTGCCGAGGCCGACTCCCTTCACGTCCCCGTAAGCCATCAGAAGGACGTTGCCTTCGCGGAACCCGACTGCTTCCGCCGTCACGCAGTCGGCGCCGTCTTTTCCGCCGATCTTGCAGATGTCCCCGATTTTCGCTTCCAGCCCGGCGGCTTCGATCATCATTCCGGTGATGTTCTTCACTTTTCCCTTATAGCAGAGCGGATCAATCCTGGATACGATCTCGCAGGCAGCCTGTAAGTTCACCATAGCGATTCCTCTCGGTAAGATTTCATTGGTGGCGGTCGTTCATCGCGCTGCCGATGGCCGATTTAATCTTTTGCAGCTGACTGTCGACTCCGGCGTCGATCACCTGGTCGGGGGTCTCCAGGATACAGCCGCCGTCGTTCAGGTCGGGGGAGACAACCACTTTGACGTTCTCGGAAATATCTTTCAGGGCGTCCACGATGCTGTGGTCCGCTTTCAAAAGGATATTCGCCGTTTTGTCGGACACATAAATGCGGATCCATTCCTGGTTGCGGTACTCCTGCATGGCGGAAAGGATAATGGACCGCATCGCCTGGTCGTCGATTTCCAGGTCCTTTTTCAGGATGGCCTTCGCCATCGCCGTCGCCAGATCCTGCAGGTCGGACTCGAAGTCGTGGAGAATTTTGGTTTTCGCCTTTTCCACGGCCTTGATCATGGAGCCGAGTTCCTGAAGGTTCTTCCCGTTGTCGGCTTCCGCCTTTTTCCCGCCTTCCGAATAACCGTCGCGGTAACCGGCGGAGGTGCCGTCCTTTTTGCCCTGTTCCGTGCCGAGCGCATAGCCCTCGCTGTAACCGCGCTTTTTTTCCGACGCGGTTTCGTCGGCAATGGCTTTCCGGGCTTTCTCTTCCTCCCGGCTTTTGTACTGCTGGGCGGCGTCCACAATCTTCTTGGCCTTGGCGAAAGCGTCTTCCACCACCTGCCCGGCCCGTGTCCGCGCGGCCTTCTCAATCTGCCGGGCTTCCTGCTCCGCCCCGGCCTTCCAGTCTCTTTCCGGCTTCCCGGCCGCGGCTCTCTTGTTCTCCGCTTCCGGCGCCTTGGGGGGGCTGTTTCCCGGGACGTCCGCCGCCTTTTTTTCGGCAGGTTTCGGCTTTGGTTTCGGTGAGGCGGGGGGCAGATCCCGCTTCGGGAGAACATAGCTGGACACAATGGGAGGGTACTGGTCTGCCTTAATGACCCTACTCAATGATCTCATCCTTCCCGCCCTTCGAGATAACCAGTTCGCCTTCGCTTTCAAGCCGCCGGATCACGCCGACAATCCTCTGCTGGGCTTCTTCCACATCCTTGAGGCGCACGTTGTGCGTGTATTCCAGGTCGGATTTGACGGTGTCCGCCGAACGGTTGGACATGTTCTTGAAGATGATGTCCGCAACATCCTTGTTGGCTCCCTTGAGAGCGTACACAAGATCTTTGGAATCGACCTCGCGCAGGAAACGCTGGATGGACATGTCGTCCAGTATGGTGATGTCCTCGAAAACGAACATCTTCTTGCGGATCTCCTCCGAAAGCTCGGAGTCCTTGCGGTTCAGCTCGTCAAAGATATTCTTTTCGGCCGCGCGGTCCATGTTGTTCATGACGTCTGCCGCATAATCCACGCCGCCGAACTGGGTAAAGTCGAGGTCGAACATGTTGGAGAACTTGTTGGCAAGATTGTTTTCCACGATTTTTATGACGTCCGGCGAAGTGCGGTCCATGGTGGCGATGCGCTGCACAACGTCGACCTGCTTGTCCGGCGGCAGCTCGGCGATCACGGTCGCGGCCTGGTCCGCCCGCGCGTACGAGAGGATGAGGGCGATGGTCTGCGGGTGCTCGTTCTGGATGGTGGTCAGCAGGTTCTTGTAGTCCGCCTTGCGCAGGAACTCAAAAGCCTTGGAGCGAAGGGATTTGGTGACGCGCTCCAGCAGGGACGAGGCTTCCTGTGCGCCGTAGGCTTTTTCCAGCACGTCCCGGGCGTACTCCACACCGCCGTCCGTAACGACTTTTTCCGTCAGGCAGAGATGGTAGAAATCATTGAGGATCTCGTCCATGTCGTCCTGCGAAACGTGGGACATGCGGGCGATCTCGTACGTGATCTGTTCCAGCTCGTCTTCCCGCAGGAACTTGTAAATTTTCGAAGCCGTATCCGTCCCAAGGGCAATAATCACGGCCGCGGCTTTCTGGGCTCCCGTGACCTTCTGCTGTAGTTCAGCCATGTTTGCGGTCATCTCCCCTCAGCCAGCTCCGGATGAGCTGGGCCGCAATTTCGGGATTCCTGGACGAGAAGTCCTGAAGCTCACCCTTTACGCGCTGCTCCTTGCCCTTGTTGGCATTGCGGAGTTCCTCGATTGATTCATTGGGCATGGAGTCTTCTTCCTCTCCTTCTTCTTCCGGATTTTCTTCCTCCTCGTCCTCATCTTCGTTTTCTTCTTCGTCCTCGTCTTCCGGTTCTTCTTCCTCCGGCTCTTCTTCCTCTTCCGGCTCTTCCGGATTCTCCGGTGCGGAAAGCGGCGTAAACTGAGGCTGGGCCTCGTTTCCCGGCTGAAGGTTGGCGAGCAGCTGCTCCCTTCTCTCGCGGTTTCTCTTGGCGGCGAGCAGGGCGAACAGCAGGATCAGGAGCAGAAGGAACGCCCCGCCGGCGATGAGGATGACCGGATTGTTCGCCAGAAGCTGCGGAAGGTTCGCGGACGCCTGCGTCGCCTGGGAGTTGACGGCCGAGCTGAGCGGCGCAACGGCCATCACCGCCACCTTGCTCGGGTCCACGGCGGCCGCCTTGGCCACAAGGTTCGAAAGCTCCTGTTGGCGTGCGTTCGTCATCGCGTCCGTATTGATCATAACGGCGACCGAAAGGTCGTCCAGCGCGGCGGCGTCGCTCTGGATCTGCTCTTCCACCTGGTTGACGAGGTAATTATAGGTTTTGCTGTCCTTCGTGGTAATCACGTTTCCGCTGACGGTGACGCCGGGGTAGGTCGTCGTGTCGGAGTTGCTCTGCGTTCCCGCCACGCCGCCGCTGCTGCCGGACGCGGGCTGCGTCACTTCGTGCGTTTCCGTCGACTGGCTCACCATTCCCTTGCCGTCGCTCGTGGAAGGCGTGTAGGTGATGATGTCCTGAATCCGCTTGTCGAGGTCCATTTTGCTTTTCACGCTTACGCTGATGTTGTTTTTGCCGTAAGTCGCGGAAAGCAGATTCAGGATCTTGCCCTGGACGCTGTCTTCGTACTGCTGCTCAATTTTCAGCTTGAACTCGGAAAGAGTGATCTGCGTGGAGCCGGTGGACTGGCCGGACGAGGACGCGGCGGACGACGCCGAAAATTCTTCGCCGGAAGCGCTGTCCACGATGGAAACGTCATCCGCCTTCAGGCTCGGCACGCTTTTGGAAACGAGCTGCTTGATCCCTTTCACCTGCTGGGGCGCCAGCGACCGGCCCGCCTTCAGCTTGACGGCTACGGAAGCGGTGGGCGTCTGCTTGTTTTCGTCCCAGGCATAGCTGCTGCCGCTCGGGATGCTGATGGTCACGTAAGCGGTGTCCACCGGGTCCAGCGTCTTGATAACGGCGCCGAGCCGTTCCTGAAGCTGGTACTGCTCAATGATCTTCCGCTCCTCGTCGGTCGTCATGACGCCGACGTGGTCGGTGAAGAAATTGTAGTTCGGAACGGATTTCGGGTACCCTTCGTTGGCCAGCTGCATCCGGACGGAGTTTTCCTTGTTCTTGTCCACATAGATGGTGCCGTTCTCGTTTTTGAAGGCAACGTCGAGATCTTTCAGCTCCGTCGAAACTTCCTGGGCTTCGTCGCTGCCAAGGCCGGAATACAGGACGGTGTACTGCGTGCGGTTCATAACAAGGCTCAGGACGACTGCCAGCAGCACTGCCGCGCCCAAACAGATAAAAATGACGATTTTCGACTTTTTCGTCAGCTTTCCCCAGAAGTTCTTGATCGGGTCCCATACTTTTTTCAACTGTTCATTCATCGAGCCGTATAAACCGCCCTTCAAGTGAGTTTAAGGAATGCGCGCACGCATCAAACGTTGATATTGATGATTTCCTTGTAGGCATCGAGCAGTTTATTGCGCAACTCGACAACCATGCCGATCGAAAGGCTCGCCTTCTGCGACGCGATGAGGGCGTTGTGCAGGTCGTCGGACTGGCCGGTCGCGACTTTGGCGACCTCCCCGTCCAGGTTCGCGCTCGCCTGCTCGGCGTTGGTCACCGCATCCTGGAACAGGCTCTGGAAAGGGATGGCGGAGGAAGCGGACTTCGAGGTTCCGCCCGTCTGTTCGGGTGAAACGATCTGCTGTACCGGCTGAATCGTATTCATAGCAGTCACTTTCCAATCTCAAGGGCCTTGGCGGCCATATTTTTCACGGCTTCAAACGCCGTAAGGTTTGCACTGTAAGCGCGGGTAACCGCCATCATGTCGGTCGTTTCCTTAATCAGGTCGACATTCGGCTTCTGCACGTATCCCTGGGCGTTCGCGTCCGGGTTTGTGGGGTCGTACTCCTGTTTGAACGGGGTCTGGTCCTCCTCAATGCCCGTGACCTTCACGCCTTTGAGGGCGGCGTTCTGCGCTTCCGGCGCAAGCTGTCCGTTCAGCATGGAGCGGAACGAAGAATTGTCGTCGGCGCACTGGTAAGTGACCATCTTCCGGCGGTACGGTTCACCGTTCTCGGTGCGCGTCGTCTCGGAATTTGAGATGTTCTCCGAAATGATATCCATGCGGAGCCGGCTTGCCGTAAGGCCGGAGCCGCTGATATCGAGCGAGCCTAAAAAAGCCATAAAACGCCCTCCTTACTGATCCATTACTGCTGGTTTCCGGTAATCGCCGTTTTCAGGCGGGAAAAATCGTCGTTCAGAAGCTGAAGCGAGGTGGAGTAATTCAGGGAAGTGCGGGCCATATTAATGTTCTGCTGTTCCAGGTCGACCCCGTTCCCGTCCGCCCGGAACGTCTCGTCCGACGCCTCGGTGGTCACCGGCTCCACATTCTCGATCTCCCCGATTTGGTCCTCCGCGGTCACTCCGGAGCTGCCGGCCTGCTGCATCTGCGCCCTGAGCTGATCCTCAAACGAAACGCTTTTCGTTTTATAGCCCGGCGTTTCTATGTTCGCAAGATTGTCCGAGATTGCCCGCTGCCTGGCCCACAGTCCGTCGAGGCTTTTGTTCAGAAGGGAAGAAGAAATGCTGTTCAGCCAATTCATGGCATCGAATCCTCCTTTTTATCCGTTTTCGCCCGGGTTCTGCTCCAATTTTTATGGAGTATTGTCTTACCCGGGAAACCCAAGATTCGCTAAAATAACTTATTTTTCGACATCCTTGCTAAAAAAAAATCTTCCCGCGAGCTGGAAATGAGAAAGTTGTAAGAATTTTCAGCGTGTATTGTCTTATTTCGTCCAATTACCATATATTATCATACATAGATATGGAAAAGTCAATATTATATTTGTTTTCAGACATTTAAAATTGATCTTCTTTTTCATGCAAAATCACAGATAAGTCGGACAAAATTTCAGATATTTTATAGAAATGATTCATAAATATTCTCTTCGGGTTGACCTTTTTCGTCCTTAGGTCACAAAATGAATGCCTATTTCCGCAAAATTCGGAGAAATTTTCAAAAATCTATTTTTATATTTTTAACGGATTTTAAGCTGGTTTTTACAAACCGGCGGGATGAAGCCGCCGTCCGCCCGACAAAATATCCGCTAAATTTTTCGGAGCCGGTGCCGATAAAATAAATGAGGTGAAAACAGATGGTTATCAAAGGCGCGGGATACGACGTCAACTTTTTTATAAATATCCGCCCGGCGAAAGAAGGCGGAGCCGTGCGGGGAGCCGCAAAGCCGACCCCTTTCTCCGAAGCGCTGCCGGGAAGGACGGACACCATACAGATTTCCAAGCGGCCGGAAAGCGACGGCCTTTTGAACGGCGTGAAAGAAAAAATCATGGGGGAGATTCGGCGCGACGCCGACCCGGACGATCTGAAAGCCCTGAAAAACGAAATTACGGACGGAACGTATACGGTAAACCCGGCGGAGCTGGCGGGAATCCTCGCCGAATAGGCCGGAGCGGAGGTGCTTGATATGGTGGACGCTGCATGGTCGGACAGGCTGCTCCGGTTTTTCCGGGACATGCTTGCTTTTTACGAAGAATTCCTTTCCTTTGAAAAAGAGAAATACGCGGTTCTTGTTTCGGGAAAACTGAAGGAACTGGACACCTGCCTGAAACGGGAGCAGGCTTTTACCTTAAAAGCCCGTGGCTTCGAGCATAACCGCGTCAGGCTCTTAAAGGAGGCCGGGGTTTCGGACGGCACCTTCCGGGAACTGATTCCCAAACTGGAGCCGTCGCGGCAGGAGCCGATGAAAAAGCTGTACGGGGAAATATCCGGCACGGTCGGTCGGCTTCAAAGCACGAACAGCCGGTGCAGCCAGATGACGCGGGTGAAGCTGGGCCGCGTGTCCCACATCCTCTCCAACGCGGAGAACCACCCGGAACTGAAGCGGATTTACGGGAAAAAGCTTCCGGACGCGGAGCCCGGAAGCACGTTCTCGGAAAAAATATAAAGAAAGCATTGATAAGCGGGGTGCTGAAATGAGTTCCACATTCGACGGACTGTACATCGCCAGAAGCGGCGTTCGCGCTTCCCGTGCGAACCTGAACATAACCGGCCAGAATATCACCAATGCGGACACCGAGGGCTACACGCGGCAGCGGGTGGACGAGTCCTCGCTTCCCCCTTCCGAATACGGCGGCTTCTGGGCGTCTTCGGGCGCTTCCTGCGGCAACGGCGTCGCGGCCACCGGCACCAGCCAGCTGCGCGACGCGTTCCTCGACGGCGAGTACCGCACGCAGAACGCAAAAAGCGGGGAAAGCTCTTCCGAACTCAGCGCAATGTACAATATGGATGACATTTTTACGGCGACCACGACCGCGTCCTCCTCGTCGGATTCCTCCGTCATCGACGTGCTGAGCAACGAATTCAGCAACCTCGTCTCCCAGCTGCAGGCTCTGACCTCCGGAAAAAGCTCGGCGTCGGAAAGCGCCATCCGGGAAGAGGCCAAGCTTCTGACGACCAAGCTGAACACCGCCGCCAAAGCGCTGGAGACGATTCGGAGCCAGCAGTATACGAACCTGAACAAATACGGCATACAGGACGCGGACGACCTCCTCAAAAATATCGCGTCCCTCAACGACCGGATCAAAGACGCGGAGATTTCCGGCTCGCCCGCGCTGGAACTGAAGGACCAGCGGAACCTTCTGCTGGACAAGCTCTCGCAGTATACCAATATTAAAGTAGTGGAAACCCCGGCGGATGTCGGCTCGGGCAGAAAGGTCGACCAGCTTTCCGTCGTCCTTGCCGACACGGACGGAAATCCGCTGAAAGGCACCGACGGCCAGGAATATACGCTTGTGGACGGAAAACAGTACGCGCAGTTTTCCTCTTTCCAGGACAAAGTGAACGAAGACGGGACGCCCGCAACCGGCACGTTCGACATCACCCACGTCCGCCTGTCCGGCCTCACGGCGGACGGGGTCACCTTCCCGGTCACGACCTCTTCCGGCAGCGTCTACCGGTTCCAGGCGGACGGCGGCGCCGTTCAGACCATCACCATCCCGGCAGATACCTATGCCGATCAGAACGCGCTGAAAGCAGCCGTGCAGGCCCAAATCGACGCAAACGGGAACCTGGGCGGCGTGACCGTCGGGGTGTCCGACGACGGGACCCGCCTCACGTTTTCCGCAGCCGACGGGAAAGACCTTTCCGTTCAGTACGATTCGGGGGACGACGCCCTGAACCTCAACGGCATGAAAAACAGCGACCTGCAGAGCGGCAGCTTCGCGGGTTACCTCAAGCTGCTGAACGAAAGCGGCGAGTACGACACGAAGGCCGGGGAGCCGACCACAACAATGCGCGGGATCGGGTTTTATTCCCAGCTTCTGGACGGTCTCGCACGCGGCCTTGCAAGCACGATGAACACCGCCAACAGCACCAACGACACAAGCGACAACCGGCCGCTTATGGCCGGCTTTGACGGCGCCGGAAGCGAATCGCCCGACACCGCCGATATCACGGCCGAAAACATCCATATTTCTTCCGCGTGGACCGACGGATACCTGACCATGAGCAAAGGCGATTCAAACGCCGGGGACGACACTTCCACCTCCTACTCGAATATCACGGACATGATCGCCGCGCTCACCGGCACGGAGCAGCATTTTGTCAACAATGCGACCGATCAGGTCACCATCTTCGACGGGACGCTTCAAAAGGCGTTCGCAAGCGTAGGCACCATGCTCGGGCAGGATGTGAACAGCGTGCAGTCCACGGACAACACCAACGCCAGTCTTCTGAACAATATCGATTCCGACAGGCAGTCCCTTTCCTCCGTCAGCATCGACGACGAAGCGATCAACCTGGTGCAGTTCAACCAGTCGCTGGTCGCGTCCTCCCGCTTTATGACGGCAGTGGACGAGTGCCTGCAGACAATCATTAACAATATGGGCCTTGCCGGCAGGGGGTAATAAAAAATGATACGGATCACGCCACAGATGATGATGTCCCGGTACAAACGCAACGTTTCCGACGCTTTCGCTTCCATGAATAAGGCGATGGAGCGCGCGTACACATACCGGTCTTTTGACCGCCCGTCCGATAACCCGCTCGCGGCGTCGCAGACGTTCGAAGTGCACTGGCAAATGAGCCTGAACTCCGATTACAGTACAAACGTGCAGAATCTGCAGGGCGTTTCCAATACCGCCGACAGTATCCTCCAGAATATCGACAGCCTCCTGACGGAAGCGGACAAGACGGATACGCTGAAAGGCATCGACGGCAGCATGAACGACGACGGCCGGAAAACGATCGCCGACAACCTGCTCCATATCCGCGATTCCATCGTCGCGAAACTGAACGCGAAGTACGGCGACAGCTATGTGTTCGGCGGGGCGAATTCGAGCGAGGCCCCTTTCCGGATGATCGGCGACCAGCTTTATTACCGCGGGATCAACGTGGACACCGGCGAAAACCAGAACGGCGCGTCCGTGGTTTTCAGTGACGGAACGAAATCGACCCAGGTCGATTTCGGGGAAGCGATCGGCGGCCGCCTGAACGGCTACACGCTGAACATACAGACATCCCAGGGCACAAATGACGCGGTCTTTGACGAGGGCGCGAAGACGATCACGGTGAACGTCACCGGCACGTCCCTCACCAAAGGCGATCTGCAGGCCGCGCTCAACGGCCTCGGCACCCAGACGCTCGCGGACGGGACGAACCTGGATTTCACGAAGGCTTCGGTCGCCGGGAATGCCGGCGACCAGGTGAACATCCCGACTTCCGGCTCCAGCGGAAGCATTACCGACATAGCCGACCTGGACGCCCTCGCCAACGAAAAAGTCTATGTGGACATCGGCCTCGGCATCACGACGACCGACGGAAAGATTGACGACCAGAGCGCGTTCAACGGCGCGATGCCTGGCATCGCCTACCTCGGGTACGGAACCCACACCGTCACGAACGACGACGGCACAACCACCGAAGTCCCCAACAACCTGTGCTCCCTGCTGACAAAGGTTGCCGACCTGCTGCAAAACCACAGCGAAACGAGCAACAGCGACCTGGTCCGGCAGGTCCAGCCTTACACCGAAAGCTTTGAGACTTCCCAAACCAAGTTTGAGGCCGGGCAGGCCGAGCTGGGCCAGCAGATGAACTTTCTGAGCGACACGGCCAGTTACCTGAGTGATATTAAAACGAATCTCAGCGACAAGGACAACCAGGTGGAGTATGTCGACTACACCGACGCCATCGAGGAATTTTACACCCAGCAGTACTGTTACAGCGCGTCGCTGAAAGTGGGCAGCCAGATTTTGCAGCAGAGCCTGATGGATTACCTGAAATAAGACGCCGGAAAGAAGGGGCTCCCCATGCTGCTGGTGATCGAAAACAAAAACGACCCGGCCGGCCCGGTCGCGGCCGAAGTGGGCGGCGCCGGCGGGACGGAGCTGGCCTATATTCCCGTAATCACCGTGGAGCTGGGCTGGGACGAGCGGCAGGCCAGGCTGAAATTTGCCGTGGACCGGATGAGTTTCGAGCACCGCAGGAAAGAGGCGGCGGAAAATCTTCCGCCGGCTTCCGAAAAGCTGGTCCCCTTGTTTCTGAAAGCGCTGCGCCGCGCAGGCGGAAAGCCGTCTTACCTGTCCCCTTCCGCGATGAAGAAATTAAAAACCGGGCCGGAAAACCTCGCCCGGTTTTCCGCGCAGGGATAATTCCGGCCGGGGAAAGCGAGGGAAAAACATGTTGGAACCGAACAGCGCCGCATTGGCCCCGAATGGAGAGGGAAAAACCGTCATCCATTTTAAAAAGGGGATTTACGGATTTGAAAACGTGAAGGAGTACGTTCTTCTGCAGGAAGACGACCGGAACGTGATCTGGTCCCTGCAGGCCGCGAACCGTCCTTACCCTTCGCTGATTGTCCTGGACCCGTTTCTGGTCCTGCGCGGATACCGGCCGGAGCTTTCCCCCAAAGACCTCGGGCAGCTGGGGAACCCGCCAAGGGAAGACCTGTGTTTCCTTGCCGTGGCGGTGATCCGAAAAAAGCTGGCCGATTCGGTGGTGAACCTCAAAAGCCCGATTGTCATCAATACGCGGACGCAGGAAGGGATGCAGGTCATCCTGGAAAACGGCGACTACCCCGTCCGCTACCGGCCGTTTCAAAGAATTCAAAGGGGGTAGCGCGGCATGCTCGTCCTTTCACGAAAGGCCTCCGAATCTTTTTTTATCGGGAACGACATTGAAATTATCGTGACGGAAATCGGGGCGGAGCGCGTCAAGATCGGGATCCGCGCCCCGAAGGGCGTTCCGGTCCTGCGCAGAGAATTGCTGGAAACCCGGGACCTGAACCGCGAGGCAAACTCCGCGTCCGGCAAAGGCGCCGTGAACGAGCTGAAAAAGCTGGTGGACCGGCTGGAACAGCCCCCCGCGGAAAAAAGGGAAAAGCCCTTCGCAGGAAAGTGAAGGATTCCGCCGAAATATCTTTTTTTCGCTAAAGTTTTCTTTTTTTCCGCCGATATAATAATTGAATTCCAGAGGGATTAACGGCGTTTCCCATCCGGCCTCACCGGGCCCGTAAGGTCGGGTAAGAAAAGCCGGGATTCTTTCCGGAAAATAAAAACCAAAGAGAACGGATTCTCTTTCCCGACGGAGCCGAGAGGTTTCGCGGGCAAAAATCAAGGAGGAAAAAATCTATGCGTATTCAGCATAATGTTGCCGCACTGAACGCCGCTAACAAGTTGAAGGCCAACGACAACGCCATCAGCAAAAACATCGCAAAGCTGTCTTCCGGCTACCGCATCAACAGCGCCGCCGACGACGCCGCCGGACTTGCGGTTTCCGAAAAAATGCGCTCTCAGATCAACGGCCTGAACCAGGCGGAAGACAACGCCCAGAACGGCATTTCACTTGTGCAGACGGCCGAGGGCGGCCTGAACGAAACCGAGGCCATCCTGCAGAGGATGAACACGCTGGCTGTTGAGTCCGCCAACGGTGTTTATGAGGATGGAACTAACACAGACCGTGGCAATCTGCAGGCGGAAGTTACCGCTCTGATTTCCGAAATCGACCGGATCGCGGGTTCCACAAACTTCAACAACATCAACCTTCTGAACGGCAATCTCGCAACGACGGCATTGACCCTGCAGATCGGCTCTGACAACGTGGAGGCACAGCAGATTACTCTGAACATTTCCAACATGACCGCTGCTTCTCTTGGCGTTGCTGATTTAAGCGTTGGCACCCAGGGAGATGCGCAGAGCGCAATTGATACCATCAAAACGGCAATTCAGAATGTGACCGCACAGCGTGCGAACCTCGGCGCCCTGCAGAACCGTCTCGAGCACGCGTCCAACAACCTGAGCACCATGAGCGAAAACCTCACTTCCGCGGAAAGTTCTATCCGTGACGTGGATATGTCCGACGAGTACGTCCAGTATTCGAAGAACCAGATCCTGTCGCAGGCTGCGACCGCCATGCTGGCGCAGGCCAACACCGCTCCGCAGAATGTTCTTACCCTGCTGAAAGGCTGATTCATCCTTTTGGCAATACTTTCAAGCCCCCGGCTTTCGCCGGGGGCTTGTTTTAGCCTTCCCCCAAAGCCATGCCTTTCTCTCTGGGGAAGGTGGCGCGCAGCGCCGAATGAGGACAGCTTCCCCTGAAAGGGAAGCCCAGTTACTGCGGCAGGCGGGAAGCCAGTTCTTTCATGGTTGGCTCCGTATGAGTCAGCTTCTGGAACCGAAGGACGTCTTGATCCTCCGGCATCAGCTTTGCAAGCTGGGCGGTTACCTGACCGGCCTGCTCCAGGTTTCCCGTCCGGAGCAGCGTCTCGATCTTCCGCTTGACCTGTCCGGCAAGGATGTTGAATTCTCCGGCCTTTTTATCCCGCTCGTCCTGCTCTTTTTCAAAACGCTCGAGCAGGAAGCGGACCGGCTCCTTCATCACCGGATATTCCTTTAACGCCGCCCGCAGCCCGGACAAATAATGGACGCCGTCCGAACGGTCCCGCGCGGCAAACGCCTGCCCGGCGTAATAGGCAAACCGGGACCGGCGCGGCAGAACGGCGAGATTGGAAGGCGTAAACAACTCCCTTTTGTAAACCGCGCGGGCGTACTTCACGGAAGAATCCGCATAGCTTCGGAACAGCCTGCCGTATTGTTCCGCATCCCGCTCCGCTTCCCGGGTCAGAACCGCACGTTCCAGCAGGCAGACCGTACCGGAAAGCCCCCGGACATTTTCAAAGGAATACATGTTGAAATAGCCAAAAACCACGTCCGCAAAATCCGGATGCTGCCTCTGCATGTTGGAGGCAAACGTCGGCAGATTTTCCGGATCGGTTTTCAGCAAAAACGGCATCAGGTTGATTTTTTCCTTCATGGCGTAATACAGGACGTCCGCATAATTAAAATCCTGCCGCCAGCTTTTTTGACCAAAACGGTCCAGAGCGGCAAGGGCCGCCTTCCGGTCCTTGTTCAGCTCCGCACAGCACAGGCGGCCAAGCAAAAAGCAGTCGCCGTCTCCTTCTTCCCGGGCAAAAGCCTCACATACCGCCGCCTGTCTGGAAGGGTATTTGAGAAGATACGATTCGGCGGCCCTCTCGAAATCCCGCAGCTTGCCGGTATCGTCCAGTTTCAGAAGCTTCCGGTAATACTCCACGGGGACCGACCAGTCCCCCAGCCGGCCGGCAAGCTCGAAACACACGGCCGGGCTTTCGTTTTTCGTCGAATTCTTCCGGGAAAGGTCCAGTTTTCTCAGGCAGTCCAGCGCCTCTTTCGGCTTTTCCTCTGCCAAAAGCGCCCTGGCGTTGACCACCAGGCATTGGTCTCTGGATTCCGGTGAGATGAAATAGAAAATATTGCACATCAGCAGAGCATGGTCAATTTTCCCGTCCAGATAATTCCGATAAAACCGCAGGTATCCGCGCCCGTATTTCAGCGCCTCGCCGTACCGCTTCAAAGAAAACGCCGAAATCTGGCCCATCCGGAAAAACTCCAGATCAAAAACGCTCGGCCGGAGTTTGTGAGACAGGAATTCCGTCAGCGTGTTCAGCACGTCTTCATGGCATCCCCACAGAAAATATGCGCGCATCCGGTAAAACGTCATCCGGCTATACGTCAGCCTGTCTTCCGGCCCGCTGATTGCAATTCCCTTGTCGGCATATTCGACGGCTTTTTCGTACTCTCCCCTGATGATCGCCCGATCCGCGGCCTGGATGAGCGCTTTCCGGTCCTTCGGATTTTCTTTCAGTTCTTCCAGCAGCAGATCCCGGTTCCGGCGGTCCTTCCGCTCTTTTTCCTCCACGTTGCGAAAAACATAGCCGTAGTGGTGGACATAATCGTCCAGCATCTTGACCGGCGGCCTCAGCGCAATGTCCTCATGCACTTTATTTCGGAAATGGATTCCCTCGTACATCCGGTAAACCCGGCAGGCATGATAATCGTGGAAGGTTTCCCCCGTCTGGTCCGTGTAATTCCTCTGAATATAGGAAGCCGCCCAGTACCCGTCGCACTCGCCGCTGTTAAAAAAGCGGACCAAACCGGCGGTGTCCTCAAACCATTCGTCGCCGTCCAGAAACAGGAACCATTCCCCGCGCGCCGCTTTCAGGCCGGTATTCCGGGCGGCGGAAAAATCGCCGCACCACGGAAAACGGATGATATGGCCGGTGTACTTTTCCGCGATTTCCGCCGTGCGGTCCGTGCTTCCGGTGTCGGTGACGATCAGTTCGCTCGGCACGGCTTCGAGCAGAGGCTTCAGAGAAGACAGGCACTTCTCCAGCGTTTTCTCCTCGTTTTTCACAATCAGGCCCACGGTAAGCCGTATCTCATGCCCGTGGAACGGGCCTTTCCCTTTCGGCGCGGCCGCGTGCTTTGCAGGTATGTACGCTTTCATTGATAAAAATCCTCTCTGTTTCCGAAACCGGGGCATCAAAATTTAGAATACCTCTATTATATCTATCGTCCGCAGGCTGTCAATCCTTAGCGTTGCCAAGCTGCGGCGGAGAAAGGAAAAATGTGCTATAATAAAAAGGAAAGAGGGGAAGCCCATGATCCGCATCAGCGTCTGCATGATCGTCAAAAACGAAGAAGCCGTTCTGGACCGCTGCCTGGGCAGCCTTTCCGGCATCGCGGACGAAATCGTCCTGGCGGACACCGGCTCCGCCGACCGGACCAAAGAAATCGCCGCGAATTATACCGATAAAATCTATAACTTCCCCTGGACGGGCGATTTTTCCGCCGCGCGGAATTTCGTGTTTTCCAAGGCGTCGATGGATTACATCTATTCCGCGGACGCCGACGAAGTCCTGGACGAGGAAAACCGCCGGAAATTTCTGCGGCTGAAGCGGACTCTGCCGCCGGATGCGGAAATCGTTCAGATGAAATACGCCAACCAGACGCGGTACAACACCGCCTACAATTTCGACACGGAGCTCCGCCCGAAACTGTTCCGGCGCCTGCGCACGTTCCGCTGGGTCGACCCGGTCCACGAAACCGTCGACCTGGGCGTCCGCATCGTCAACAGCGGCATCACCGTTCGCCATATGCCCGCCGGCCTTCATTCCGGCCGGGACTTCTCCCTGCTGGAAGCCGCCGCGAAAGCGGGCCCCCTGAGCGAACGCCTTGCCCGGATGTACGCCAAGGAGCTGTTCATCAGCGGCACAGACCGCGACGTGCTGGCGGCGCTTCCCTGCTTCGAGCCGGTCCTGCACGACGAAAACCGCGGCCTCGACGAAGTGCGCGTGGCGCAGTGCGTCGCCGTGCGGGGTGCCCGGCTGAAAGGCGACGCGGCCGCGATGTTCAAAACGGCCCTCAAAAACGTCATCGCCGATCCGTGCGCCGAAGTCTGCTGCGAGCTGGGCGCATACTTCAAGGCGTCCGGCGACTGGGAAGAGGCGGCTACCTGGTACTACACCGCGGCCTTCGGGGCGCAGAGCGAGCTGAATGTCCATTCTTCCGGAGATATTCCCCTGCGCGGCCTCGCGGCCTGCTACGAGAAGCTCGGCGCCCCCGCCGAGGCGGAAAAATACCGTTCCCGTGCTGACGAATGGGTTCCCCCGCAATCCGGTGACACATAAATTTCCCATTCTGTTCATAAATTGTTTATCATTCATCATAATAGATATGATATGTTTATTATTAGAGATAGTATGCCTATGCTAACCAAATCTCATGGAAAAAGAGGTATCAAATCATGGCAGATTATAAAATCGTCGGCGTCCGGGGGATGCAGATCCTCGACTCCCGCGGGAACCCCACGGTCGAGGCCACCGTCCGGCTGGAAAACGGAGTGACCGGAACCGCGGCCGTCCCGAGCGGCGCTTCGACCGGAACGTTTGAGGCGCTGGAACTCCGCGACGGCGACAAGTCCCGCTTCGGCGGCAAAGGCGTCACAAAGGCGGTCGGCAATATCGACCAGAGCATCAGCGAGGTCGTCATCGGGCTGGACGCGACGGATACCGCCACGGTGGACGGCTCCATCCTCGCGGCGGACGGCACCGCGGACAAATCCAAATTCGGGGCGAACGCGGTCCTCGCCGTTTCGCTCGCGGCGGCGCGGGCCGCGGCCAACGCGCTCGGCATCCCGCTGTACCGCTTCATCGGCGGGGTCAGCGCGGACACGCTCCCCGTCCCCATGATGAATATTTTGAACGGCGGCGCCCACGCGGCGAACAACATCGACATCCAGGAATTTATGATTATGCCGGTCGGGGCGCCCAGCTTTTCGGAAGGGCTGCGCTGGTGCACGGAAGTGTTCCATCAGCTTGGGGCCATTCTGAAGGGCAAGGGCTTTTCCACCGCGGTCGGCGACGAAGGCGGCTACGCCCCGAGCCTCGAGACCGACACGGAGGCGATCGAGCTGATCCTCAGCGCCGTGAAAGCCGCGGGCTACAAGCCCGGAAGCGACTTTGTCCTCGCCATTGACGCGGCGTCCAGCGAATGGGCCGGACCGGGCGGCTACACGCTTCCGAAGCACAAAACGCACTATACGACCGACCAGATGATCGCCTACTGGAAAGACGTCGTTGCGAAATACCCGATCCGCTCCCTTGAGGACCCGCTGGGCGAAGAGGACTGGCAGGGCTGGGCCAAACTCACGGAAGCGCTGGGCGGGAAAGTCCAGCTGGTCGGGGACGACCTCTTCGTCACCAACACCGGAAGGCTCGAGCGCGGCATCACGATGGGCTGCGGCAACTCGATCCTCATCAAGCTGAACCAGATCGGCACCCTGAGCGAAACCATCAGCGCCATCCGCATGGCAAAACGGGCCGGCTATACGGCCATCGTTTCCCACCGCTCCGGGGAAACGGAGGACACGACCATCGCCGACCTCGCCGTGGCGCTCAACGCCGGGCAGATCAAAACCGGAGCGCCGAGCCGCACCGAACGCGTCGCGAAATACAACCGCCTGCTTCACATTGAGCGGGAGCTGAAAACCGGCGCCCGGTACCCCGGGACCAAATGCTTCAACCAGTAACATTGTTTGGAAAAAAGGGTTCCATGCGTTCGAGCATGGAACCCTTTTTTCTGTCAGGCCTGTTCCGGGCTTTGCCTCAGCCTGACCCAGGCAATTTCCTTTTTCAGCGCATCTGCCTGGGCGGAAAGCTCCTCGCTCGCGGCCGCGCTTTCTTCCGCCGTGGCCGAATTGGTCTGTACCACCGACGAAACCCGCCCGACCCCCTGCGTGATCTGCGCAATGGAAGCGGCCTGCGCATCCGAAGACCGCTTGATGTTCCGCACGGCCTGATCGAGCCCGTTCACCGCGCCCGCGATTCTGGAAAGGGACCGGGCCGTGGAATCGGAGAGCTTCTGACCCTCCCGGACCCTTTCGATTGAGTTGCCGATGAGGGCGGTCGTCTGCTTTGCCGCTTCCGCCGATTTCCCCGCCAAGCTGCGGACCTCGTCCGCAACCACGGCAAAGCCCTTCCCCGCTTCGCCCGCCCGCGCGGCTTCCACCGCGGCGTTCAAAGCCAGGATGTTGGTCTGGAACGCGATGCTGTCGATGACTTTTATGATTTTCCCGATCTCCTCGGACGCCTTTTCCATGGCGTTCATCGCGGCAAGCATCTGTTCCATCTCCGTATTGCCCTCCGCCGCTTCCCGGGCCGCGGCATCCATTTTTTTCGCCATTTGGTCGATCTGCCGCACGTTGCTTTCCACATTCTGCGAAACCTCGGAAATCGACGCGGAAAGCTGCTCCACGGAACTGGCCTGTTCCGTGGCACCCTGGGCAAGCTCCTGCGCGCCGTCGGCAATCTGCCGGGAGCCGCTGTCCACCTGTTCCGCCGAGCTCCGGATCCGGACGAAAATCCGGTTCAGGTTATCCAGAATGGTGTTCAGCGCATCGGAAATCAGACGAAAATCGCCTTCATAATTGCGGACGGTGCCATACGAGCACTCCCCTTTTGCAATGCCGACCAGCAGCTCCGACGTCTGCTGCACGACCCGGCTGATTCTGGAGAACGCGAAGTTCAGGGATTCCGCGACCGAGCCGATCTCATTCTGCGAGGCATAGCGCACCCGGACCGACAGGGTTCCGTCCGCGAACTGGCGGGCCACTTCTTCCAATTCCCGGAGGGGCCTGCCGACGGAACGGGAAATCGTGATTCCCAGAACGATGGAAGCGGCAATCCCCACGGCGGAAAAGGCCAGCAGAAGGAACAGGGCCGCCGTCGTCGACCTTGCATTCTCCGCATCCGCCGCGGCCGCTTCCTGAAGCAACGCGGTCATATACGCCTCGTAGGCGCTCTGAATCTGATCGTGGACCCTCAGGGATTCATTCAGGAGCGTTCCCGCCGCCGGCAGTCTGCCGGCCTGCAGGTCCTGACCGATTTCTTTCATATCCGGCTCAAAGACTCCGTCGAACTGCGCCCGCGCGGCTTTGATCTTCGTTTTCCATTCCGGGCTGTCAATGGTCGCGGCCAGCTTGGCGTCATACGTCTGAAACTCTTTTAAGCTGCTTTCCACCGCCGCCAGATCGGACTTCCGCTTTTCCGAATCAGCCTGGTTGATGACCGCGTCCCTCGAAAAAGCCTGCACGGAACTGAGGCTCACCAGAATTTTCGTCAGATACGGCATAGAAACCATCCGGCTGCCGTACAGGTCGCTCATTTCATTTTTCTCCCGGAGCAGGCTGAAAATTCCGTAAGCCGAAACGAACGCCAGGATGCACGAAACCGCCAGGAAACCGGAAATCAGCCGTTTGGAAATTTTTACATCTTTTAGTTTTTTGATCTTCATCTTGGATCCCTTTCTCTGTCATTTTGTCTATCTGAGGAAAGTGCTGCTTGTATAATAATTCCATTAATTTAAAATTATAGAGGAATAGTTCCAATATTTTACGGCCCGGTTTAGTATAACATGACAAGACAAAAAGTCAATCTTTTCCCCTGAAAAACAAAAAACCCGCGCCGTCAGGCGTGGGCCGGGAAAGGGTTTCCTCCGGGTCGTTCAGACGGCCTTTTGCAGGCCGGTGCCGGTGTTTGCAGCGGAACCCGCGGATTTTTTCAGCTTGAATCTGCTCAGTTCCTTTTTCAGAAGCTCCGCCTGGCCGGAAAGCTCCTCGCTGGCGGCTGCGCTCTCTTCCGCCGTGGCGGAATTGGTCTGGATGACCGAGGAAATCTGTTCCATACCCTGCGTAATCTGGGCGATGGCTGCGGACTGCGCGGCCGACGCCTCATTGATTTTCCGGACGGTTTCGTCGAGCTGTTCGATTTTTTTCGTCACGCCGTCCAGCGTTTTTGCCGTGCCGTCCGCAAGCCCTTTGCCGTCCTTGATCTTGCTGATCGCGGTCTCGATCAGATCCGCTGTCTGCTTGGCGGCCTCCGCCGACTTGCCCGCCAGGCTGCGAACCTCGTCGGCAACCACGGCGAACCCTTTCCCCGCTTCCCCCGCGCGGGACGCTTCTACGGCGGCGTTCAGCGCGAGAATATTGGTCTGGAACGCAATATCGTCGATCACCTTGATGATCTTCCGGATCTCGTCGGACGAAGCGCTGATCTCATCCATGGCCGTTAGCATCTGGTGCATCTGGCTGTTGCCGTCCTTCACATTCCGCGCCGTCGCGTCCAGATACTCCGTCACCTTGGTGACATGGCCGGAATTTTCCTGGACTTTCTGGGAAATATCCTGGATGGACGCGGAAAGTTCCTCGGCGGAGCTCGCCTGCTCCGTCGCGCCCTGCGCCAGCTCCTGCGCGCCGCTCGAAACCTGTTCGGAACCCGCGCTGACCTGGTCGGCGGAAGACTGGAAAACCTGAAACGTCCGGTTGGCCCGGTCCCAAATCATTTGAAAAGCGTCCGAGATCCGCGCAAAGTCATTCTTATAAATTTCGAGCTTTTCGCTGGAATAATCCCCGTCCGCCATTTTTCCCACGGTCCCCGCGATCTCGTCCACAATAACTTTCAGGCGGGAAAAAACATAGTTCATCGTCTCGGCAAGGCGCCCGATCTCGTCTTTGGACCGGTACTCGATTTTTACGTTCAGCCGGCCGGTGGAAAACAGCTCGCACTTTTCCACGATCTCATCCGAAAATGGCTGTGTCAAGAGAAGTTCGCAATTTAGGGGCTCCACGAAATAAATTAAGCTG
>ENA-UOOI01001271-UOOI01001271.1-fermentation-metagenome-genome-assembly--contig:-NODE-1271-length-27115-cov-60.356689_pt1 | contig 27115 bp, 24 predicted proteins | sample MGYA00245779_ERZ724027 | MGnify/ENA primary metagenome ERZ724027 (study PRJEB28704, sample SAMN03018318) | fermentation metagenome | biome: anthropogenic terrestrial biome; feature: soil...
AAATTGTAAGAAACTACAGGTATTGACAGAAATTACATAAAACGTTTTTCCGAACAGTGCGCTTCTTGTTTTTTAAGGGGCGGTATGCTATAATGTCCTCACGGCGTAAGCGGGGGGAAAGCCTCCGACGCCAAACTCCCGGCCCGGCTTTGCGGAGCCGGAGAACGGGGAGAAGAGGCCATTGCGTCTGTGCAGGGAATTTTTTGCTGCACGGGCGTTTTTTTCACGAAGGGGATTGCGGGTTTGGCTTTTGAGCATTATATTTATAAAAACCAGAAAAGACTCCGCTGCGGCTACACCACGGGAAGCTGCGCGGCGATCGCCGCCCGCGGCGCGGTGCGCCTGCTGCTGACCGGAAAGGCGGGCCCTTCGGAAACGATCGTCACGCCCTCGGGGGTCCGCGTCTGCGCGGAGCTTCTAGACTGTGCGCGCGGCGCGGATTTCGCGCAGTGCGCCGTCAGGAAGGACGGCGGGGACGACCCCGACGCGACCGACGGGGCCCTGGTTTACGCCAGGGCGGAAAAGGCCCCGGGCGCGGGCGTTTCGGTCGAGGGCGGGAAAGGCGTCGGCCGCGTGACGAAAAAAGGGCTCGACCAGCCCGTGGGGGCCGCCGCGATCAACCGCGTGCCGCGCCGGATGATCCTTCTGGAAGCGGAGCGGGCGGGCCGGGAAGCCGGCTATCCGGGCGGCCTTCGCATCGTGATTTCCGTCCCGGAAGGCGAAAAAATCGCCGCGAAAACGTTCAACCCCCGCCTCGGCATCGAGGGGGGAATCTCCATTCTCGGGACGAGCGGGATCGTGGAGCCGATGAGCGAGCAGGCCATGGCGGACAGCATCCGGCTCGAGCTCAGCCGCCTGCGGGCCGACGGGCGCTCCGGCGCCGTCCTGACGCCGGGGAACTACGGGATGGATTTTCTGAAAGAGCGGCTCGGCGCGCTTCTTCCCCTTACGGTCAAGTGCTCCAACTTTTTCGGGGCGACGCTCGACAACGCCGTGCAGCTCGGCTTTGAGCGGATTCTGGTGGTGGGCCACATCGGAAAGCTCATTAAACTGGCCGCGGGCATTATGAACACCCACTCCCGCTGGGCCGACGCCCGCATGGAGATCCTGACGGCGCACGCCGCGCTGTGCGGGGCGCCGCGCGCGGCCCTGCGGGAAGTGATGGATTCCGCGGCCTGCGACGCCGCGCTCGAGGTTCTGAACCGCGAGGGGCTTCTAAGCCCGGTGATGGAAAGCGTGATGGAAAAGATCGGTTTTTATCTTTCCCGGCGCGTCGGATGCGGCGTCCGTGCGGAAGCGGTGATGTTCAGCAACGGGTACGGCCTTCTGGGGGAAACCGCCGGGGCCGACGGCTTGATTCGGGAACTGACGGAGGAATCGTGATGGTCTATTTTGTGGGTGCCGGGCCGGGGGCTGTGGACCTGATTACCGTGCGCGGGAAAAAGCTGCTGGAGGAGGCGGATCTGATCGTTTACGCGGGCTCGCTGGTGAACCCCGCGCTGCTGGACTTCGCCCGGCCGGGCTGCGTGAAGAAAAACAGCGCCCATATGACGCTGGAACAGGTGGTTGAAGCGATGGCGCCGTTCGCGCGGCAGGGGAAGACGGTGGTTCGCCTGCACACGGGCGACCCGTCGGTCTTCGGGGCCATCCGCGAGCAGATGGACGCGCTGAAAAGCCGGGGCATCCCGTTCCGGGTGGTGCCCGGCGTCAGCTCCTTCTGCGGCGCGGCGGCGGCGCTCGGCGCGGAATACACGCTGCCGGGCGTTTCTCAGACCGTGATCCTGACCCGCCTTGCCGGCAGGACCCCCGTGCCGCCGCGCGAATCCATACGCAGCCTTTCGGAGCACCGCTCTTCCATGGCGGTGTTCCTCAGCGCCGGGATGACCGGGCGGCTGAAGGAGGAGCTGCTCGCGGGCGGGTATCCGGCGGACACGCCCGCCGCGATCGTGTACAAGGCCACGTGGCCCGACGAGAAGATCGTGCGCGGAACCGTCGCCCGGCTTCCCGAAATGACGGAGCAGGCAGGGATCACAAAGACGGCCCTGATTCTGGTGGGCGGCTTCCTCGGGGAGGATTACGAGCGCTCCCGGCTGTACGACCCGTCGTTCTCCCACGGCTTCCGGGAGAGCTCGGTATGAGCCGGGCCGCCCTGATCGCGTTCAGCGCGCGCGGAGAGGCCCTCGCGGAAAAAATCGCGCGCGGCCTTTCTCAAGGCGGATGGGACTGCCGGGTAGAGGCCGCCCGGAAGGGAAGCTCCCGGCGGATTCCGGGCACCCTTTCCGACTGGACGCGCGCTGCGTTTTCTTCCGCGCAGGCCCTGGTTTTCGTCGGGGCGGCGGGAATCGCCGTGCGCAGCGTCGCGCCGTGCCTGCGGGGCAAAGACCGGGACCCCGCCGTCGTCGTCGTGGACGACGAGGGAAAATTCGCGGTCTCCCTGCTTTCCGGCCATCTGGGCGGCGCGAACCGCCTGGCCCGGCGGATCGCGGAGATCGTCGGCGCGGTTCCGGTAATCACGACGGCGACGGATTCCGCCGGCCTTTTTTCGGTGGACGAATGGGCGAAAGGGCAGAACCTTGCCATCCACACGCTGAAGGAGGCGAAGGCCGTTTCGGCGGAGCTTCTGGATGGGCGGTCCGTCGGGTTCCAGAGCGACTTCCCAGTCCTCGGGCCGCTGCCGCGCGGACTTCAATACGCCGAAAGCGGCCCGGTCGGAGTCTGCGTCTCTCTGCGGGAGAGCCGGCGGTTCGATACCACGCTGCTCCTTGTCCCGCGCATCGCCGTGCTCGGCATCGGCTGCCGCCGGGGAATCGCGGCGGGGGATATCGCCGCCGCCGTGCGCGGGGCGCTCGCCCGTTCGGGGATTTCCCCCTGCTGCGTCGCGGGCGTCTGTTCGGTCAGCCTGAAGCGGGACGAGCCGGGCCTCGCGGAATTCTGCCGGTCGCGCGGGCTTCCGCTGCGCTTCTTTTCACCGCAGGAGCTTGGGCGGGCGCCGGGCGAATTTTCCGGCTCGCCGTTCGTCCGGCGGGTGACGGGCGTCGACAATGTCTGCGAGCGAAGCGCGGTGATGGGCAGCGGCGGCCGCCTGATTTTCAGAAAACAGACGGAAAACGGCGTGACCGTTGCGGCCGCCGCGCCGGAATACCATGTCGTTTTCGACGGGGAGGAACCAAACGGATGAAACTGTACGTGATTGGAATCGGGCCGGGGGAGGAACGCCAGAGGACGCTCTGGGCGCAGGGCGCGCTGGAGGAATGCGACGTTCTGGTGGGCTACACGGCCTATATCGACCTGCTCCGCAAAGCGTATCCCCAGAAGGAGCTGATCTCCACCCCTATGCGCACCGAGGCCGACCGGTGCCGCAGGGCGCTTTCGCTGGCGGCATCCGGGCATACGGTCGGGATAGTGTGCAGCGGCGACGCGGGGGTGTATGGGATGGCCGGGCTGATTTGCGAGCTTGCGCCGCAGTTTCCGCCCGTCGAGGTCGAGGTGATCCCGGGCGTCACGGCGGCGACCGCCGGCGCGGCGGTGCTGGGTGCGCCGCTGATGAACGATTTCGCGGTCGTCAGCCTCAGCGACCTGCTCACCCCGTGGGAAGAGATCGAAAAAAGGCTGCGCGCGGCTTCCATGTGCGGCTTTGCGCTGTGCCTGTACAATCCCTCCAGCCGGCGGCGCGCGGGCTACCTGAAAAGAGCCTGCGAGATCATTCTGGAAAGCCGCGGCGTGGAAACGGTCTGCGGCTATGTCCGGAATATCGGCAGGGCGGGGCAGGCTTCGCGGATTCTCACGCTCCGCGAGCTTGCGGAAGCGGAAGCGGACATGTTCACGACCGTGTTTGTCGGCACCGCCGGAACAAGGGTGGTCGGCGGAAAAATGGTCACGCCCCGGGGGTACCGGCTATGAAACAGGTTCTGGTGTTCGCGGGGACGAGCGAGGGGCGCAGGATCGTGGAGGAACTCTGCGCGCTGGGCGCGCCCTGCACGGCCTGCGTCGCGACGGGGTACGGCAGGGAAATGCTTCCGCCCGCCGGGAACGTCCGCATTCTGAGCGGGAGGATGGACGCCGAGGAAATTCGGCGCACGATCCTGGCGCTGAGCTGCGGGCTTGCGGTGGATGCCACGCATCCCTATGCCGTGCAGGTCAGCGAAAACATCCGAAGGGCGTGCGCGCAAACCGGAACGGAATACCTTCGGGTGGCGCGCGGGGGCCGGACAAAGGGAGGGGAGCGGTTCCCGGATGCGCAGGCCGCCGTGCGGCGGCTCAACGGGATTTCCGGGAACATCCTGCTGACGACCGGCAGCAAGGATCTTCCGGCCTTTACCGGCGTGACGGATTACCGCCGCCGCGTCTATGCCCGCGTCCTTCCGGCGGCGGCTTCCCTCGAGCGGTGCGCGCGGCTCGGTTATCCGATGAGCCATGTCATCGCGATGCAGGGGCCGTTTTCCGAAGAGCTGAACGCCGCGCTTCTCCGGCAGTTCTCGATTGCGGCGCTCGTCACGAAGGATTCCGGCCGGGCAGGCGGGTTCGGGGAAAAAGCCGCCGCGGCGGAAAAGCTTGGGGTCGCCCTGCTGATTCTGGAGCGCCGCGGGCCGGATGAGGGCCTTTCGCTGGAACAGGCTTTGACGGAGCTGAGAAAAAGATACGGGACGGAAGGGGACGCGCATGGCTAAGAAAATCTGGATCGTCGGGGCGGGGCCGGGCTGCCGCGAAAACCTCACCGGGGTCGCCCTTTCCGCGCTTCACGCGGCGCAGCTTCTGATCGGGTCGCGGCGCCTGCTTTCCGAATTCCGGGATTTTTCCTGCCGCAAAGAGGCATCCGTCGCGCCGCAGGAAATCGCGCGCCTGATCCGGGAAAGCGGCTTTGAACGGATCTGCGTTCTCTTTTCGGGCGACGTGGGGTTTTACAGCGGCGCGGCGAAGCTTTATCCGCTGCTGTCGCGGTATCAGGTGGAAACCGTCTGCGGGATCGGCTCCCTGCAGTATTTCTGCGCGAAGCTGCATATCCCGTGGGAGGATGTCCACCCCGCGAGCGCCCACGGGAGAAGCCTGAACGTCGCGGCCCACGCGGCGGCGTATGAGAAAACCTTCTTTCTGACCGGCGGGCAGACCTCGCCCGAGACCATCTGTGAAATTCTGAACGGATGCGGGATGGGAGAAGCGCGGGTCACGGTGGGCAGCCGCCTTTCGTACCCGGATGAGCGCATCGTCGCGGGGAGCGCCGCGGAGCTTTCCGGAAAGACCTTCGATCCGCTTTCCGCGGTGCTCGTGGAGCGCGCGGGGAAATCCCGCTGGGATTACAGGACCGGCGGGATCAGCGACGGCCTGTTTCTGCGCGGGGAAGTCCCCATGACGAAGGCGGAGGTGCGGGCCGCCGCGGTCGCCGCTCTGCGCCTGCGCGGGGACGACGTGGTTTACGACGTGGGGGCCGGCACCGGCTCCGTTTCGGTGGAGATGTCCATTTTCGCGGGCCGGGGCTGCGTTTACGCCGTGGAAAAGGATGAGAAGGCCCTGAAGCTGATCGCGGAAAACAAAAGGGCGTTCGGCGCCGGGAACCTGGAGATCGTTCCCGGCACGGCGCCGGATGCGCTCGCCGACCTTCCCGCGCCGGATGCCGCCTTCATCGGCGGAAGCGGCGGGCGGCTGCAGGAGATCGTGACGCTGATCGCGCGGAAGAATCCGCGGGCGCGCGTGTGCATGACGGCCGTCACGATGGAGACGCTGGAAAAGGGCGTCTGGATTCTGGAAGCGCTCGGCTTTCGGGATGTGCAGGCTTCCCAGATCGCGGTGACCCGCCTGAAAAAGGCCGGCTCCGTCCATATGATGGATGCGCAGAACCCCGTTTTCGTCATCAGCGGACAGGGGGCGGGCGAATGAGCGGCGTCTCTCTGCCGCGCGTGCTGTTCGGCGGCGTTTCCAGCGGGAGCGGGAAAACCACCGTCGCCTGCGGCGTGATCCAGGCGCTCCGCAACCGCGGGATGCGCCTTTCCGCCTTCAAGTGCGGCCCCGATTTCATCGACCCGATGTTCCACGCGCGCGTGCTCGGCTCGCCCAGCCATAACCTGGATCTGTTCTTTACCGAAGAGGAAACGGTGCGCGGCCTTCTGCTGCGCCATTCGGCCAGGGCGCAGCTCGCGGTGCTGGAGGGCGTGATGGGCTATTACGACGGCGTGGGGGGGACCACCCCGAAGGCCGGGTCGTACGACTTGTCGCGCGCGACGGAAACGCCCGCGGTTCTGGTCGTTCCGGCGCGGGGCGCGTCGCTTTCCCTCGCCGCCGTTGTGGGCGGCTTTGCCCGGTTCCGGCCCGACAGCGGGATCCGCGGCGCGGTGCTGAACCGATGCCCGCCCGCGCTTTACCCCCGCCTGAAGGAGTGCGTCGAGCGGGAGACCGGCGTGCGGGTGCTGGGGTATCTGCCCGATCTGCCGCAGGCGCATCTGGAAAGCCGCCACCTCGGCCTCGTCACCGCCGCGGAAATCCCGAATCTTCAGAAGAAGCTTCTCGCCGTGGCGGAGCAGTGCGAAAAGACAATCGACCTCGGCGGGATCCTCGGGATCGCCCGCTCCGCGCCCCCGGTTTCGGCCCCGCCGCTTTATGCACCCGCCCGGGCGCCGGGGGAGCCGCTGATCGCCGTTGCAAAGGACGAGGCGTTCTGCTTTTTCTATGAGGACAACGAGGATTTGCTGCGGCGGATGGGCGCGAGGCTCGCCCCGTTTTCGCCGCTGCGCGATCCTTCGCTTCCGGCGGGGGCCTGCGGGCTGATCCTTCCCGGCGGCTACCCCGAGCTTTCCGCGCGCCGCCTCTCCGAAAACGCCGCCATGCTGGAAAGCATCCGGAACGCCGTCAGGGGCGGAATTCCCCTGATCGCGGAATGCGGCGGCTTTCTTTACCTGCACGAATTTCTGGAGGACGCGGACGGCACGCCGCATCCCGCCGTCGGCTTGGTTCCCGGCCGGGCGAAACGGGCGGGCCGCATGGGAAACTTCGGGTACGTTACGCTGCGGGCGGAGCGGGACAACCTGCTGTGCCCGGCGGGCGGGCGCATCCGCGCGCACGAGTTCCATTACTGGCAGTCCGAAAACCCGGGCGCCGGCTTCCGCGCGGAAAAGCCGTGCGGAGGGAAAAGCTGGCCGTGCGTCCACGCGGGGAAAACCGTGTACGCGGGTTTCCCGCACCTGTATTTTTATGCGAACCCCGCCTTTGCGGAGCGGTTCGTGCGGGCCTGCGCCGCGTACACGAAAGAAAGGGGCCTGCCGCCGTGCTGAATTCCCTCCTCGCGGTCGCCGCCGGATTTTTTCTCGACCTGCTGCTCGGGGACCCGGAAAACCTGTGGCACCCGGTGCGCGCAATCGGCTGGCTGATTTCCAAAAGCGAAGCCGTGCTGCGGCGCCTGTTCCCGAAAACGCCCCGGGGCGAGCTTGCGGCGGGGGCTGTTCTGGCCGTGTTCGTTCCGGCCGTGTGTTTTGCCGCGCCGTTCTTTCTGCTGCGCCTGCTCGGGGCCGTCCATCCGCTTCTGTCCTTCGCCGCCGAAAGCATCCTGTGCTGGCAGGCCCTCGCCGTGAAATCCATGAAGACCGAGAGCATGCGGGTCTGCCGCGCTCTTACGGGGAAGGATCTTCCCGGGGCGCGGCGCGCCGTCTCGCGCATCGTGGGGCGCGACACCGCAGCCCTGGATGAGGCGGGGGTTATCCGCGCGGCGGTGGAGACCGTGGCCGAAAACACGGGCGACGGGGTGATCGCCCCGCTGCTGTTCCTGTTCTGCGGCGGGGCCCCGCTCGGATTTCTGTATAAGGCGGTCAACACGATGGATTCCATGGTCGGCTACCGGAACGAGCGGTATCTTTATTTCGGCCGCGCGGCGGCAAGGCTGGACGACGCGGCGAACTTCATCCCGGCCCGCGTTTCGGCGCTTTTGATGATCGCCGCCGCCTTCCTTCTGCGGTACGACGGGAAAAACGCGGCCCGGATCTTTCGGCGCGACCGGTACCGCCATTTAAGCCCGAACAGCGCGCAGACCGAGTCGGTGTGCGCGGGCGCGCTCGGCCTTCGCCTTGGGGGGGATTCCTTCTATTTCGGGCGGCTGTGCCATAAGCCCACCCTCGGCGACGCCCTTCGTCCCCCCGAGCCGGAGGACATCGTCCGGGCGGACCGGCTTCTGTACGTGTCGGCGGGCCTTTGCTTCGCGCTGGGCTTTCTCGCGAAGGCCGCCTTGATTTTTTGGTGAAAGGAAGCGTTTGACGGATGACACACGGCGGCGACGTCGATTCCTTCCGGGAGGAATACCCGGGGGAAATCCTCGATTTTTCCGCGAACCTCAACCCGCTGGGTCTGCCGGAGCCGGCGCGGCTCGCGGCGGAGCGTTCGCTTTCGGACTGCGCCCGGTATCCGGACCCGCAGTGCCGCGCCCTCCGGCGCGCGATCGCCCGGCACGAGCATGTTGTGCCGGAACAGATCGTCTGCGGGGCGGGCGCGGCGGAGCTGATCTTCCGGGCGGTGCTCGCGGAGAGGCCGGAAAAGGCGGTCGTCACCGCCCCGGCCTTTTCGGAATACGAGGCCGCGCTGCGCCTTTCGGGGTGCGAAATCGTCCGCGGGCCGCTTACCGCCGCAAATGATTTTGCAGTGACGGAGGATTTTCTCGGCCGACTGACGCCGGACGTGGACATGGCGTTTCTGTGCACGCCGAACAACCCGACGGGAAAAGCCGTGGATGACCGGCTTCTGAAACGGATCATCGAACGGTGCGAGGAAAACCGCATCCTGCTGGCGCTGGACGAGTGCTTCGCGGATTTTCTCGACGACCCGCCGGAGCCGGGCCTGCCGGAAAGCAAATCCGTTCTCGTGCTCAAGGCGTTCACGAAATTCTACGCGATGGCCGGGCTGCGGCTCGGCTACTGCATGAGCCGGGATCCGGGGCTGCTCGAACGGATCCGCGAAAGCGGGCCGCCGTGGAGCGTTTCCGTCCCGGCCCAGGCGGCGGGCGCCGCCGCGCTTTCGGACCGCGGATACGCCGACGCGACCCGGCGCCTGATCCGCGAAGAGCGCGGCTATCTGAAAGGCGGCCTGAAGGCGCTCGGGCTTTCGGTGTACGGCTCGCAGGCGAACTTCGTCTTTTTCCGCGCGCCGTCCGACACGCTGAGGGAGCAGCTGAAAAAGCGCGGCATCCTCATCCGCTGCTGCGCCGATTACAAAGGGCTCGGCGCGTTCTATTACCGCGCCGCCGTCAGGACCAGGGCCGAAAACGAAAGGCTGCTTGCGGCGCTGGGGGATATTTTATAAAGGAGGGATTCGCGTGGCGAAATCCATCATGATCCAGGGGACCATGTCGAACGCGGGCAAAAGTCTGATCGCGGCGGGCCTGTGCCGCATCTTCCGGCAGGACGGCTACCGCACGGCCCCGTTCAAGAGCCAGAATATGGCCCTGAATTCCTTTGTCACGCGCGACGGCCTGGAAATGGGCCGCGCGCAGGTGATGCAGGCCGAGGCCGCCGGAATCGAGCCGGATGTGCGGATGAATCCCATTCTGCTCAAGCCGGTCAGCGACTGCGGCTCCCAGGTGATCGTGAACGGCGAGGTTCTCGGCAGCATGTCCGCCGCCGATTACTTCCGCTATAAGAAGAAGCTGCGGCCGAAGGTGCTCGAGGCTTATGAAAAGCTTTCCTCCGAATACGACATCGTCGTGCTGGAAGGCGCGGGGAGCCCGGCGGAGATCAATCTGAAAAGCGGCGACATCGTCAACATGGGGATGGCGAAGATGGCCGGCTCCCCGGTGCTTCTGGTGGGCGATATCGACCGGGGGGGCGTTTTCGCGTCCCTTTACGGGACCATCGCGCTGCTCGACCCGGATGAGCAGGAGATCGTCAAGAGCCTTGTCATCAACAAGTTCCGGGGCGACGCCGGGATCCTGCGCCCGGGCCTTTCCACTCTGGAGCAGCTCACCGCGAAGCCCGTGGTGGGCGTCGTGCCCTATACGCGCCTGGAGCTGGACGACGAGGACAGCCTTGCCGAGCGGCTCGGCCGCCGCGGGGAAAGGGCCGCGGTGGATGTGGCGGTGGTGCGCCTGCCGCACCTTTCCAATTTCACCGATTTCAACGCGCTGGGCCGGGTGGAGGGCGTGGGCGTGCGCTACGCGTTGTCCCCGCGCGAGCTCCGCGAGCCGGACCTTCTGATTCTGCCCGGCACCAAAAACACGATCGGCGACCTGGCCTGGCTGCGCGGCAGCGGAATGGAAGCGGCTGTAAAAGAGCTGGCCGGGAAGGGGGTGCCCGTTTTCGGCGTGTGCGGCGGGTACCAGATGCTGGGCGAAACGGTCAGCGACCCCGAGGAAATGGAATCCGGCGGGGCGGTGCGCGGAATCGGGCTTCTGCCCGCGGAAACCGTGTTTGAGGACCGGAAGGTGAGGACGCGCGTGCGCGGGACGGTCTGCCCCGTGGGCGGGGCGCTCGGCGGCCTTTCCGGCGCGGGGTTCGAGGGGTACGAGATCCACATGGGCCGCACCGAATGCAGGGCTGCGCCGCTTTCGCGGATTTCCCCGCTTTCGGGCGGGGAGGTTTCGCCCGACGGCGGATTCAGCGGGAACGTCTACGGCACCTATGTCCACGGATTTTTCGACAGCGCGCAGGTCTGCACCGCCGTCGCCCGCGCGCTGATGGAGAAAAAGGGCATCGACGCTTCCGGCGTGAAGGCTTTGGATGTGCGGGAAGAAAAAGAGCGCCAGTACGACCTTTTGGCCGACACGCTGCGAAAGAGTTTGGATATGGATGCGGTGTACCGGATATTGGAGCGTGGCCTATGAAAATCAAGCTGGAAAAAACCCTGCCGTCGGAAATCGAGAAGCGCAGCTTTGAAATCATCAAAAAGGAGCTGGAGCGCGCCGGGAAGACGCTGAATCCGGAAACGGAGAGCATCGTCATACGCGTGATCCACGCCACGGCGGATTTCGATTACGCGGACAATCTGTGCTTTTCCGAGGGCGCGGTCGGCCGCGCCGTCGCGGCCCTCCGTTCCGGCTGCCATATCGTGACGGACACCCGGATGGCGCTTGCCGGCGTCAACCGGCGGATTCTGTCGTCGCTCGGCGGCGAAGCGCACTGCTTCATGGCGGACGAGAGCGTCGCGCGCGAGGCCGCCGCCCGGGGCGTGACCAGGGCGGCCGTGTGCATGGAGCGCGCGGCTCAACTGAACGTTCCCCTGATCGTCGCGGTCGGGAACGCGCCGACGGCGCTGGTGCGCCTGTGCGAGCTGATGAGCGAGGGGCGCATCCGGCCGGAGCTGGTGATCGGCGTGCCGGTCGGCTTCGTCAACGTCGCCGGGGCGAAGGAGCTGATCCTCGGCAACGGTGTGCCGCACATCGTGGCGAAAGGGCGAAAGGGCGGCAGCGGAGTGGCCGCGGCCGTCTGCAACGCGCTGCTTCTTCTGGCGCGCGGGGAAAAGGAGAAATCATCGTGAGAGGAATCTTTTACGGGGTCGGCGTGGGGCCGGGCGACCCGGAATACATGACGCTGAAGGCGGTGCGCGTCCTCGGGCTGTGCCCCGTTCTGGCCGTCCCGCGCACCGACGGAAAGCACAGCGAAGCCCTCGAGATCGCCTCAAAGGCCGTCGATCTTTCGGGGAAAGAAATCCTTTTCCTCGATTTTCTGATGACCCGCGACGAAAAATCCGCGGCGCGCCGCCACCGGGAGCTTGCCGGCTCGGTCGCCGAAAAGCTCGACGCCGGTGAGAATGTGGCCATGCTGAACCTGGGGGACCCGTCGCTTTACGCGAGCTGCGGCTATCTGCGCGAGATCCTGAAAGAGCGGGGCTACGAGACCAAAACCGTCGCCGGGGTCACGAGCTTCTGCGCCTGCGCGGCGAAGCTCGGCGTCAGCCTTACCGAGGCGCGCCTCCCGCTGCGCATCGTCCCCGGGGATTATCCGGAGCTTGACCGCGAGCTTGCGGCGCCGGGGACAAAGGCCGTGATGAAGAGCGGCCGGGAGATCGACCGGGTGCGCAGAGCCGTGGAACGCGGCGGGTTTCCCGCCGCGGCCGTGGAAAACTGCGGGATGCCGGACGAACGGGTCTGCGCCTGCCTGAAGGATGCGGGCGGCGCTTATTTCACAACGGTTCTGGTCGGGGAAGCCCCCGAAGGGAAAAAGAGGCCGAAAAGCAAAACGGAGGGAAACAGATGAGACGATCGAAAGCCATTTTGGTGGTCAGCTTCGGGACGAGCCACCCGGATGCCCTGGAGAAAAATATCGGGGCGATCGAAAACAGCGTGAAGGAAGCGTTTCCGGGCCGGGTCGTTCGGCGGGCGTTCACCAGCGGAACCGTCCGGAAGAAAATCTGGGAGCGCGACCACATCCGCGTGGATGACGTGCACGAGGCGCTGGAGCGGCTTCTGTCGGAAAATATCTTCGACGTTGCCGTGCTGCCCACCCATGTGATCGGCGGGGAAGAGTACGAAAAAATCATCGCCCAGTGCGCCATCTGCGCCTCGTCGTTCGACCGCCTGCGGATCGGCGTGCCGCTTCTTTCCTCCACCGAAGACTTTTTCCGCGTGATCCGCATCCTCGCCCGCGGATTCGACTGTCCGCGCCGGGACTGCGCGCTGGTGCTGATGGGCCACGGAAGCGCGACCTCGGCCAACACGGCTTACGCCGCGATGGATTACATGTTCAAGCAGAGCGGCTTTTTCAATGTGTTCGTCGGCACGGTGCAGGCCTATCCGAAGGTGGATGTCGTGCTCGAGCAGGTCAGGCACGCCGGGTACCGGAAAGCGATCCTCACGCCGCTGATGACCGTGGCCGGCGAGCACGCCGGAAACGACATGGCCGGAAGCGGCGGAAAAAGCTGGAAAACCATTTTTGAGGCCGCCGGAATTTCGGTGACCCCCGTCCTTCGCGGATTAGGGGAATATCCGGAGATCCGGAGCCTGTATCTCGAGCACCTGAAAGCGGTGCTGTGACGGGGAGCAGCGAATGCTTTTCGCGGGCGGTTTGCCCAAAAAGATGGAAGAGCCGGGAGGCTCTTCTTTTTTTGCTTTTTTCTTCCTTGAGTACGTCCTCTTTGTCGTTTTTGTTCCTCCCCGCCAAAGGCGGGGAGGAACAAATCCGGAACTGCACGGATCAGTGGAATCGCGATCGAGCGGGGATGCCAATATTTACAGCTTGAAATAGATTACAAAACTGTTACACTTGTTACAAGGAGGTAATCAATTATGAAATTCAGAAGCTTATGCATCGCCGCGATGGTCCTGGTATTCGGAGCGACCGCCAGCGCAACGGCGTTTGCAAACCAGACGTCCACCCCTCCCGCCCGGTTTTCAACCGCCGGTTGCCCGGCTTCCCAGGCATCCGGTTCTTCGGATGTCCTGAGCCAGGCGATCCGCAACCTGCAGGCCAAGGCGCAGGCAAAAACCACCTGCCCGTCTTCCTCGGCGGGCAAGGCCGTTTCCGACCCCACGAAAGCTGCCGCTGAAAGCACAAAGGCCGCCGGATGCGGAGATTCCGAGGTGTGCAAAGCGGGCACCTGCAACAGCGGGAATGTCTGCGTTTCCGGCGCCTGCCCCGGCAGCGCCGGGTGCGGCACGATTTCCTGCGGCAATACCGCCGCCGGGAACCAGTCCTTTGCCGACCTGATCCGCAGCCTGCTCGAACAGTGCGGCTGGAACGCGAAGAACCCCGTTTCCTGCCCGTCCTCCTCCGCGCCCTCGTCTTCCGCGCCGTCCTCGTCGGTCCCGGCTGCCTCCGAGCCGTCGTCTTCGGCCCCGTCCTCTTCTGTGCCCGCGTCCTCGGCTCCGGCTTCTTCCGCCCCGTCGTCTTCGGCTCCGTCCGCTTCTCAGCCCTCCAGCTCCGTTCAGGCCTATGAGGAGCAGGTGGCGCAGCTCGTGAATACGGAACGCCAGAAAAACGGCCTGAAGCCGCTGACCCTGAGCGCGAAGCTGAGCAACGTCGCGAGGGTTAAATCGCAGGATATGCACGACAAGAATTATTTCAGCCATACCAGCCCGACTTACGGCTCCCCGTTCGATATGATGAAGTCCTTCGGGATCACCTACCGCGCCGCCGGCGAGAACATCGCCATGGGCTACCGCTCCCCCGAGGCGGTCATGAACGGCTGGATGAATTCCTCCGGACACAGAGCCAACATTCTGAACGCGAATTACACCCAGATCGGCGTCGGCTATGTGGCCGACGGCAATTACTGGACCCAGGAATTCATCGGCTGATTCCTTACGAAGCAAGGAAAAGCCCGCGAAGAAAAAACTCTTCGCGGGCTTTTCGCGCCTTTCCGGCGGATGTTCACGAAAGCTCGAACATGCCGGTGTAAAGCTGGTAGTATTTTCCCTTCTGCGCCAGAAGCTCGTCGTGGCTGCCGCGCTCGATGATCCGTCCGTTTTCCAGCACCATGATCGCGTTGGCGTTGCGCACGGTGGAAAGCCGGTGGGCGATGACGAATACGGTGCGGCCATCCATCAGGCGGTCCATGCCCCGCTGGATATGCTCCTCGGTGCGGGTGTCGATCGAGGAGGTGGCTTCGTCCAGGATCAGCACGGGCGGGTCTGCGACGGCCGCCCGCGCGATGGCCAGAAGCTGGCGCTGGCCCTGGGAAAGGTTTGCGCCGTCGGCCGTCAGCATCGTGTCATAGCCCTGCGGCAGGCGGCGGATGAACGAATCCGCGTTCGCGAGCTTCGCGGCGGCCTCGACCTCTTCGTCGGTTGCGTCCAGCCTGCCGTAGCGGATGTTGTCGCGCACGGTTCCGGTGAACAGGTGGGTGTCCTGAAGCACCATGGAAAGCGAGCGCCGCAGGTCGGCTTTTTTGATTTTATTGATGTTGATGCCGTCGTACCGGATTTTTCCGTCCGGCACGTCGTAAAAGCGGTTGATCAGATTCGTGATGGTCGTTTTCCCCGCGCCGGTGGAGCCGACGAAGGCGATTTTCTGCCCGGGCTTCGCGTAAAGGGAAATGTTGTTCAGAACGGTTTTTCCCTCTTCATACCCGAACACCACGTTGTCGAATTCGACCTTTCCCTCCACTTTCGTGTAGGTGATGCTTCCGTCGGCGCGGTGCGGGTGCTTCCAGGCCCAGAAGCCGGTGCGTTCGGCGCTCTCGGTGATCTCGCCGTCCTTCCCGATCTTTGCGTTCACCAGCGTGACATAGCCGTCGTCCTGTTCCGGCGTTTCGTCGATCACGCTGAAGATCCGCTCCGCGCCGGCCAGCGCCGTCAGAACGGCGTTGAGCTGCTGGGACATCTGCGTGATCGGCATGGAAAAGCTGCGGGTAAACTGCAGAAACGCCACGACCGTGCCGAGGGTGAGGACGGAATAGATCGCAAGGGCGCCGCCCGCGATCGCCGTCAGCGCAAACTGAACGTTCGAGAGGTTGCCCATGATGGGCATCAGGATGTTGGCGAAGGTATTGGCGCTGTCCGCGGCGTCGCGCAGGGAGTCGTTCATCTTGTGGAACTCCTCTTTCGATTTGTTCTCATGACAGAACACCTTCACCACGCGCTGGCCGTCGATCATCTCTTCGATATAGCCGTTGACGCGGCCGAGCTCCTTCTGCTGGCGCTTGAAGTACGCCCCGCTTTTCCCGCCGATGACCCGGATCACGTTCAGCATTACCGCCAGCATCGCAACGACGAGGATGGTCAGCTGCCAGCTGTAGTACACCATCATGACGAAAACGCCGGCGACCGTGATCGCGGAGGACAGAAAGCTGGTCACGCTGGTCGAGAGCATCTCGCGGATCGCGTCCGCGTCGTTTGTGAAGCGGCTCATCAGCTCACCGTGCTGGTGGGAATCGAAATACCGGATCGGCAGGGATTCCAGCCGGGTGAAAAGGTCCACGCGGATCCGGTACAGCGTGCGGGTGGAAATCTGAAGCATTGCACGGCTGTACAAATACGAACACAACGCCCCGATCAGGTAGATCAGGGCCATGAGAAGAATGATCCTGACGAATTTCGCCATCAGGCTGCTGCTGTAATGCGAGATCATCGGCGTCAGACAGCCGTCGATGACGACTTTGAGCAGCGCCGTCCCGGCGACCTGCGCGCCGGAGCTGATGACGATGGAGACGACGACGAGAAGGAGCAGCAGCTTATAATCCGCCATATAGCGGAAGATCCGTTTCAGGGTCTTTCCGGTGTTTTTCGGTTTTAAGGTCGGTTTGGTGTTTGGTCCCGGTCTCGGCATGTCACTTCGCCCCTTTCTCCTGGGATTCATAGACTTCACGGTAGATTTCATTTGTGCGGAGCAGCTCGTCGTGCGTGCCGGTCCCGTTGATCTTCCCGTCATCCAGCACGATGATCTTGTCCGCGTCGCATACGGATGAAATGCGCTGGGCGATGATGATCGTCGTCGTGCCCTTCAGGTCGCGGCGCAGAGCCGTGCGGATCTTGCTGTCCGTCGCGGTGTCCACGGCGCTGGTGGAATCATCCAGAATGATGATCTTCGGATTTTTCAGCAGGGCGCGGGCGATGCACATGCGCTGCTTCTGCCCGCCGGAAAGGTTGGTGCCGCCCTGCTCGAGCCAGGTGTCGTATCCGTTCGGAAGCGACTCGATGAATTCGTGCGCCTGCGCCGACCGGCACGCGGCCTCGATTTCCTCATCCGTCGCGTCCTCGTTGCCCCAGAGCAGGTTTTCGCGCACGGTTCCGGAAAACAAAACGTTTTTCTGCAAAACCATGGAAACGCTGTTGCGCAGGGTCTCCAGCCGATAGGCGCGCACGTCGTGCCCGCCCACCAGCAGCTCGCCGCCGCTCAGGTCGTACAGGCGGGGAATCAGCTGCACCAGCGTGGATTTCGCGGAGCCGGTGCCGCCGATGATGCCGACGGTCTCGCCGGAGGCGATCGAAAAGGTGATGTGCTCCAGCGTCAGGTTTCCCTGTTCTCCGCCGTAGCGGAACGACGCGTCGCGGAATTCCACGGAGCCATCCCGAAGCTTCAGGTCCGGGTCGGCCCCGTCGTCGGTCAGGTCGCTCGCTTCATCCAGCACCTCGGTGATGCGGCCCGCCGAAGCGCGCGACAGCACCAGAATGATGAAGATCATCGAGATCATCATCAGCGAGATCAGAATCTGGGAGATATAGCTGATAAAGCTGGAAAGCTGGCCGAGCTCCATGCCGCCCGTGATCACCAGATTCCCGCCGAACCACAGCACGGAGATGATGCACGCGAACATGGTCGTCTGAAGGATCGGCATGTTCAGAATCACGAGCTTTTCCGCCATGAACTGCGCTTTGCGCAGGTCGTCCGCGCTTTCCCGGAACTTTTTGTCCTCGTATTCCTCGCGGACGAAGGCCTTCACCACGCGGATGCCGATCAGATTTTCCTGAACGGAGGCGTTGATTGCGTCGTACTTTGCCAGCATCTTCCGGAATCTGGAATAGGCGGCGCGGACGATCAGGAAGATCGCCGTGCCCAGAATGGGGATCGCCACCAGGAACACGACCGAAAGCCTGCGGCTGATGAGCACCGCCATCAGCGTGGCGCCGATCATCATGAGGGGCGCGCGGAAGCCGAGCCGGATGATCATCATGAACGCGTTCTGCAGGTTGGTCACATCCGTTGTGAGCCGCGTGATCAGCGAGGCGGTGGAAAAATGGTCGATATTGGAAAACGAAAAATCCTGCACCCGGTCAAACAGGGCGTTGCGCACGTTCCGCGAAAACCCGGTGCTCGCTTTCGCGGAATACCTTCCGGCCATCGCGCCGAAAAAAAGCGAGACCACCGCCATCGCCACCATCAATCCGCCCATGCTCACGGTGTAGCGGATGCCGCCGCTGCCCAGGATGCCGTTGTCGATGATCGCCGCCATCAGAAAAGGGATCAGGATCTCCATGATCACTTCTCCCACGATGAAAAGCGGCGTGATAATGGCATATTTTTTGTATTCCCCCAAAAGGGAGAACAGTTTTTTCAGCATGAAATTCCTTCTTTCGTAAAGTCGGGGGAAATGCCTGCGAAGCAGCTTACCGCCGCGGGCCGCAGGGGCCTTCGCAGAGGTTCGCGGAAACGCGGCGCAGCAGGCGGCGGAGCAGCGCCGTCTCTTCGGGGCTCATGCCCCGGGTGACCTGGGCCTCCTGCCGGTACAGCAATCCGGCGATGACGCGCCTCAGGTCCCTTCCTTTCTGCGTGACGGTGATCCGTTTGGCGCGCGCGTCCGTTTCGCAGGGCGAGCGCATCAGAAAGCCGCCCTTTTCCAGATACCCCATGATGCTGGTGATCGTGGAGCTCCTCATGGAAAAAAAGGCTTCGATATCCTTCTGGTAAACAGGTTTCTCCTGATTGTGCAGGAGAAACAGAAGAATTTTCGACTGCCTGCTCGTGATCCCGTATTCGGCGAGGATGCCGTTCTGCTGCACGTCGAGCTGATGCGCGATAAAGTCCAGCGTAATGGGGATCAGGGGAAGCTCCGCATGTTCCGTATGTTCCATCAAATAAGACACCGCCGTTCCGCTTAGCTCGAATTCTAGGCATTACAATTTTATACTATAATGCCGCGGACGAAAAAAGTCAAGAGCGGTTTGGAAAAGGCCGAAATAAGGGCGGGACGCTTCCCGGCAGGTTCCGAAAACCCGCCGGGAAGCGTCCCGCGGCAAAGCGCCGGGAAGCATTTATTTCAGAAGCTGCTCGATGGTATAGCGCGGCCTGTCTTTGACTTCGCTGTAAATTTTTCCCACATAGCACCCGACGACGCCGATGCACAGAAGCTGGATTCCGCCCAGAAGCCAGATGGAGCAGACGATGGCCGTCCAGCCCGCCACCGCGTTGCCGGTGAAATACGAGATCAGCGCGTAGAGGAGCCCCAGCACGCTCAGAACCGAAACGAGGATGCCGAGGTTCGCGATGATCCTCAGCGGCTTTACGCTGAACGACGTGACGCCGTCCAGCGCGAAGGCGATCATCTTTTTCAGCGGGTATTTCGATTCCCCGGCAAAACGCTCGTTCCGGTCGTAGGTGACGCAGCCGCTCTGGAAGCCGATCAGCGGCACGATGCCGCGCAGGAACAGGTTGGTCTCGCGGTATTCGCTCAGCGCGTCGAGCGCGCGGCGGCTCATCAGGCGGTAATCCGCGTGGTTGTACACCAGCTCCACGCCGAGAAGCTGCATGAACCGGTAAAACCCCTGCGCGGTCGTGCGCTTGAAAAACGTGTCCGTCTCGCGCTTGTTCCGCACGCCGTACACGACGTCGCACCCCTGCAGGAATTTTTTTACGAACTGGTCGAGCACGCCGATGTCGTCCTGAAGGTCGGCGTCCAGGCTGACGGCGCAGTCGGCGGATGCCCGCGCGGTCATCAGCCCGGCCAGAAGCGCGTTCTGGTGGCCGCGGTTGTGCGAGAGCTTCACGCCGCACACCAGCGGGTTTTCCCCGTGGTATTCCGAGATCAGCTCCCACGTCCTGTCGTGGCTTCCGTCGTCGACGAAAAGCATGCGGCTTTCCGGGGACGCGAGCTCGTCGTGAATCATGGAGTTCAGCTTTGCGGTCAGCCGCTTTATGGTTTCCGGAAGAACTTCCTCCTCGTTGTAACAGGGAATGACAAGATAGACGATCGGTATTTTCATCTTTGAAATTACTCCTCCGTGTTGTTTTCCTCCGCATCCTTCGGCCGGGCCGAAATGCGGAAGACCGTGCGCCGGTGCTCCCGTTTGTTTTTCCGGTCGCTTCTGCGCACGAGGATCAGATACGCTGCGAACAGCGCCGCGCCCCCCGCTCCGGCCAGAATCCCGAGCGTCAGCCCGGGGGTGCGGTAGTTGAAGCGGATCTGCGAGGTTCCGGCGGGCACCTTCACCGCCATAAAGCCGACGCTCACCTTTTCCACCTCGGCCGGCTTTCCGTTTACCGTGGCGCTCCAGCCCTCCTCATAGGGGACGCTGAAAAAGACGAGGCGCTCCTTTTCCGACGTGAAGCGGGCGGAAAAGCCGCCGCTGTCGCGCGAAAAATCGGTGCACGCCATGCTTTTGCGGGCCAGGCAGTTTTCAAAATATTCGTTTTGGCTGTATTCCATTTCGTCCGTGTCAAGCCGGGTGAGCAGGCCGCCGTATTTTTTGGCCTGCCCGTCCGTGAGCACCATCGCGCGCAGCAGCAGCAGGTGGCGGTTCGACTCATCCTCCGCGTCGTACTGCGCGCGCGTGACGTAGTTGTCATAGCTGAAGCCGAACGGGATATAATATTCGTTCTCCCATACGTCGAACCCGTTCTGGGTGCCGTAATACTTCCAGCCCGGCATTTCGGGGGAAAGGCGGTTCGGCCCGCCGAAGCGCTTCGCGTCCCGAATGCCGTCGAACAGCCAGCGGCACGAGGTCAGCGCCCGCAGGCCGTAGGTGGAGGTGTCCGGCCGCGAGCCGACGTCGCGCGTGACGCCGATGGTCGGGTAGAATTCCATGATGGAGCCGGGCACGATGCTGTGGAACGCCTGGATGCTCGGGATCTGCCAGAACATGGCCTGGTTGTCCATCGCGTTGTAAAAGTCGGAGCGGCAGTTCTTTGTGTCCGGCAGGTCAAGGTCCGCCCCGCCGTTCAGGGCATAGGGGATGACTTCGTTGTGCGCATCCTCGGACTGGGTCTTCCCCAGCGCGATGAAGAACAGGGAATACAGAAGCGAAACGAACGCGACGCCGCACAGCGCCCTGTGCAGAAACAACTTGCGGTTCCGTTTGTAATATTTGAAAATTATCGTGAGAAGGAGAAGGCTGAGAAGGGCGATCGCGACATAGGCCCAGAACCGCGTGGGGTATTCCTCCAGCCCGTAGGTCTTTGTCTGCACGCCGTTGTTCGTCTTCGTGTCCGGCATCAGGCCGATGGGCAGGGCGATGCCGAGCGTGATGCCCAGCACCCACAGGATCGCGCGCCGCCAGTCGCTCGCCTCCCGCTCCAGCGCGATCAGCGTCGCGAGGCACATCATCAGCACCAGCATGTAGAACCACCGCGCGTAATACGAGGAGTTGAAAAGCTGGAACGCCGAATTCAGCACCGGCACCATCATCATGAAAAACAGGATCCACAGCACCTTTTTCAGCCAGTGGCTGCGGCGGCTCTGCAGGAACGCGAACACGCCCGTCATGCTGAACAGCGGCAGCCAGGCGCCCAGCGAAGCCCATTTCGCCTCGGAATTCGGGGTGAAGTTCGGCCGCGCGGGGATGTCCGGCGGGAAGAAGAAGCATTCCAGAATGTGGATGTACCGCTGGTTCCAGCCGTACAGAAGCGCGTTCCAGCCGTTCGGCGGGTTGTCGACGCGCGGGTTCTGGATCACGGCCATCACCGTCGGAACGAGCAGGCCGCACGCCATCATTACCCCGAGCACCGATTCCAGCGCCAGCAGCAGGAAATCGCGCAGGCTGATGTGCCAGCTTCCGCACAGCATGCGGACGATCCAGTAGATCAGGCAGAAGGCGACCTGTCCCACAAAAAAGTAATAATTGACAAAGCAGCTTGCGAAAACCGTCACCGCGAACACACCCCTGCGGCGGTGGTACATGTATTCATCCATCGCCCACAGCAGAAGCGGGAACACGATGATGGCTTCGTGGAAATGGTTGAAGAAGATGTTGTAGACGGAGAACCCCGAAAACGCGTACAGCATGCCCCCCAGCACCGCGTATTCCGGGTCGCGGACGTACCGGGTCAGGTAAAGGCAGCCGGCAAAGCCGGCGCACCCGAATTTCAGGATGAGCAGGGGGCCCATCAGATAGGGCACCGCCGCGCTGGGGAACGGGATCGTCAGCCAGAAAAACGGGCTGCCCAGCAGATAGAACGAGTACGAGCCGACAAAGTTCGCGCCCAGATCCGTCGTCCAGCTCCACCCGACGTTCCCGCTGCGCACCGCGTCGTGGCACATCTGGTAAAACGGGACCTGTTGCACGTTAAAATCCCCATAAAACAAAAAATAGCCGTTGTCGACGATCAGAAACGGCAGAAAAACAGCGAAGGCGAGGGCAAGGCTGTAAACGAACGCTTTTAAAAGGTGATTTTCCCGCCAGGCTGCTTTGGAAAGCAAATTCAAGCCGGTCACTCCTCCGTAAAAATTACCCGGCGGCGATTTCAAAAACGGGGCGGATGAATTTCTCCGCTTCCCCCGCCAGAGGAAGCGGAACGGCATCCCGTTTTGAAACCGCCGCAGGGAACGCTGACCGAATGGAGAGCGCTGCACTCGGAATCAATCAATAGTGCTATTCTATCATGATGAACAAAGCAAGGCATCCGTTTTCATGCGCTAAAGTTGTCAGACATGCAAAGCTTATCATGATTCAATGCTCTCTCAGGCGTCGGAAGCTTCGCTTCCGCTAACGCCGTGAGGTTATTATATCACGATGTACAACAGCAGAGCATCCGTTTTCATGCGCTAAAGTCGTCAGACATGCAAAGCTTATCATGATTCAATGCTCTCTCAGGCGTCGGAAGCTTTGCTTCCGCTAACGCCGTGAGGTTATTATAGCATACGAATTCCTTTAAAAGAAAGGGGAAAGCTGTAAATTGTAAAATAACAAATTGTAAAATAATTTCCGGATGATTGTCTGATCGGGAAATCCCTGCTATAATAAAAAAATAATGTCGGTTTCTGCGGCATTGTGCCGGACCGATTTGGAAAATCATACAGAAAGAGGGCGCAGCGAAGGATGTTCCATTTTTATGCGATGCTTTCCCGCATGAAGCTGATCAACCGCTGGGGCCTGATGCGCAACACCCGCAGCGAAAACATCTGCGAGCACAGCTTCGACGCCGCGGTCATCGCACACGCGCTGGCCGCGCTGCGCAACCGGCGCTTCGGGGGGAACGTCAGCCCCGAGCGGGCGGCGGTTCTGGCCATGTTCCACGACGTGACCGAAATTCTCACCGGCGACCTTCCGACGCCCGTCAAATATGATAACCCGGAAATCCGGAAAGCATACCGGCAGGTGGAAAAAGCGGCGCAGAAAAGGCTGCTCTCCCTTCTGCCGGGGGATCTTCGCCCCGATTACGGCCCGCTGCTCGAGCAGAACAGCAGGGACGACGCGCCGCTGCTGCCGCTTGTGCGCGCGGCGGATAAAATTTCCGCCCTGATCAAATGCGTGGAGGAGCGCCGGATGGGCAACGCGGAATTCCGCAAGGCCGAGCAGTCGCTGCGCTCCGCCGTAAAGGAGATGAATCTGCCCGAAGCGGACTGCTTCCTCGAAGAATTCCTGCCGTCGTATGAATTAACCCTGGACGAACAGGACACTTTAAGAAAATTGTAAGTTTTTTCAAATGATATAATTCTTAAAAAATATTATAACAGAAAAACGGCCTTATATTTAGAGAGAAGAATTGTCGAAAATAATCCAGAGCCGGGCTTTCGCCCGTCTGAAACATTTTAAAACAAGGGATGATGTTGTGAGCAGAAAACGGCCGGTTTCCGGTGGATTTGAGGGAAGCCGAAACAGAAAAAGGAAGAAGAGCCTCGTCATCAATATCGTGATTCTCGTGGTGAGCCTGATCTCGCTTTGCGCGGGAGGCTTTCTGGTCTATGCCGACCATATGCTGGGCCTGATCAATTTCAACCAGGAGCCGGAAAGCGTTCCTCCCGCACAACAGGAGACATCCGGCACGGGCCTCGACGAGTGGGGAAATTCCCAGAACATGCTGAACGGCCTTTATCATGACGACCAGGTCATGAACGTTCTGCTGATGGGAGTGGATGACTATCAGCAGAACGACAAGGGCCGCAGCGACAGCATGCTGATGGTTTCGCTGGACAAGCGCCACAAAAAGCTGAAGATGACGTCCTTCATGCGGGATCTTTACGTGCAGATCCCCGGCTACAGGCCGAACAAGCTGACGACGGCCTATAATCTGGGCGGGCCGTCCCTGACGGTGCAGACGATCGAAAACAATTTTGGGGTTGACATCGACCGCTATATGGTCATCAGCAACGATTCCTTCAATAAGATCATCGACCGCCTGGGCGGCGTCGATGTGGAGATCACGTCCGGCGAGGCAAGGCTCATCAATACCTATTCCGGCGAAAAATCCTCCAAGCGCCTTTCGGCGGGCCTTGCCCACATGACCGGCAGGCAGGCTCATTATTATTCGCGTATCCGCGATATCGGGAACGATTACGAAAGGACCGCGCGGCAAAGGAAGGTGCTGGAAAGCATCATCAGCAAGTTCAAGACCTCGAACCTCGCCACCATCAACGGGATCCTGTACGACGTTCTGCCGCTCGTGACGACGAGCATGACCAAAAACGAAATCCTGTTCCTCGCCGGGAACTCCCTCACCTTCCTGAACTACCCCACCAGCCAGAACCGGATCCCCGTGGACGGGGCGTTTGACGAGAAGACCATCGCCGGCGACGTGGGCGCCGCTCTGATTCCGGACACGGAAAAGAACAGCAGGCTGCTGATCGACTTTATCTATGAAAACGGCGCGAGCGCGTCCCTTCCTTCGGATGACGCATCCTCTTCATCCGGCGCCGGAGAATGACCGCGGCGTCTCTCAGCGGAAGAAACCCTCCGGCTTTTCAGCGCCGGGGGGTTTCTTTCAGCAGGATACGGGTCTGCCCCTCGTTGAGCGAGGGAAGCTTCGCCTCGATGCGCGGGTGCTTCAGCTCATGGCGCACCATGTTTTTCAGCACCTGCCCGTGGCTGTAGCCGTGGATCACCACGACTTCCCGCACGCCCGGCGGGGTCCGCGTCAGGAAAAATTCCAGCTGGCGTTTCGCCTCGTCGGCGCGCATGCCGTGGATGTCGATAAAGGGCACGGAGCCCTTTTTTCCAGTCAGCAGGGAAACACGCCTCCTTTCGCGGCGGAAATTTTCGGGAAGAACCCTGAAAATTTCCGCCGCTTATGTTATAATAATCAAATAAAAAGATCGGGCCGCGGGCCCGTTTGAAACAGGGGAGGGAAGACTGTGACGGTTGTCGATATTCGAAACGCCGTGACCGACAGCAATGTGGAGCTGATCGAGATCAGCGAGGATACCATCTATTATGCGGAGGAAAAAACGGAGGAAGGCCATTACAACCTTTTTCTTTTGAAATACGACCGGGCATCCAAGACCGAACGGATCCTTTCCAGCTTTTTTCTGAAGGACCCCACAATGGTGCTGCACTTTTTCTCTTTTCAAAGCGACATTCTGGCGGTGATGGAAAACGGCGGAAGCTGCGCCGGGATCCTGCGCGTGGACAAAGAGACCGGCAAGGAGAAAAACCGGGAGGAGATCCATTTCGTCGGGAATTTTGCGGACTGCAAGGCGCTGGACGAAAGCCGCGTGGTTTTCTACACGTCGGAAAACGAGCTTCACAAAAAGCTGTTCGAGGATTATAAAAAGCTTTCCGGTTTCAACCGCATCGCCTATCTGTTCGACCTGGAAGAGGGGCGGTATTACTACATCCGCGACAAGCGGATCTGCAACCTTTCCTCGGACAAGCTGATCACTTACGATTTGAACGGCCAGACGCAGCTTCTGGTGCTGGAGCCGTACGGGAGCGAGGAGGAAAAGGAGCACTGCTACCGCAACCGCCGCTGGCTGGGCGACCATGTGTGCGACAACGTGTGGGTCTGCCCGCTGATCGATTTCGTCGTGGCGGTCGGAACCGACGAGACGCACCTGCCGCTGGAGCTTCTGCTCAGCGCCGGCACGCAGGGCATGGTGCGCTATGCCGGAATGGATGAGGAAAACCTGTACTTCCGGGCGAAATATTTCCCGAACAACGACCAGCGCGTCTGCGCGGTGAGCCGGCAGACCGGGAAAAAGGCCGTGGCGGCCGAGCTGAACCTGAAAGAGGGCGAGGAGCCGGCCGGATTTTTCATCGAGACCTCCGCCGCGCGCATCTACCGCGTGACCGAGCACGAGGACAGCTATGAGATCGACGGGGTGCTCAATTCTTCCGTCCGCGGGCAGTACAGCAAAGAGCTGGGCCAGTTCGTTTCCTGTGTGGAGGACCGTTTTCTGGTGGCGAAGTATGTCATCAGCGACGAAAAGGATTCGTTTGTGTTCTATTCCATTTACGACATCGAGACAAAAAAGCAGCAGAGCTATGAATGCCGGTGCGCCGTCAAGGGCAACACGGTGGTGCTTTACTGAAGCTCCGCCGCAGCCTTACGGGGCGTTCTGCGCCAGAATATCCCGGATCAGGTGGTCCAGATCGTCAAAGGTTGCGAGCGCGCCCGTCCTGCGGCGGTATCCGGCCGCGTTTTTCAGGCCGCGCAGATACCAGCCCGCGTGCTTGCGCGCCTCGCGCATCGCGTGGGCTTCCCCTTTCAGGGCGCACATGGCGGCGACGTGGCGGCGAAGCACGAGCAGGCGTTCCGGAAGGCCGGGCGGCGGGATTACCCGGCCGGAGCCGAGGAAGGCGTTGATCTCGCGGAAAATCCACGGGTTCCCCAGCGCCGCGCGCCCCACCATGACAAGGTCGCACCCCGTCTGCTCCATCATGCGCGCGGCATCGGCGGCGCAGGCGACGTCGCCGTTCCCGATGACGGGCACGTCCACCGCCTGCCTGACCTTCCGGATGATCTCCCAGTCGGCGGAAGGCCGGTACATCTGCTCCCGCGTGCGCCCGTGGACTGTGATCGCATCCGCGCCGGCCTGTGCGCACAGCTTTGCCACCAGCGGAGCGCTGACGTGCTCATCGTCCCAGCCCTTGCGGATTTTCACCGTCACCGGCACGGGGACGGCGGCCTTCACCGCTTCGACGATGCGCGCGCAGAGCTGCGGGTCCTTCATCAGCGCGCTCCCGCCGCCGGTGCCGGTCACTTTGGGCGCGGGGCATCCCATGTTGATGTCGATCGCGTCCGGGGAAAAATCCATCGCCCGCCGCGCCGCCTGCGCCATGATCTGCGGGTCGTCGCCGAACAGCTGGATCGCGGCGGGCCGCTCCGCTTCGGAAAGCTCCATCAGCTCAGCGGTTTTTCGGTTGTGGTAAAGAAGCCCGCGCGCGCTGACCATTTCCGTCACCACATAGGCCGCGCCGAACGACGCGCACAGCTCGCGGAAGGCGCGGTCGGTCACGCCCGCCATCGGCGCGAGGGCGGCGAATCCGTCTATGGAAAGATGTCCCAGTTTCAAAAATAAGATCCTTTCGTTGGAAGATGCTGAAATCCTTTATAGCTATTATAACATGCCGCAGGCATGTTTCAATGTTCTCTCAGGCGTCGAAAGCTTTGCTTTCGCTTACGCCGTG
>ENA-UOOI01001272-UOOI01001272.1-fermentation-metagenome-genome-assembly--contig:-NODE-1272-length-27101-cov-15.650928_pt1 | contig 27101 bp, 21 predicted proteins | sample MGYA00245779_ERZ724027 | MGnify/ENA primary metagenome ERZ724027 (study PRJEB28704, sample SAMN03018318) | fermentation metagenome | biome: anthropogenic terrestrial biome; feature: soil...
GATCGGCTCGTCGCACACGACGAACTCGGGCCTCAGCGCCAGCGCGCGGGCGATCCCGATCCGCTGGCGCTGCCCGCCGGAAAATTCGTGGGGATACCGGGAGGCGAAGCTCCGGTTCAGGCCCACCGTCTCCAGCAGCTCCTCCACGCGTTCGTCCCGCTCCCGCCGGGAGGCCGCCAGGCGGTGCGCGTCAATCCCTTCGGCGACGATATCCCGCACCTTCTTGCGCGGGTCGAGCGAAGCGTACGGGTCCTGGAAAATCATCTGCACCTCGCGCCGGAAGTTCATAAGCTCTTTCTTCCTGCGGATGCGCGTGATATCACGCCCGCCGTAGCGGACGGTCCCCGAGGTGATGTCCAGCAGCTTGACGATCATGCGGCCCGTCGTCGTTTTTCCGCACCCGGATTCGCCGACGAGGCCGAAGGTCTCTCCCCTGCGGACCGAGAAGCTCACCCCGTCCACCGCGCGCACCGGCCGGCCGCCGACGCGGTACTCGTGGACCAGGTTCTCCACCTCGAGGATCTTCTCATCCGGCATCGCGCTTTCTCCTTTCCAGATACTCCCGCCTGCGCCTCGAAAGGATCTCCGGCGGCACGGCCTTGGGCGCCCTGGGGTCCAGCAGCCACGTGGCCGCATAGTGCGTGTCGCTCACCTTGAACAGCGGCGGTTCGTATTTTTCGTCCACCGCCAGGGCGTACGCGTTGCGCGGGGCGAACGCGTCGCCTTCCGGGACCGGCTCCACCAGGGTCGGCGGGGAGCCCGGGATGGTGTAGAGGGTGGGCATGTTCGTGTCAAGGGTCGGCATCGCGTGGAGCAGGCCCCAGGTGTAGGGGTGGCGCGGGTCGTAGAAAATCTCGTCCGCAAGGCCGATCTCGACGATCTTGCCCGCGTACATCACCGCCACGCGGTCGGCCACGTTCGCCACCACGCCCAGGTCGTGCGTGATGAAGATCACGGAGGTGTGAACCTTCCTCTGCAGGTCTTTGAGCAGATCGATGATCTGCGCCTGCATCGTGACGTCCAGCGCCGTGGTCGGCTCGTCGGCGATCAGGACCCGGGGGTCGCAGGCCAGCGCGACGGCGATCACGATCCGCTGGCGCTGCCCGCCCGAAAATTCGTGGGGATACTGCCGGCTGCGCCGCTCCGGGTCCTCGATGTCGACCAGGCGCAGCAGCTCCAGCATCCTGCCCCGGGCCTCCCCGCGCCGGACCTTCCGGTGCAGGGTGACGGCCTCTTCGATCTGGCGGCCGATCTTCATGGTAGGGTCGAGCGAGGTCATGGGGTCCTGGAACACCATGGCGACGTCGTTGCCGCGCACCCGGCGCATCTCGCGCTCGCTCAGCTTGAGGAGGTCGGCGCCGTCCAGCAGGATCTCGCCGGAATCGATCGTCGCGTTTTTGGCCAGCAGGCGCATCACCGAACGGCAGGTGACCGTTTTCCCGCTGCCGGATTCCCCCACGATGGCGAGCGTCTCGCCGTCGTGGAGCGAAAAGCTCACTCCCCGCACCGCATGGACTTTTCCCGCAAAAGTGGAAAAGGACACGGACAGATTCTTTACTTCGAGCCGTACCTCGGACATCGAATCACAACCTTTCCTTATCCGCGCTCCGACCGATGCGGGAGCGGACTGAAACAACGTGCCGTCACTCTTTCATCCGGGGGTCGAGCGCGTCGCGCAGACCGTCCGCGAACAGGTTGAACACCAGCATGATCACGCACAGCACGACGGCGGGGATCCACATCTGGGAAGGATAAATGCGGAACACCTTATAGCCGCCGTTCAGCAGCGTGCCGAGCGACGCGTTCGGGATCTTCATCCCGACCCCGATGAAGCTTAGAAAAGTCTCGAAAAAGATGGCGGCCGGGATGGAAAACATCGTCCGGACCACGACGATCCCCGCGATGTTGGGCAGCACGTGGGACAGCGCGATGCGCGCCTCGGAAGTCCCCAGCGCCCTTGCGGCCAGCACGTATTCCATGTTCTTGATCCGCAGCGTCTCCGCGCGCACCATCCTCGCCATGGGAATCCACGAAGAGATGGCCAGCGCGAAGATGATCGAAAACAGGCCGGGGCTGAAGATCAGCAGCATCAGCACCACCAGCACCAGGCTCGGGATGCCGGAGAGAATCTCCAGCACGCGCTGCATCACGGTGTCGGTCCTGCCGCCCTTCATCGCGCTGGTCAGGCCGTACAGCACGCCGATGGTCAGATCCAGCACGGCGGCGATGAAAGCGATGATCAGAGAAATGCGCGTCCCGTGCAGCGTGCGGGAAAACAGGTCGCGCCCGAACTCATCCGTGCCGAAATAATAGTTGACGTCCGCCGGCACGCGGGCCAGCGCGTAGCGGTCGACCGTTCTGCCGGCCAAGGTGGAATATCCGTTCAGCCCCGGGATGTTCACGCCCGGGATGCGCGGCGGCAGGTTCGCGCGCGGAACGTTCTGCGCGTTGGGGTCGTAGGGGCCAGGACGGGAGCGAGGAACGCGACGGCGACGATCAGCGCCAGCAGCGCCATCGAGATGACGGCGGCTTTGTTCCTGCACAGCCTGCGCCACGCGTCCCGCCAGAACGACGGGGCCGCGGCGCCCGCTTCCTGCTCCGCCGCCTTCGCGGGCCGAAAGCGGAAAAGCGGCAGCGGGATCGCCTCCGAATCGATTATTCTCACGACCGCTCGCCTCCGATCCGGACCCGCGGGTCGATGATCTGGTACAGGACGTCCGTCAGGAACAGGACCACGACCAGCAGGGCCGAAAAGAGGATCGTCATGGCCATGATGGTGTAATAGTCGTTGGTGAGGACGGATTTTGTGAACTGCTCGCCGATGCCCGGGACGGCGAAAATGTTTTCGACGACCAGCGACCCGGTCATCAGGCTGACCGTGATCGGGCCGAGGATGGTGATCAGCGGGATCAGCGCGTTGCGCAGGCCGTGAAAAACGACCAGGTGCAGCTCGCTCATGCCCTTGGCGCGGGCGAACTCAATATAGTCGCTGTTGAGCACCTCCAGCATCTCGGTGCGGATAAATCGGGCGGAATCCGCCATCGGCGAGATGGACAGGGCCAGCGTGGGCAGGATGCTGGACCGGAACCCCTCGTTCCAGAGCCCGATGGGAAAAAGGCTCAGCGAGACCGCGAACACGAACTGCAGCAGCACGGCCACCACGAAATTCGGCGCCGAGCGGCCCAGAATGGCGAACAGCGAGCAGAAGGTATCAATCCAGGTGTTATGCTTTACCGCGGCGACGGTGCCCAGAGCGACCCCCACCACCGTGCCGAAAACGACCGCCTGAAGCCCCAGCTGCATCGAGACCCCGATCCGGCTCCCCAGCAGCGTGGTCACCTTCTGGTCCGAGAACTGCAGCGAAATGCCGAAATCCCCGCGCAGAATGTTGCCCAGATAGGTGAAATACCGCTGCCAGAGCGGCTGGTCCAGCCCGTACTTCTGGTTAAGCATCTGAAGCTGGGCGGCCGTGAGCCGGTCCTGATTGTTGTAGGGCGTGCCGGGCAGAAAACTCATCAGCAGGAAGGTGATCGTCACGATGATCCACAGGGTCAGCGCCATATAGGCCAGCCGCCGGCCGATAAACCGAAGCCATCTGTTTTTCATGGAATCGTTCCTTTCCGGAGAAGGCGCAGGAAAGCGGGGCCGTCCCGCAGGGCGAGCCCCGCGCCCCTGCCGCGGGTCATGTCAGGATTCGGTGTTATTCAAAATAGGCGTGCGTAATATCGATAGGCGTTCCAAGCACGTGAGTCACGATGCCTTTCAGCTTCGGATTGACCAAGAAGCTCTGGGCACCCTGATACAGCGGGATCACGACCACGTGGTCGAGCAGGTAGTTATTGCCTTCCTTCAGATGCTGCCAGCGCAGCGTGAAATCGCTGCCGTCGGTGGTGTTCAGCTTTTTGAGCAGGTCCGTCAGCTCCTGCGACTTCCACTGGCTGTGGTTGTGCTCGTAGCTGGTCTCGTGCTGCTGGATATAGGAGGTGGGGTCGAAATCGCCGGTCCAGCCGCCCAGGGCGAGGTCGAATTTGTAGCTCATCATCTGCTTGAAGCGGACGGTGGCCGGAACGTTGGAAAGCTCGATCTTCAGGCCGGGAAGCTTCTTCTCATAGACGCTCTGAAGATACTGGCCGATCTTGATGCTTTGATCCTCGTCGCTGGTGATCAGCTTCAGGGAAACGCTCTTTTTCCCGAGCTCGCTCAGCGCCTTCTGGAAATACCCCGCCGCCTTCGCATCGTCGGTCTTCACCAGCGGGTCGAAATCTTCCTTGACGCTCTTGCCGTTGTCCGGGTTGACGGCAATGCCGTCCGGAATCACGCCCACGGCCGGGACGCCTTCGCCGTTCAGGATGGAACTGACCAGCTCCTGACGGTCCACCGCATAGAACAGCGCCTTGCGCAGGTTCTCGTTCTGCAGATCCTTATTGGAGCTGATGCCCATCTCCAGGTTGGTCAGGCGGAGGGTCTGAACGGTCTTGAGATCGGGCTTGCCCTTGTAAAGCGTGAGGTAATCGCCCGTGACTTTGGTGCCGTCCAGCTTGCCCGCCTCATAGAGGTTGACGCCCGTGGCGACTTCCTTGACGACCTGGACATTGATCTGGTCGAAATAGATGTTCTTCGCGTCCCAGTAATATGGGTTTTTCACGAATTTCCAGGAAATGTCCGTGCCGTTCCAGTCCTTCAGCACGTACGGTCCGCTCGAGAGCAGGCTGTCGGCGGACAGGCCGTAATTTTTGCCCTGCGCCTCCACAAATTTTTTGCTGATGGGCGACAGAAGACCGCTGGAGAGCGTCGTGTTGATATAGCTGCTCGGCGCGACCAGCGAGAACTGCAGCTTCGTATCGGAAAGGGCCTTGATGCCCAGCTCCTCCGGCTTCAGCTTTCCGGCGATGATCTGTTCCGCGTTCTTGAGGTAGTTCAACTGGCTCGCGTTCTGAGAGCCTGTTTTCGGGTCCACCACGCGCTGCGCGGCGTACACCACGTCCGCGGCCGTGATCTTGTCGCCGTTGGAATACCGGGCGTCGTCACGGATATCCACCGTGACGGTCAGGCCGTCCTTGCTGACCTGCGGCAGCGCCGTGGCCAGGCTTGGGACCGCTTCGTTCTTCTCGTTGATGCTGTACAGAGTATCGACCTGAAAGTCGATCTGCGAGCCGCTGATCACGTCGTAGCTCTTGCCGGCATCCATCGTGGTGACCTCGCCATCCGCCACCCAGTTCAGGACCTTCGGACCGGTCGCGCTGGCTGCGGAAGAGACCTCGGTCTGGGACGCTGCGGACGACGCGGGCGCCTGCGAGGACGCCGAAGACGCCGTGCCGCAGGAGGTCAGCAGCGCCGTTCCGACCGTAAGCACGGCCGTCAGCAAAGCGGAAACGGTTTTTTTCATTATGAATACCCCTCTTCTTTATGTTTCATGGGATGGATGGTCTTACCGAATCGGAGAACGCGCGCGACATCGCGCGGACGCGATGCCTGAAACGAATTTTTCACACATTCGAGCCATGCGGGAAATCCCCCTTTTCATCCATGCCGGCACCCGAGATGCGGCGGCCGGCGAAGTTTTTTTCATAGCAGTAAATAAAAAAGCTCACGGGCCAATTGACCCGTGAGCCGTGTGATGTTTTATAATTAGTTACAAAACACCGCAGTCCACCATCAATTCACCCTTAGGCGCAGCAAAAAGAAGCGAATCGCCGCACATGGACATTCGCATCGCGTTTCTACACATCATGCACGCTTCCATCTTCGGCATTCCGTTTCTCTCCTTTCCGCGCCGGCCGGGAATCGTTTTGCAGCGGAAACCCGGGCCGGTGAATTGAATACATATTATTTATATATGATTTATATATGCTGGAACTTGAATAAATGATACCACAGTTTTGCAAAATGTCAAGGCCCATTTGAAAATCAATTCAGAAAATCCGAGAAATTTTCCGCGCGCCCCGCGGTCAGAACCGGGAATCTCTGCCGCCGGCGAAGGCCATATGGTTGACGTTGACGAGCGACAGGGCATTGTTCAGCTTCATGGCGAGGCAGATCGGGAGCCCCCACGAAGGATCGGCGCGCGTCTTGAAGCAGATCGGATACCGCTCCAGAAGCCGCAGGCCGATCCCCCAGCTTTCCATCTTTGCAGTGTCGCGGATCCCCCACTTCATCCCGGCGCCGCCGATGCCGGATTTCCGGACCATGCGGCTGACGGTCGGCAGGACGGCCGGCGCGATGGAGTCGAAAACGATCTCGCCGCCCGGGAAGCGGCGGGCCAGCATCGAGAGGAACTCCCGGACCTTCGCCTCGTCGAAATACATCAGCACGCCGCCGGCCAGGAAGAGGATGCCGTCCCGCGGGGCGGCGATGTCGTCGAGAAAGCTCTCGTCGAACATAGATTTCGGGATCGCGCCCGCCCCCGGCTCCGGAAGGAGCTCGCCGCGCAGGCGGATCACCTGCGGGACGTCGAGGTCGTACCAGCGGATGCTGCCGTTGTTCACGCGGTAGAACGTGGTGTCCAGTCCGGCGCCGATATTCACAAGGGTGGCGCGGGGATGTTCCCGGATAAAACTCCGGAGGATGGAATCGAACTCCCGGGCGCGCAGCGCGAAGATCAAAATCTGGAGCCTGCGGAACTGCGGACGGAATTTGGAGAAATCATAGTCGAGGCGGTCCACAAGCTCTTCCGCCTTGCGGTCCGTCAGGACCGGATTCTTCATTTTGGCCGCCTCGGCCCTCCCCCAAAGCGGCAGCAGCAGCGTCTCGTGCACGTTGCTGAGATCGACCTTTATCTTTGCGCCTTCCATGGGGTCACCGCGCCCCTTCCGAAAGCATGCCGCCGCACATTCGGCCGCCGTTTCTGAGCATCATCATAAAAATCCGCCTTTCTATAACTTCACTTCATTATCCGTAAATGTGTTTGCTGAAATACCGGTCGCCGCGGTCCGGAAGGATCACCGCCAGATTGCTGCCCGCCGGTGCCAAGGCGGCCGCCTTCCGCGCTGCGGAAAGCGCCGCGCCGGAAGACGTGCCCGCGAGGATCCCCTCCTGCGCGGCAAGGCGGCGAAGCTCTTCCACCGCCTCGGCGTCCGTGATCTTGAACACCCGGTCGACGAGGGACATATCCATCGTCTCCGGCATGAAGGTGTTGCCGATCCCCTCAATCGCATAGCAGCCCGGCTGCCCGCCGCCCATCGTGGAGCCGTAAGGATCGGCCATCACGATCCGGACGTCCTTCTTCCGCTCTTTCAGATATTTCGCGACGCCGGTGAGCGTGCCGCCGCTGCCTGCGCCGGCCACCAGAGCATCCACCCGCCCGTCGAGGTCGTCGTAGATTTCCGGGCCCGTGGTCTCGTAGTGGGCGCGCGGGTTGGCCGGATTGGTAAACTGGCTGAGCGTCACGGGGTGCGGGACGGTCTTCTTCAGCTCCTCCACCTTGGCGATGGCGCCCTGCATCCCCTGCTCCAGCGGCGTGTGGACGATCTCCGCGCCGTAAGCCCGCATAATGGTCTGCTTTTCCTCGGAGAATTTCTCCGGCACCGCGAAAATGACCCGGTAGCCCTTCCCCAGCGCCGCCAGGGCAATGCCGATGCCGGCGTTGCCGGCCGTCGCCTCCAGAATCGTGTACCCCGGCTTTAGGGCCCCGCGCTCCTCCGCGTCCCGCACCAGGGCGGTCCCCATGCGGTCCTTGACGCTGCCGCCCGGGTTCATCAGCTCCAGCTTAGCAAAGACGTTCCGCCCCTCGGCAAAGCCCATGCGGTTCAGCTTGACCAGGGGGGTGTGCCCGATCAGCTCGCGAACGTCGTTGTAATAGTTCATTTGTCTGCCTCCGCGGCCGACTGTTCCAAAGCCTGGGACAGATCGTCGGCCAAATCCTTTTTATCCTCGATGCCGACCGAAAGCCGGACCAGATTGTCGACGATGCCGACTTTCTGCCGGACCTCGCGCGGCACGGAGGCGTGCGTCATGCTCGCCGGATGGCACACGAGCGACTCCACGCCGCCGAGGCTCTCGGCCAGCGCGATCAGCTGCACGTTCCGGAAAAAGCGGCGGATATCGTACCGGTCCGACAGGACGAACGAGATCATCGCCCCCGCGCCGGAAGCCTGCTTCTTCTGGATCCGGTAGCCCGGAAAATCCGGGAAGCCGGGATAATAGACCTTTTCGATCCCCTCGCGGCCCCGCAGGAAATTCGCCAGATAGGCCGCGTTTTCCTCATGCCGGTCCATCCGGACGGAAAGGGTCTTGATGCCGCGGATCAGGAGCCAGGAATCAAACGGGCCGAGCACGCCGCCCGTGGAATTCTGCACGAACGCGAGGCGCTCGGCGATCCGCGCGTCGTTCGTCACGGCAAGCCCCGCGACGAGGTCGCTGTGCCCGCCGAGGTATTTGGTCGCGCTGTGGACCACAATATCCGCCCCCAGCTCCAGCGGCCGCTGCAGGTACGGGGTCATGAACGTGTTGTCGACGATCGCCGTCAGTCCGTGCCGGTGGGCGATCTCCGCCGCCGCCGCAATATCCGTGACCGTCAGCAGCGGGTTGGCGGGGCTTTCGATCAGCACGGCCTTCACATCCTCCGTGATGCTGTCCTCCAGATTCTTCAGGTCGGAGGTATCGACGATCCCGTAGGCGATCCCGAAATTCCGGAAGACCTTGTCGAGCACGCGGAACGTTCCGCCGTACACGTTGCTGGAGATCAGCACCCGGTCGCCGCTCCGGAAAAGCGAAAGCACCGCCGTGATGGCCGCCATGCCGGATCCGAACGCAAAGCCGGCGATTCCCCCCTCCAGCTGGGCAATCAGCTTTTCCAGCGCCTCGCGGGTCGGGTTCCCGGTACGCGAATATTCGTAGCCGCTGTTCTCCCCCAATCCGCTCTGGCGGTACGTGGAGGTCTGGTAGATCGGCACGCTGACGGCCCCCGTGGCCGCGTCGCCGTCGATGCCGCCGTGGATCAGCCTGGTGCCGAAGCTCTGCGCTTGATTTTTCATCCGTTCCATCCTTTCCGAAGCATAAAAATCGGAGGCCGGGCGGCGATTTGCTGCCCGGCCTCCGACACGGTTTGACCCCGAGTTACGGAAGACGACGGTGCAGAAAACGCCCTTTCCCCGCTTTGAGACAACAGCAGAACCAGCCGCCGCATTGCGCCGCAGCCGAACAGCCGTTCTCGCAGGCAAAGAAACGTTCCATCAGGCACCGGTCCCCTTTCATTTCATACTAATCATATATGTATTTTCCAATCAACATGTTACCCCTTTTTCGCCGCGATGTCAAGCTTTTTCCGCTCGGTCCCGGGCAGGAGGGTTCAGGCATCCGTGTCAGCGCATGAACCGGCGTGATCTTCGGCGCGCTGTCCCGCGCGGTGAGAGATACCGACGTGTTCCGGCTGCATCAAGCGATCCGGCAAAAGTTCGGATTCATACACATAAAAAAGGGGCTTTCCCTCAGACTCGGCTCGTCTTGCTGTCTGAAAGAAAGTCTCTTCTATTTTTACGGGCCGCCGCAGAAACGCTTGAAATCAAGTTCTTATTCCGTCCCGCCGAGATTTTCGAGAAACAGCACGAACGGTTTCCCGCCCAGCGCGTTTCCGGCATAAGGGGCCCAGGGCTTGGAGATCAGGTCGGGCCAGCCGCTGCCCGTCACATCCCCGACCACGGCGGCGTGTCCCCCGAGGTTGACGTCGAGGATCACATGCTCTTTCCACCGCATTCCTTTTCCGTCCAGGTTTTCCCACACGTAATATCTCGGCGGGTTTTCTCCCCGGATGTCCTCCATCTCGCAGCTCACGACGTCGAGATCGCCGTCCCGGTCCATATCGCCGACCCAGAGGGAATGGTAGGCGCCCCGGAACGGCCTGCGGGGAACCGCGATGTCGCGGCGGGCCCATTCGGAGCCGTCGCCCCGCACGTTTTGCAGCCAGAACAGCTTGCCGCCGGTCATTTCACTCTCCGCCATCACGATATCGTTGCGGCCGTCGCCGTCCATATCGCACACGGAGGCGATCGTCGCGTCGACCATGAACGGCTGCGTCAGAAGCTCCTGATTCTGCGCCGGGAACGGCAGGGGGTGCTCCACCCATTTCGTCCCGTCGCCGGCCGCGTTTTCAAACCAGACGTTGGTCCGGACGATATCCATGCTGCCGCTGCCGGTGAGGTCCCCCGCCGCCGCGCCGGCATGGACGGCCGGGCCGATGCGCGTGGGCTTCCAGCGCCCGCGCGCGTCCCCGGGGATCTTGTACCAGCGCAGATCGTTCTGGTCCGACATGGTCACGATTTCCTGTTTCCCGTCTCCGTCGACGTCGGCCGCAAAAAGGTCGTGGACGCCTCTCAGCCCGGGGTCGAACACGATCTTTTCAAAGGGCGCGCCCTCCCGCCCGGGATTCTTGTACCAGGCTCCTCCGGCGACGAAATCGGGCCAGCCGTCCCCGTCCACGTCCAGCACGGCGGCGCCCACGTCGGAGGGGGAATCCTTGCCGAGAAGGTATCGGTCCCACTTTTCGGGCGAGCGGTACTTATAGTAATAGATGTCGCCGTACTGAAGGCCGACGATATACTCCGGCCTGCCGTCCCGGTCGATGTCCGCCAGCGCAGTCTGGCCGTAAAGGCCCTTCGGCAGGGACGTGTCGATCACATGGTACTGGTAATGAAACATCGCCGATTCTCCCGTCTCTCTTTCCGATCCGTCCGGATTCGTTTGCCGCGCCTGAAAATCTCTTATCGGGCCGCGGTCTTTCGGCAATAGCGTACCATTTTCACAATTCGTTTACAAGATAAATTTTCCTCAGAAGGACCGTTTTTCAGGCCTTGAGGCCGGTTGTCACGATCCCTTCCACAATGTTGCGCTGGCCGATGAAGAAAGTGACGATGATCGGGATGGCCAGCAGGATGCCCGCCGCAAGGGAGACCTGCGTGATGACCTGCGTGCTGCCGGAAGCGAGGTAGCCGATCATGCTCATCGCCGTGGCCAGCGGATATTTTTTCTCCGTGAGGAACATGAAGGGCCCCGTCACGTCGTTCCAGCTCCCCTGGAACGTGAGGATGGCGACCGTGGCCACCACCGGCTTGGAGATGGGCAGGATGATGTCCCAATAGATGCGGAAGAACGAGCAGCCGTCGATGCGCGCCGCTTCCTCCAGCTCGACCGGGATGCTCAGGAAAAACTGGCGGTACATGAAGATGTAAAAGGCGCTGCCGCCGATTCCCCAGAACACCCACGGCCAGAAGGTGTCGATCAGCTTCATCTGATAGAAAAGAATGTAGGTCGGGATCTGCGTCACGATGCCGGGGATCATCATCGTGGCGAGGACGATCATGAACAGACCCTGGCTGCCCGGCGCCTTCAGCCGCGCGAAGGCATAGCCCGCCATGCCGCTGCTGAAGGTGGAAAGGCCGACGGTGATCGCCGCGAGGATGACGGAGTTCCCGGTGTATTTCCAGAAATCGATCAGGGTGGTCGCATAGTAAAAATTGATCCACTCCTGCTTCACCGGCAGAAGCACCGGCGGAGAGTACCAGCTGTTCAGCGCGTTGACGATCGCAAGATAGAGCGGCATCAGGAAAATCAGGGTGCAGAACGCCAGGAGCGCGTAATGCACCCAGCGCCCCGCGGCAGTATGAGTTCTCATCTTGTCACCTCCTTTAATCCGATTCGGAATAGACCCAATATTTGCTGGTGAAAAACACGGCGCACGAGAACAGCAGAATGATGACGAAGAGGACCCAGAGCAAAGCCATGCCGTAGGCGAAACGCTGGCTGCCGAAAATCTGCTGGAAAGCGTGCACGGCGTACAGATAGTTCGGCTTGAGGGGATGGGAAAGCAGCTGCGTGCCGTTCAGCAGGATCGGCTGCATGTAGACTTGGAACGCGCTGATCAGGCCCATGACCAGATTGAAAAAGATGACGGGGGTGATCAGCGGCACCGTGATGCGGAAGAACCGCTGGGCGGAGCCGGCCCCGTCGATGCTGGCCGCCTCGTACAGGGCGGCGGGGATTCCCTTGAGGCCGGCCATGAAGATGAGGAGGCCTCCCCCCGCGCCCCAGGCGGACATCAGGATCAGCGACGCCGTGCAGAAATCGTACCCCAGCCAGTTCACCTCCGGCAGGCCGAACCACCCGAGGACCATATTCAGAAAGCCGCCGTTGCTGGAATAAAGCAGCTGCTTGAAGATGAAAATGGTCGTGATGGCGGGCATGATGGAGGGCAGGTAGAACGAGGTGCGGAAAAAGCCGAGGCCGCGGATCGCGCCGTTCAGGAGCAGCGCCAGCAGGAGCGAGATCGCCGTGGTGAGCGGCACGCTGACGATCGCATAGACGAAAGTGCGGTACATGGCGTACATGGCCTCGGTGTCGGTGAACACCAGCTGGTAATTGTGGAGCCCCACCAGCCGGAGATTGTCCATGTTGAAGCCGTAGTAGTTTGTGAAGCTGAGGTAAAATCCAAAGCAGAGCGGGAGCAGGCTCAGCGCGAGGAACACCAGGAACCACGGCCCCACCAGAGAGTAAAACGTGACCGCTTTTCGTGTTTTTTCTTTCATAACTTTCATAACCATGAACCGACCCTTTCACGCCTTGTCCGGGAGCAAAAGAGACTGAAGGGAATTCAGGACAAATCCCCTCCAGTTTCTTTTCCGCGCGCCCGGGCGGGAATTATTTCGAGATCGAATTGACCGCTTCGGTCACCGTATCGTTGGCGTCCTTGGTCATGTTCTTGACCATGTTGTCAACGGTGGTCTTGCCGAAGACGAGCGGCTGATAGTATTTATCGAAGATGTTCCAGCCGCCGTTGGCCAGATACGGATTGACCGGAAGGAAGCTTTCCATTGCGGCCGATTCGTCGTTCACCACGGCGAGGAGTTCTTTGTCGAAATCGGTCTCCTGCGGGATCTCCGCCATCTTGCTCTTGAAGATCGGCAGGCCCCATCCGGCTTTGGCGCGCTCGTCCGCGGGGGAACCGCCGATGTACCACTCCAGGAACTTCCAGGCATCGTCCGGATTCTTGCTCTGTTTGTAAAGCATCAAACTCACCGCAGAAGAGGGGGCTGCGACGCGCTTTCCATTGGGGGCGGTCGGCGTGGGCAGCATGCCGAAATCGTCGAGATGGGTCTTGGCGTTATCGTTGCCGCGGATCACTCCGCCGTACCAGTAGCCGTCGATCAGCAGCGCCGACTTGTTGGCGAGGAACAGGTCCCCGCCCGGGGTCTGGTCGTTGTTCACGGCGTTGGGGCCCACGTTGTTCTTGGCCGCGTCCGCCCACAGGGTCAGGTAATCCCGCACAGCCGGAATGTCGAAGTTCATGGTCTTGTTGTCCGCCGAGCTGATCGCGGCGCCCGCGCTCGCCACATACTGGAGCATCTGGTTGAAGTTGGCGTCCGTCTTGCCCCATTCCGTGGCGGAAAGGCCGTACTGCACCACTTTTTTATCCTTGACGACGGTGAGCTTCTTCGCGAGCTCGAACACCTGGGGCCAGGTCAGAGCGGTTTTGGAATCCGGGACCGGGACGCCGGCGGCGTCGAAGCACTTCTTGTTATAGAACAGCGCGGTGTCGTTGGACCAGTCCTTCGGCAGACCGTAATACGGCCCTTTGCCGATCGTCGTGCCGTCGAAGCGGCAGACGTTCGTGACCGGCAGAAGGTCGTCCTTCCTGATGACCTCGCTCTTCTCGATCCTGTCGGTGATGTCGGCCGCGATCCCTTTGATGGCGTAGGAAGGCAGCTCAAACACGCCGGTTCCCCGAATGCAGTCCGGCGCGGTCCCGGTCGCCAGCGCGGCGGCCATTTTCGCGTCGTCCAGCTTCTGGAGTTCGACGGTGATCCACGGATATTTCTCCTTGAACTGGGCGATCTGGTCCTTGCTCAGCTCCCCGTCGGACAGGTTCGTCGTGACGGTGACCGGGTCGTGCGACTCTTCCGAGGAGACGGCGGACGTCTCTTCCCCGGACGGGGCGGCGGAGCTTTCACCGGATTGATCCCCCGCGCAGGCTGTCAGCGACGCGGCGGCCGTCAGCGCGGCCAGAGCAAGCGCGAGGAGCTTCCGATTCCTTTTCATAAAACTGTTTCCTCCTTGATTCTGTATGGAATACCCGAAGCAAAGCGGGGCCCGCGTGACAGACTGCCCGATCCTCTCCGAACGATCAGCGGGCGCGGTGTAAAAAAACTGGCAATGCCGACAATCCGTCACGTTTTCATAACCGCTTTACTGTATAAAGTGTAGCATTCCCCCCGCAAGAATCCTATGGGGCAAAATTATGATTTCTATGGTATTCTTCAGCAGCTTTCACATAGGAGGACCGATTTGTTTAAGATATCTGAATAAAATTACCGTGGATTTCAGGGTTCCGCCCCGGAAGGGCCGAAAAACCGGCCGATTCTCGGCAGATTTTCAAAGCGGCCGATCTCGGCCCCGTACCAGCCGTACTCCAGCGCCTGCAGCTCCCCGCCGATGGCGGTGAGCATGATGCTGTTGTCGTTGCCGATGCATTCAAACGGCATGAAATGGCAGCCGCGGCAGTGGGTTTCCATGTCGTCGAACAGACGGCGCAGGCCCTCCTGCCGGTCGCCGAGGCGCATGAGCAGGCAGCTTTCAATCTGGGAGGTCATCAGCGGGCCGCCCTCGTCCGTTTTGCCGTGATAATAGCGCAGGTTGGCGCGCACCGCCGCGGGGTCCGCCCGGAGCCCCAGCGGATAGAAAACGAGGATCACGTCCGCCTGCTTGATGCGGTGCCCGTCGTACCCGAGGTATTCCGGGTACACCCCGTCCGAGTCCGGCGGAAGGAGAAAGATGCGCTCCCGCACGTCTTTCCAGCGCGCGGAGGGCGCGATCCCGAGCGCCCGCGCGGCGTCGCCGGCGATCTCCATCACGCGGCGGACGCCGAAGTTCGTCAGGAAGCTGTCTCCCACGCGGTACCGCCCGTCGCCGCTTTCGCATTCCGATTCGTCCGGGCTTACGACGCAGTGCAGGTGCAGGCGCCCGTCGCGCCCCTCCTCGAGGCGCGAGGCGAAAAAGTCCGCGATCCCGCTCAGGATCGGCCACGCCTTTTCCCGCAGGTAGGCCCGGTCGCCGGAAGCGCAGCAGTATTCCCACGCGGCGAGGGCGATCCAGATATTCACGTGCAGCTCGTCGCTGTAGCGCGCGGGCGTGCTGTCCGACCCGTCCTCGTCCGTCATCCAGGGGTACCACGCCCCTTCGTGGCCCGTGACGCGGGCCAGTTCCCGCGCCTTGCCGAGCGTCTTCGCGCGGTAGTCCACAATGGAGCGCGCGAAATCCGGCCACAGCGGAAGGACGGCGCGGAAAACGTAAAAGTCGGCGTCCCAGAACTGCGTCCCGTTCCATCCGTCCTTGGAAAGTCCCAGCGGGCCCAGCGGGCTGTCTATGGTTTCGAGGCTGCAGAGGAGGTAGAACTGATGGGCCAGCAGCCGCTTCGCCGCGGAGAGATCGTCCGTCTCGAACGCGAGCCCGTCCCGCCAGAGCCTTTTCCACTCCGCGGCGCTCGTCCTGAGCAGCGCGTCGCGCCCCAGCCCGCAGAGCTGCCGCGCCTTCCGCACGGCGTCCTCCGGCCGGCCGCCTTCGCCGGGGCTCTGCACGGCGTGGAACAGCTCCAGCGAGAACTCCCGGCCCTCCGCGGCGGCGGTCGCCTCGGCGGAATCGGCGGAAGGGGTCTGCGAAACGGTTTTTAAGCCTTCGCCCTTCCATAAAATGGACTGGGCGACGGGCCGGTCCAGCTTCGCCGTCCGGTAGGCCCCCGTCAGCACGCCGTTTTCCGGCGCCCCGAATTCCATCCGGCCGTAGCCGAAATCCGCCGCGAGCAGCCCGAAGCGCACCGTGGCCGGCTCCTCGAGGCCGCTCACCCGGAAGGAAAGGTACGACGCGTGCCCGAACGTGCGCGGGATGAACATCTCGGCCGAGACGGAAACGCTCTTCCCCGGGCGGTACTGCCAGAGGTCCGTCAGGGTCACCGCGCCGCTGCGCAGGTCCAGGACCTGCTCAAGCCGGTGCGTCCCGCTTTCCGGCGTATAGGCCGTCTCCCCCACTTTCAGGAACACATGGTTCCATGCGGGCAGCCGCATCTGCCTTCCCCGGTCGTAAACGTCGCGGGAAAGGGTGCACAGGGGCTCTTTCCCGGTCCCGACCACCAGCTTGCCAAAGCGGGTACCGAGGATTCCGTTCCCGATATACGGCTGCTCGAACCGGCCGAGATCCCGCTCTCCGATCCGAATCTGCCAAAGCTCTTGGTTGCTCCACGAATAATCCATCGCAGGAGCGCCTCCTCTTTCTTGATTTTTTATATTGCTATTGCAACGTTCTCATCTTTGTATTGTAACGTGCCGGATCACAAAATTCCATAGGGCATATTGAAGATTTCTATGGCATCTATGAAAAATTTCTCCCGCGGGATCCTTCCAAGACCGCAAAAGCGCCCGGCGGGCCGCAAGCTTCCGGTCCGCCGGGCGCCTGGGGAAAGGCCCGGGACGATTCGCTTTTCCTAAAGCGGAAGATGGGTCCCGCCCTCCGGGCCGGCGCCTTCGTCCTCCGCGGGAAACTGCAGGCAGACCTCCGTCCCCTCCATCAGTGCGCTGCGAAGCTCAATTTTTCCCCGCTCCCCGTAGCGCAGCCGGATGCGCTGGCAGACGTTGCGCAGCCCGATCCCGCCCGGGCCGCCGTCCTCAGACGGTTCCGCCGAAATCCCGCGCCGCAGCGCGCGGAGCGTCTCCGGGTCCATGCCGACGCCGTTGTCGCGCACCCGGATGCGGATCATCCCGGCCTCCAGCCGGGCCCCGACCTCGATTTCACCGCCCGACTTCCACCCCTCGAAGCCGTGCTGGATGGCGTTCTCGATCAGGGGCTGCAGGATGATGCGAGGAACGCGGCAGCGGCAGACCTCCTCCGGAATATCGAAGCGGGCGGTGAAATTCCCGCCGAAGCGGATCTGCTGGATGGTGATGTAATTGCAGGCGTGAGCGATCTCGTCCCTCAGCGGCACGGTGTCCGGGCTGATGACCATGCTGTACCGCAGCATGGCGGAAAGGGCGTTCACGATGCGGTTGACGTTCCTGTTCCCGCTGCCGCTGAGCACGTTGATGGTGTTCAGGGTATTGTAGAGGAAATGCGGGTTGATCTGCATCTGAAGCATGTGGATTTCCGTGCGGGCTTTGAGGGCCAGCAGCTCGTTTTGGCGGATCTTGTTCCGCGCGTTTTCCTCCATGATCTGCATGTTCTGCCGCACGCTTTCCTGCAGACGCTGGATCATGCGGTTATAGCTGCCGATGATGTCGCCGATCTCGTCGTGCCCGGAATATTCCAGCCTGCGGAGGGACCCCGCGGTCCGGGCGGCCTGCAGCTCGCCGCACACCCGGTGCAGGTTCCGGGTCATGACGGCGGAGATGCGCACGGCGGCCGCCACCGCGAGCAGGAAGATCAGCGCGATCACGGAAAAGAACTGCTGCCGGTAGGAACGTTCCATCGCCGTCACGTCCGGGATCTCGTAATCCACGGAAAAGGTCCAGCCGGTGTGCGCCACCGGCTTCTGGTAATGCAGATGCGGCGACTCGTGGTTCAGCGTGGTCAGGGAACCCCGGTGGAAAAGAGTCCTGCCCTGCGCGTCGGCGATGGTAAAATCCGCGATCATCTGCTCGGTTTCCGCCACGCTCAGGTTGGATTCCTTGGGCGCGAGCAGCAGATAGCTTGCGGAGCTCAGCGATTCCGCCGGCTCCTCGATTTTCCGCAGCAGAAAAGCGGGGATGCCGTTGACCGAACCGCCGGTGCCGACGACCCAGTAAGGAGTATCCTGATCTTTGAGATAGGCGGAGGAAATATTGAAAATATCCAGGTTGTGGGAATAGATGGAGGAATAAAGGGCGGTCCCGTGGGAATCGAGCAGGACCAGATAGGAGACGTCGCTCAGGCTTTGGAGAGTTTCGAGCGGATTCTCCGTCTCCGTAAAGGTGTTGCTGTTCTTGATAAGATAATCCTGCAGCTGGCGGCTGACCGAAAACTGGTTCGACAGGTCCTCAAAATTCCGCACCTGGTCGTCGATCCCGACCGAGGCGAGCCCGCCGAGGCGCTCCGAGGAATCGTCCATCCAGGAATCCACGTCGCGCTCCATCAGGCGCAGATACAGGAAGGAATTGCCGACCACGAAAATGCTGAGGATCACGCAGAACAGCACGGTGATCTTGCCGCGCATGGAAAGGATGGGAAAGCGGCGGCGCAGCCGGAGGCTGAGGGGACGGAAAACGATGCGGCCCCCTGCGTTTTCCGGCTGGCCGGCGATCTGGCCGGCGATGGAGCGGAACGGGCGCAGGATCGTTTTCAGATAGACGAAGCTGAACAGGAAGGCGACCAGCAGCATGACGAGGGAAAGAAGCAGCAGATCCACCGGCAGAAAGCGGGCCGCCTGCCGCTCGCTGTAAACGACCCGCAGATTGAACGGCCGGATATCGGTCCCGTTGTTCACCCACTCGCCGCCCCCCGAGGAGACGGCGGCCTTTCCCGCGGCGACGCCCCGCAGCAGGTCGGCGCGGGCCGACGTGGACCACAGCACTTCCCCCTTCGTCCCAAGCACGGTGAAGACGCCCTGCGAATCCGCGTTCCACGCCGCGGACTGGAAAAGCCGGTCGTCCAGGACCAGCATCACCAGCACGTAGTGCCTGCCGGAGACGTTGCTGATCGCCAGCTTTCCGTCGATATCCCGCGAAAACTGCGCCAGCTCGGCGCCCGCCTCGGCGGAGCGGACGGGATTCACGCTGCACAGCGCGCGGATGTTTTCCTCGTCGTAACGCATCAGCCGGTACTGGTTGAGGTAGAGGGGGCTGTCCTTCTCCGCCTTTTGGAACGTATCCATCCGCAGCAGGGAAAGGGGCTCCAGCGCCGCGCCGCCCACGGTTTCGCGGTAAGCCTTCTGGTTGACGTTCTCGCCGAGAAGATAGACCGTCCGCACCAGGTCGGGGGAAAGCCGCAGCGCGCTCAGCTGCTCCTGCAGCCGGTTGCGGCCCTCCTGCGCGACGGAGGCGTCCCGCAGGTTCATATAGTCCTCAAAATAATTCCGGACCTCAGAAGAGCTCAGAAACGAGAGCAGTCTGCTGACGCCGTTGAGCCGGACCGTGACGTTCTGCGCGAACTGCTCCGAGATCAGCTCCATGCGCTGCTCGTGGATGGTCCGGTTGATGGAATCGGAATAATAAAAGCCGATGCAGAACATGGCGGCCTGAGCCGCCGTAACCAGCAGCATCACCGTCGCGAGGATGCGCCCGAGCGAGATCCCGTTTCTCTTTGCCTTCCCGGACCCGGCGTTCCGCTTCACCCGCCCTCGCCCGCCTTCCGGTTCCGGTATTCGTTGGGCGTCATGCCGGTCTGCCGCTTGAACAGCTCCGAAAAATAGGCGGGATCGGTATATCCGACCTTTTCCATCACCTCATAGATATAATAGCGGCGGTCCGGCATCAGCTCCTGCGCGCGCTTCATGCGCACGTCGGTCAGATATCTGAGGAAGGTCTCGCCGCTGCGCTTGAAGAGCGCGGACAGATACCCGGGTGAAATATACACTTTCTCCGCCACGTCCCTGAGGCTGAGGCTGAGGCCGTAGTTTTTCTGGATATAGAGCTTGGCCTGCGCGAGGGCGGAGTTCCCCGCTTCGGGCGGCGGGCTCTCCTCCTCCGCGGCCGCGCCGATCCGCCGCGCCCCGGCTTCGCCGGGCAGGGCGTCGTCCGGCGGAAAAAGGAACAGGCTGTTCGGCGGCTGGTTTTCCGTTTTCTCCTTCGCCTTTTGCAGGGACCGGCACAGCAGCTCCGCGCCGGGCACCGCGGGCCCGGCCGTCACGGTGAAGGTGGAGCGGAACAGGCCGCGGTACGCAAGAAGCTCCCGGCGGATCGCCTCGCATTTTTCCGCATCGGGGCGTCCCTTCGCCAGCAGATCGGCGCCCGGCACCGTTCGGTCCACAAGATGGTATGCGCCGCCGGCCTCGTCCCACTTTGCGGTCAGGACGGAATCCAGCGTGAAGGCCAAAAAATCCGCCTCCTCCTTGGAAAGGCCGCCCCGCCCCGCGCGAAAGCGGTCCATTCTCAGACAGGCCGCGGTATAATCGCCTTTCCCGAGGATCACCTCGGCCTCGGCCGCGGACTGTTCCAGATCGTCCGGAAGCGCCCCGCGGAACAGGTTGCTCAGAAAGATCGCCCGCAGCGTGCGGCCGAGCTTCTGCGTCTTCAGCTTCAGCGCGACCAGGCGCTGCTCCTCGCTTTCCCGCTGCTCCAGGCGCGCGACCTGCCTGCGGACGCACCGCTCCATCTCGGCGAAATCGATCGGTTTCAGCAGATAGTCCACCGCGCCGAACTGCATGGCCTTGCGGGCATAATCAAAATCGTTGTAGCCGGAAAGGACCACCACGGAGATATAGGGGTACTGCTCGCTGAGGACCTTCATCAGGCCGAGCCCGTCCAGGAACGGCATGCGGATGTCCGTCATCACGATATCGACCGGATGGGACGACAGGAACTGGAGCGCCTCGAATCCGTTGGAGCAGCTCCCCGCCGCGCGGACCCTGAGCTTTTCCCACGGCCACACGCGAAGGCCGTCCCGGATCTCCTTTTCGTCGTCCACGACCAGTATCTGAAACATGTCCTTCCCCCTGTTTCGTCCGTCGAAATACCGCTGTGATTGAAGAATCTAAACAAATTATAATCGATGCGCAATATTTATGCAATATCCACACTGTCTCCCTTGTCCGCGGCGTGCTTGATCGGCGGGCGGGTTCATGTTATACTCCACTTGAGCCGGGCGGCGGCTTCCGGAGACGCCCGGGCACCGTATTCTTTGAAAGCAGAAGGCAAAAAGCAGAGGCGATTTTCCGTGCAGACGATCGATCAGGCGCTGGCCAGGCTGCGGACCTCCAAATTCCGGGCCGGCTTCGCCCTGAAAGAGAAAGACAAAGCCTACGTCCGGGAAAAGGGAATGGAGACCATCCGCAGCCACGCCCGGGATTTCGTCCGCCGGCGGCTGGCGCCGGCCGAGATCCCCAACGACGGCCGGCAGACGCCCCTGCGCGGCCACCCGGTGTTCCTCGCGCAGCACGCCTGCGCCTGCTGCTGCCGCGGCTGCCTGAACAAGTGGTACCGGGTGCCGAAGGGCGTCGAGCTGAGCGAGCGGCAGCAGGAAAAAATCGTGAACCTGCTGATGGCGTGGATCGAGCGGCAGATGCGGGAATAAAAGGCGCGCGCTCAAAATAATTTTACAGCGTATGCAAGAAACCGGCGGTCTGAATCGTATTGAAAGCGAGAGGGGGAAGCGGAGGAATGTCTTTGGATGAGAACCGCGGCGGGGCGGAGGCCCTTCTGGACCGTTATTCCGATATGGTCCTGCGCATCGCGGTGCACAACGTCGGCTCCGTTCCGGACGCCGAGGACGTGGCGCAGGAGGTGTTTCTGAAGCGGATCGCCGCGCGGCGCGCGTTCGATTCGCCCGAGCATGAGAAGGCGTGGATGATCCGCGTCACCCTGAACCAGTGCCGCGATTTTCTGAAGGCGTCGCACCGGAAAACCGTCGCGCTGGACGAGAACATCCCCAGCGAAGAACCGGACACCGAGGTGCTCGACGCGGTCCTCCGCCTGCCCGCCGACTTGAAAAACGTGATCTATCTTCACTACTACGAGGGCTTCGGCATCGCCGAGATCGCGCGGATCCTGCGCCGCCGGGAGAGCACGGTTTCCTCCCGGCTGCACCGGGCGCGCGAGGCGCTGCGGGCCTCGCTGACGGGAGGCTTCGACAATGAGTAACGTGGAAAAATACCGCGCGGCGTGCGGCCGAATCCGCGCGCCGGAGGACTGGAAGCGAAAGACCGCCGCCCGGATGGAGCAGGCGGCCGCGCGGCCGCGGAAGCGCCCGCATCCGCCGAAATGGGCCTGGGCGCCCGCGGCCGCCGTACTGCTCGCGGCGGCCCTGCTCCTGCCCCCGCTCCTGAACCCCACGGCCGTCCAGGCGAAGGAAAATCTGATGGAGGGCGTCTCCGCGCAGAAACGGGAGATTCCCGAGGAGCCCGGCGCGGACTTTGTTTCCGCCCAGGCCGATTTTGGGATACAGCTGCTGCAGAAAACGGCCGTGAAGAACAAAAACGCGCTGATCTCCCCCGCCTCGGTCGCGCTGGCGCTCGGCATGACGGCCAACGGCGCGAAGGGAGAGACGCTCGCCCAGTTCGAGGCGCTGCTCGGCGGCGGGATGGACCTGCCGGCGCTCAACCAAAACTTCGCTTCGGAGCAGAAGGCCCTCCGGTCCGCGGCGGGCGGAAAATTCCTGCTCGCGAACTCGATCTGGTACCGGAACAAAAACCTGACGGTCGAAAAGCCCTTTTTGCAGGCCAACGCCGATTTCTTCGGCGCGGGCGCGTTCCAGCTCGATTTTTCGGACCCGCAGACCCCCGGGAAGATCAACGCGTGGGTCCGTAAAAACACGGACGGAAAAATCGACAGGATGGTCGAACAAATCGACCCCGAGGACATGATGTACCTGATCAACACGCTGTATCTCGAGCAGGACTGGAAGGTCCCCTACAGCGGGAGCACCAAGGCCGCGTTCCACGCGCCGGGCGGCGACCGGAACGTCCCGATGATGAATTCCTCCGAAACGTATCTGCACGGCGAAGGGGCGCAGGGCATCCTGAAGCCGCTCAAGGATTCGCGCCTCGCGTTCGCAGCGGTCCTCCCCAAAGAAGGGACCTCTCTCGAGGATTTTGTCGCCGGTTTTTCGGGCGAAAAATTTCTGAACCTGATGCGCTCCGCCAGAAACGAAAAGGCGATCGCCACCCTGCCGAAATTCAAGTTCGACTGCGATCTGCCCCTGAAAGACGCGCTGGTCTCGCTCGGCCTCTCCGACGCGTTCGACCCGGGAAAAGCCGATTTTTCCGCGATGGGCACCTCCTCTCTCGGGAATCTCTTCGTCAGCGAGGTGCTGCACAAGACGTTCATCGAGGTCGACGAACTGGGGATCAAAGCCGGCGCGGCGACGGAAGTCGCGATAGAGGCCGCGAGCGCCCCGCTGCGCAGCCTGGTGTTCGACCGCCCGTTCCTGATCGCGGTGGTCGACACGAAGACCCTGTTGCCCGTGTTCCTCGGCGCGGTCGCCGATCCTTCGGCCGGCTGACCTTTTCCGAAATCTTGGCGTGATCCACAGAAAACCGCCGTCCGGGCCAGGCGCCCGGACGGCGGTTTTCACTGTTGATAGAATCGTTTCTTCCCTGTCCCCTACGGTTCCCGTCCCCCGGCAAGGCACCGGTCCAGAGAGGCGCACAGCTTTTCCCTCTCCAGATGGATGCCGATAAAGACCAGGCGGATCATGCGGTCGCCGACTGCCGGGTCCCAGTCTTTCCTCGCGTCCGGATTCTTCGCAAGGGCTTTCTGCTGCTCGTACTTCGTGCCGGAGGCGAGCCAGCGGCCGAACGGCGTCATATCGATCGACGGACCCGCCTGCTCGAAAAGGTAGATCGTGTCGTTGTGATTGGAAACCCACGCGATCCCCTTGCACCGGACGACGTTTTTCGGCCAGGAATCGATCCATTCCGAAAGCTTTGCGGAATCGAAGGGGCGCCTCCTGTCGTAGACGAAGGAATTGATGCCGTATTCCTCCTGCTCTCCTTCTTTCTCCCCGTTTTTTGCTTTTTCAAGCTCCTGAATCCATCCCGGCGCCAGGCACGCCTCCTGGAAATTGAAAAGCTGCGTGTCGAGAATATCCCTCGGGTCGATCCGCCCGCGCTCCGCGCAGATGATGTTCGCGGAAGGCTGCAATTTCCGCAGGATCGCTTGGATCCGGTCGCGCTGGGGCCTGCTGACCAGATCGATCTTATTCAGGACGATCACGTTGCAGAACTCGATCTGTTCGACCAGAAGCCGGCCGATGTCGTCTTCGCCGAAATCGCCGGCCTGCAGCAGCGACGCGCCTTCCAAAAATTCGCTCTCCAGCCGGCAGGCGTCGACGACCGTCGCGACGGTGTCGAGGCGGCAGAGCTTCGGCAGCCTGCCGTTTCCGACGCTCCCGTCCATCAGCGTGAGGGTCTGCGCAATCGGAAGCGGCTCGCAGATCCCGCTGGCCTCGATCAGGATATAATCATAGCGGCCCGCCTTCACCAGCCGGGCGACCTGCCGGATCAGGTCCGTCCGCAGGGTGCAGCAGATGCATCCGTTGGAAAGCGGGACCAGGCTGTCGTCGCTTTGCGAAACATCGCCGCCTTTCTCAATCAGGGAAGCGTCGATATTCACTTCCCCCATATCGTTGACGATCACGGCTACCTTCAGGCCCTGCCGGTTCGCCAGCACGTGGTTGAGCACCGTGGTCTTCCCGGAACCGAGATATCCCGTCAAAACCGTAACCGGTATCGGCCGGATCATAAACGTCCCCCTCCTTCAAGCGTCTTGGTTTCCCAAGGGATTCTGGAATAAATGCAAATGCGAACTATTTGTATTTATAATCTTAGTTCGAGGCGCTTGATTTGTCAAGTCTCTTTTTGGTGTCTCCAAAAGCACGGAACGGCTTCGGCAAAGAAGGCCGCTTTCGGATCCGGACAAAAAGATTGTTTTCCATACCAAAACAAGAAGCGGCCCCGGTGCCAACGGCCGGCACCGGGGCTGCTTCTTGCTGTCCGCATTCCGCAGGACGCGCAAATCAGAGAATCACCGTGGATGTGGAATCGACCTTGATCCCGTCGTCTTTCGTCCTCGAGAGCTTCGCCTTGTTTCCGTCGCCGTCCTCAATCGTCATCTTTTCGATCTGATTGGCGTTGAAGAAATTGACGACGTCGGATTCGACGAACGCCGACCACTTTTTCGCGTGCGCCTTTTCCGGATCGTATTCTTCTTCCGCCGTTTTCACATTCTCGCTGCTCATTGCAGACCCTCCTGTTAAAAATCTCAATCCAATGGAATTCAGTATAACATACGGAAGCACCGCCGTAAAGGAGAATCCGGGACGCGGACCCCGTCGTTTCCATTAGGAGTTCTTGCTTCCATAGCGGCGTTTTGGCCTGAAATCCGGCCGGTACCCTCGCCTTTTTCCGCCGCCGTACCGCTTCGGGCCGAACGGATGCGTTCCGGTCCCGCCCGCCGCGCCGCGGCCGCCCTGATCCGCCTTTGCGATCGTAAGGCGCACCGCGCGTTTTTTCATCCGGTATCCGTTCATCTTTTTTAAGGTCAGCGCCGCGTCGGCGGGTTTCATCTCGACGATGGAATGGTCCCTGAAAATCTCGATTTTCCCGACCGCTCCGACAGGCAGCCCCGTCGTCTCCACAATCGTTCCGACGATATAATCCGGGTTGATTCCGCTGTCCGCGCCGATGTCGATTCTCAGATGCGCCTTCCCGTTTTCAGCCGAGAACGGTTCGACCTTCCGGACGTTTTTCAAGGTGCCGATCCGCCCGTTTTTATCGAAGAGGATTTTGCACACAGCCGCCGCGATTTTTTCCGCTTCATACCCGTCGCTTTTCAGCTCTTCGACAAACGCGCCCCACTCGGGGGCGGCTTTTTCTTCGATCCGTTCCTCGATGGTCCCCTTGAATCTTTTAAGGCGGCGAGCCCGGATGTCCTCGACGTCCGGAACGGGAGCCTCTTCGATTTTCAGATCCATGAACCGTTCCAGGGAACGGACCCTCTGCATCTGGCCGCGGCTCGCCGCCAGCGTGTACGACGTCCCGGTTTTGCCCGCCCGGCCCGTGCGGCCGATGCGGTGGATATAATATTCGTCTTCGTCCGGAATATCGTAATTGAACACGGCGTCGATGTCGTCGACGTCGATGCCGCGCGCCGCCACGTCAGTCGCCACAAGGATGCCGACGCGGCCGCCTTTGAATTCGCCCATCACCTGGTTCCGCTGGCTCTGCTTCAAATCTCCGTGCAGGCCGGCCGCCGGGAAGCCGTCGCCGTTCAGCCGCTCGCAGAGCTGGTCCACCGTCTTTTTCGTATTGCAGAAAACCAGCGCCCGCCTGGGCCTGTGATATTCCAGCAGAAGTTTGAGCGCGTTCGTTTTGTCCTCGCGGGGAACGCTGTAATAGAACTGGGAAATGCCGTCCACGGTTTTCTGCCCTTTGTCCACGGCGACGAGCTGCGGGTCGGCCTGAAATTCTTTCGTGACCTTCATGATGGCGGGCGGCATGGTCGCGCTGAACAAGACGGTTTGCCTGCTTTCGGGCGCTTCTTTCAGGATCGTCTGGATATCGTCCAGAAAGCCCATGTCCAGCATCTCGTCCGCCTCGTCCAGGACGACCGTTTTCAGATTCTCCAGTGACAGGGTCCTGCGCCGCATGTGATCCATCACGCGGCCCGGAGTCCCGATGATGATCTGCGCCGTGCGGAGCTGCCGGATCTGCAGCGACATGGACTCTCCGCCGCAGACGACGGCGGCCTTGACGCTTTGCAGGTATTTTGAAAATTTGCGGATTTCTTCGCCGGTCTGCATGGCGAGCTCCCGCGTGGGGCTCAGGATCAGGACCTGCCCCCGCTCCCGGCCGCTCTGGGCGACCATCTGCACGGCGGGGATGCCGAATGCGGCGGTTTTTCCGGTGCCGGTATTGGAACGCCCGATCAGGTCTTTCCCCTGAAGGATCAGGGGGATCGCCCCCGCCTGGATATCCGTCGCCTCGGTATAGCCGACTTCTTCCACCGCCCGCAGAATTTCAGGCAGCAAATTCATTTCGCTGAACGTCATATTTCTTATTCCTCATTTTCCCGTGACTTGCCTCACTTATTATAATATTTAGAATATCACAAAACGCGGTCTTCATAAGTGCACAGCACATTTATGGGTCGCAAATCGATTTTATTTCTTTCGGAGAACCGGCCGGTGCCCTCCCGGGAAACGGGGCGGTTGGCGTATCTTGATGCAGGGGGTGCTGGATTGGCGATCAACAGGGCGATGCGCGCGGCCTTGAAGGCGATCACGGCTTTGAATCCGGATGTGGCAAAAAGCTATAAGGCCGAACGCAAGGTCGAGCTCCTCATGGCGAGGCTGCGGGGAAAACCCGCGGATTACCAGATGTGGGACCGAAAAATCACCTGCGGGGACCATCATGTCCCCGTGCGGATCTTTCAGCCGTGCGGTGGCGGGCCCTTCCCTCTGCTCCTGTTTTTTCACGGAGGCGGATGGGTGACCGGCGGAAT
>ENA-UOOI01001274-UOOI01001274.1-fermentation-metagenome-genome-assembly--contig:-NODE-1274-length-27056-cov-72.990889_pt1 | contig 27056 bp, 17 predicted proteins | sample MGYA00245779_ERZ724027 | MGnify/ENA primary metagenome ERZ724027 (study PRJEB28704, sample SAMN03018318) | fermentation metagenome | biome: anthropogenic terrestrial biome; feature: soil...
GCAAAGCCAACTACAATGATGAGTACGCCAATAAGTTTAATCATTTTATCACTCCCTTTTTTATTTTTTATATGAGCTGCAGTAATTAAATTCTGCAGTTATATACTATTTCAGCTTTATAGGTCTTTTTCTTACCTTTTTTAATGTTATGCCCCCATCTTCAAAGGATTTATCCTCCATAACAGTTTCAGCCTTATAAAGCATATCTATTGTAGCTATATCGGATATAAAATGAGTCTTTGTACAAAGTCTTAAATAATCGCCCTGTGCAGTTTCATCAGAAACCTCTGTCGTAAAGTCCACTGCTGTAATATAAGGATATCTGTGGGATATATGCCATGCTTCAGGGTTTGGCTTATAAGCAATCCAATAAAAAATTAAGTTTTTATAATAATCTGCAGGGAATAGTTTTGGCATCCACTGATGGGCATATTTTTCGAATCTGTCCTTCCAGTCTTCATTCCACTTTTCTATTTCGCTGTCCCTATTTATTGCATCGGCAACATAATCCTGAAGTACCTCATTTAACCTCTTATGATTAGGATATTTAGGGGAATCAACATACCAAAAGTATCCATAGAAAAGTGCCCTTGGAAGCCAAAATCCTTTAAACCATGGGGACACATAACCCGAAAACTGCTGATCCCACTCATGGGTTGGGACTCCATGATTATCAACCATCATATCCGGCAGCCACTTTCTCCAAACATTTGGAACTGCATTAGCTTCTGTATATTTTGTATCCTTCCAATACCCCTGGGCAAACTCCTTTCCAACTGCATTAAACCTCGCAATATGAAGCTTCCACTTTGGGTTATCCTTTTGAAGCATATCGTGTATATATCCCCCATCTGTATTTTCAAAGGGAATTATTGTAAGATTTACCCTGTCAAGATATTTCTTATACTTTTCATCACTTATGATTTTAAGTGCTAAATATAAGGACGAATTTGTACTTGAAACCTCATTAGCATGATGTCTGTTGTTTATCATAAATACAGGCTTAGAATTAATAAGCTTGTTTCTTGACACTATCTTTGATTTAAAACCCTTATAAATATCAATTGCATAAATGTCTCTTCCCTGGTAAGATTTCGAAGCCCTCCAAACATCAAGTCCCTTAACCTTTTTCATCTTATCCATAATTTTAATATAGTCTTCATATCCTATAACCTTATCTACAGGTACATCTACATCATTTGCATTTAAAGTTTTATTATTTTCTAAAGACTTGCTGCAAATATTTAGCTCTAAAGTCTTAACCATATTTCCATTTGAAAGTACATTAAATTTAATACTTTCAGCCTCAATATATCCATTTGCCATGGAAATAACACCATTTTCAGCAAGCTCTATATAGGATTCAAGCCTATTTAAAATTTCAATATTTCCATAAGTTTCAACGTTTACATAAATTTCCTCAATTGTCTTATCATTAAATACTATTTTTGAAATACTTATATCGCTTAAAGCTTCATTTATATCTATCTTTTTCTCCCCAATTACAACCTTTGGTCTGTCATATTTTTCTGCATAAAGCCCAGCTTTAATATACCCTGGCTTCCCGTTTTCTTTATTTATTACAGGAAGTATAAGCCCTGGCTCTTGAAGGCTTTCTCCCACAGTTCTTTGGCCAAAAGTCTTAAAAAAGTCAAGGCCAACAAAATACAAATCCTCATGAAGAGCATCAAGAGAAGATATCCTATCCTGCCTTACAGGAAGATCAAAATCAGGCTCACTTAAAGATACATCCATTCTTAGTTCCTTAAAGAAAGGCTGCTTTGAGGACAGCGGTTTCCCATCAGTTTTTTTAAGGATATAATCCTTACACTTTTTAAGTATTTTTTCCTGATAAATGTTCCATAAAAGCTCCAAATCCGTTTCTATTCTTTCATCAATTACAACCTTGTCATTTACACAAACCTTTACCCAGCCAGTTGAAGGGTGAACCTTCCCAATGCCATTATACTCATTTAAATAAGGTCTTTCACTGTATTTTGCTTCATATTTGCTACTGTAGAGAATGTTTCCCTCCTTATCCTTAAAAATTATTTTATAAGTACTTTTTTCTTCCTTATCCATAATTTCAAATTTGATTTTATCCCTTTTAAAATTAAGCTCTTTTGCCATCAAATCATCCACAGGATAAAGCTCTTGAATCCATCTTACAGGAAGATCAAACCATTTATTTTCATCATCTGCATATGCCCCGGAAATCTTAGGTACAGAACCGTCGTCATCATCCCAAGTATCCTTTCCTTCCTTTAAGAAAGGCTTAAATTTAATAACAATTTCATCCGTATCCTTTATAATGTCATGAACTTTTGGAATAACTCCCTCCATAATCCAGCTTATGCCCTGCTTATAAGCACAGAAAATGTCACAGTTTTCAAGCTTTGCCCCTGTTTTAACGATTTCATCCTTTAAATAAAGCTTTAAATCATCCCTTACAGATTTTTCTTCACTTAAAGTTCCAAAAATCTTTACATTATCCTCAGGCTTTAAATTTGGAAAAAGCTTTTCATTTAAAACTTGTTTAAACCTATCAACTTCATAAGGTATATCGTATTTTTCTTCAAAAATTAGCTGTTTTTCATTAAAAGGCCTTATCCCAATATCTTTAACATTATATTTACTATTTAAATAATTCTTAAACTTATACTCATCAAAATTCTCAAAGTCATCCTTTAAAAAGCAATCAATTTTTTTATCTTTAATACTTTTATCCTTCTTTATAAGGGATAAAATGTAGGCAATTTCTCCATTTAAAGTATCACCACTTAAGGAAGCCTTTAGATTTTTCTTTATATCTTCTAAGGATACCCCCTTACTGCTATTTAAAAATGGGAGACTTTCAGCAATATATTTTGCACCCTTTACAAGGTTTTCTCCGCTTCCTGAAAGTATTATATAATTGTTATCCACATCTCTTAATATATTAAAGGAGGTTTTATCCACATTATAAACAAATTCTTTCGTTAGATTTAAATTGCCAATAAATATTGGATTTTTAATGCTGTCATTAAATTCTTTTTCTGTATATACCATTGGGAAAGATACCCCTAAACTTTCAAGTCCAAGCCTTGCTGCAATAGAAGAAGCAGCAATAAGTTCATAGTTGTCTGCGTTATCCCTTATCATTATCTTCCCTATAATTTCATCAGGAAGAAAATCATTATCAGTATCCTCTAAAATTCCGTCTATACTATAAAAGTTTGCAACATCTATCTTCTTTAAGGCTGTAAGCTTATTTGAATTTATACTTAAATCATTATTTGCCTCAAGTTCCTTATTAAAAATACTAATATTATCTTCACTTGCATTATCAAAAGCAACGTTTATTTCCTTTATGTAATCCCATTTAAAAGTATTTTCATTATTCTTTATATAATTTTTTATTTCTTCTAAATTCCCGCTAAATTTCAGCTTAACGCCAACCTTATAAAGACCGCAGTAATCCTTATGAATCATTATATTATTTATGCTAACACAGGAAACCTTAGGTATGCTTTCGAAGCTTTTTACCACATCTCCTAATGTAGGTTTTTTACTGCTAATTTCCCATATAAAGGGAAGCCTTCCATAAAGATATTCTCCGCCTTTTTCAAGAGCCTCATCACAGCAAGAATCAATATTAATGGAATTCCCTGCAATATATATTTCAGCTGTGTTTTTATTTTTATAATTTACATTTCCATTAATTTTAATATTTGTTTCTTCCTTTGAATCACTATTAAATTTAACTAAAGGCAAATCTAAAGCAATATTTTCAAATCCAAGCCTTGCAGATAAATTAATTGCAAGTTTTTTTTCAATAGCTGAGGAATCTTCCCTTAAAATAATACCTCCCTTTAAACCGTCAGGAAAACCGTCGCCATTTAAATCATCAAGTATTCCATCTAATGTATAAAGCTTCTCCAAACTCTCCATTATATGACCCCCCCTTTCTTTTTTTCTTTCGGAAGCCGCTTTACACTGCCTCTGTTTTATTTACCTGATGGCTAGTCCCCATCTCACTTATATATTTTCTCCAATCGCCTAACTTTATATATTCTGATTCCCTTTCATTTAGCATTTTTGTATTAATAAAAATATATGCTGGAAGCATCTCACTTTTCCCATTCATATGATAAACTTTTATATTGTTTCTTAAATACATAACTTCATCTTGATCCTCAAAGTATTCCTCCATGGAGTCCATCGTTTTAAGTATACTTCCATTTTCATCATCGGTAAATGTCATTATCTCTCCATACACAATATCATTTCCATCTACCAATGCAGGACAATTTTTATTTTTTAAATGATACAATTTCCCATAGACATATGATTTTTCATGGCCTAAAACATGTCCCTTAAGGTATTTATTATAATTCCTAAAACCTTCCATTAACGTTCCATATACAAATATTCTATTTTTTATCATGTCCATCCCTCTTTATTACTATAATAATAACTATATAATGAAGTGCTTATTTAAATTAGATAACTTTTACTTCTTAGCAGCCATTATATTTAATGCATTAATACTTATTAATTATTATTATGATACATATTCCTAAATATTTTGTCAAATAAAATTTTATATTGTTGTACAAGCAGGAATATGCACAGCAGACCGCAAACAGAAATGTCACGGCAGGTACAATGGGGGACGTGCACGGCAATACAGGCGAGGACGTACATAGCAGGTGCAGCAGCATCCGTAATTTCACGCTTAAGCGGGGAATTATGGATGCTGCTATCGAATAAGACGATTTTTATACTCAGGGTAAATTGCTTACTTGCTTATAGTAGAACCTCCCATCCATCTGAGCCTTAGAATAGTCAATCAGGGGTACAGCCGTTTAGTGGATTACGGCTGCTGCGCCATCGGGTAAACCTTATTTTTTTGTTTAATATTATTTGTTTGATATAAAAATAATAAATTATACGTATATTTATTCATTATTAAAGTTTTTTTAATATTTCCATAAGGACAAAAGTTTAAATTTGTTATATAATTATTTGAGGTAGTGTAAAAAACTTTACACTACTTTAAATAAAAAAGAGGTGATTTTATGAAAATATTAGTAACTGGATTTGATCCCTTTGGAGGAGAAAAAATAAATCCTGCATTTGAAGTAATTAAAAGATTAAAGAGCCATATAGATGGAGCAGAAATAATAAAGCTTCAAGTCCCAACTGCATTTAATGCATCTGTTAAAAAAACTGCTGAAAAAATAAAAGAAGTAAAACCTGATGTAGTTTTAAACATAGGTCAGGCAGGGGGAAGACCTGATATTACCGTTGAAAGAATTGGAATTAACATGAATGATGCAAGAATCCCTGATAATTTAAATCAGCAGCCTATAGATACAAAAATTGATGAAGAAGGGGAAAACGCATACTTTGCAACAATTCCAATAAAAGCAATTGTTGCAGGAATAAAAGAAAAAGGAATCCCAGCTTCTGTTTCAAATACAGCAGGAACTTATGTATGCAACCATCTTATGTATGGAACTTTAAACTACATCCATAAAAACAATTTAAATATAAAAGCAGGATTTATTCACATTCCATTTTTACATGAACAGGTTGTAAATAAGAGCAACATGCCATCCATGTCTCTTGACACCATGGTTGAAGCCATTGAAACAGCCCTTTCAGTTATTGTAAATACTGAAAAAGATGCAAAGATTTCTGGCGGAAAAGAATTTTAATTTAAATTCTTGCTAAAAACTAAATTGATTAAGTCAATATTTCTTAAAAAATGGATGCTCAAATCAGAGACATCCATTTTTTATTACTCATCATTGTAGATGCATCAATTCCCATGCTTTTGTAATTCCGTATCCATTGCTAAAATAATTGAAGACTAATACCTAAATAAGCTGCTATACTTCGCTTACTACCTTTCCTATTAAGAAAACTTTTCGCAGCGGTTATTTTCCCTTCTGGACTAATATTCATTTTTGGCATAAAAATGTTCCCTTCCAAGCAAACCAGTTCTATTATTTCACTTGTCTACTCAGAAGGGAGCATATCAATTTGCTGCAGTCTTTTTATATTGTTTTATCTAATATGAATTTTTCTCGAGTTTGTATTTACTATTTCCTTTTTTGGAAGATTAATTTTTAAAACTCCATTTTCAAAAGAAGCATCTATCTTATCTTCCTCAACATTATCAACGTAGAAACTTCTTCTAAGCTCGCCGCAGCGTCTTTCACGTCTTACATAGTTATTCTTATTTTCTTCTACAGTATCATCTCGTTTTGCTGAAATGGTAAGATAATTATTATCATAACTTATGTCTATATTGCCCTTTTCAACTCCTGGCAAATCTGCTTCTATAATATAAGCATCATTGCTTTCTTTAAGATCAACTTTAAAAGGATTTCCATTCATATAGCCAGGCATCATAAAATCATCATCGAAGAAGTTGTTAAAAAACTGATCGAAATAATCACCTCCATTTGATATTGAATTATTGTTTCTTCTAAAAGGAATCATTCCAAACATATAAATCACACCCTCTTACTTAATACATCTTTATCCAATGGCTACCATCCATAATTTTCAAACGGATGCTGCGCCCCTGGATAAGTTTTTCTGATTACAATTTAGATATATCACAAAGGTCAAAAAAAGTCAAAGTAAAATTTTAAAAAATACAATATAGTTTACCCAGATTGTAAATTAAAAAGTAAATTCTATATTACAGATTACAGTTATTTATAATTTTAATTCCTAGAACGTCTTTGCAAACGGTCAAGTGAATGGAATATATTTTTCTTATTGCAGCGGTGTATTAAATCTAAATTGCAAATTGAAGTTATTGACAATTGGCTGCTTGCGTTCTTAAAAATATAGAAATATACTTTAGTTATTAATATCTTGAAGATGATACATGTGAAATACTTAGCATGAAAAGGGTTACATCAAAAATGAGGTTTAAATGGCAGAAAAACCATTGGGTGGCAGGTGTTCATCTTCAGAAAGGAAGGAGCGGTAAAATGAAACGAATACTTATAGTTGAGGACGATTTCATGTTGAATTCAGGTCTGTGTTACAACCTTGAACTTGATGAATATGAAGCTGTTCCTGCATATAATGCTGCTGTGGCACTTGAAAAGGTAAGGGAAAAAAACTTTGACTTGATTGTTTTGGATGTGAACTTACCTGATGGGGATGGGTTTGAACTATGTAAAAAAATTAAGTCTTTAATAGATATTCCTGTTGTTTTTTTAACAGCCCGTGATTTGGAATCCGATGTAGTGGCAGGCTTTGAAATAGGTGCAGATGATTACATTACTAAACCCTTCAGCATTAATATCTTTTTAAAGAAAATAGCAGCTATTCTTAAACGATGCGACAAACAAGCAGATGAAGATATTTATATATGCGGGGACCTTGTGGTAAACTTTAATACACTTACAGTTTCTGTTAATGGTGAACCAGTTGTTCTTACTCCTACTGAGTATAAATTGCTCAAAGTTTTTACAAGCAACCCAGGAATCCTGTTAACAAGACAAGCACTTCTTGAAAAGCTGTATGATATAGACTCAAACTTTGTTGATGAGCATACCTTAACAGTAAATATCAATCGCCTGCGAAGCAAGATTGAAAGTACAGGAAGAAAGTACATTAAAACTGTTTACGGTATGGGCTATTTATGGGCAGGTGATAAAGTATGAAGAAAAATTTATCAACAAATAAAATATACATTGGTATCGGAGCTGCCTTTTGCGCACTTACAGCTTTCTTTTTAGCTGTTATGTTTCTATATACTGATGATTGGATAGTACATGCCATTGCAATTGCCTTTTCTATGATATATCTATTTCTTGGTATTACACTCATAATTCTTTTAAGGAAAAAATTACTTTTATTTTCCGAATCACTGAGCTTATGCATTGATGATATGATTAACGGCAAAAATGGTGTTGATTTTGATTTGGAATCGGAAACTTTAACAGGAAAATTAAACTTCAAGCTCAAACGCCTTTATGAAATTATGCAGAGAAATAATAATCAGATAAAAACGGAAAAACAAGAGATTCAGGAAATGATTTCAGACATTTCTCACCAGGTCAAAACGCCAATAGCAAACTTAAAAATGTACAATTCTACTTTGATAGAGCACCAGCTTCCTTTAAAGAAGGAGGCAGAATTTCATTCTCTTATGGAAACACAAATTAACAAGCTGGATTTTCTCATGCAGTCCATGATCAAAATGTCAAGATTGGAAACAGGTATCATAAGCCTTTCTGTTAAGCCTGCACCAATATATGATACTATAGCACTGGCACTTGAAAGTATTGTACTTCCAGCAGAAAAGAAAGGTATTAAAATCATGGTAGACTGTGCTCCTGATTTCATCGTACCCCACGATAAAAAATGGACAGCAGAGGCGCTGTTCAACATTTTGGATAATGCAGTCAAGTACACTCCAAGGGGCGGCAAAATTTTTGTGACGGCAGCAATGTGGGAAATGGCAATAAAGATTGACATTACCGATACCGGAAAAGGAATCCCCGAAAAGCACTATGCCCAAATATTTAAGCGGTTTTACCGAGAAAGCGATGTCCATGATGTAGATGGCATCGGCATCGGACTTTACCTATCCCGAGAAATTATTTCCATGCAAGGGGGATATATTCAAGTGAAATCCGAAATAAGAAAAGGCTCAACCTTCTCAGTATTCCTCCCAAATAAAATCTTATCCGATGTAAAAGAATAAGGTTTAACTTTATCCAATGGCTACAATCCGTAATACCTCGCTTAAAGCAGGGAATAACAGATGCTACGTCCCTGAATAAGTTCTTCTAAGACTCAGATGAAAAAAGGTATTTATTATGCAAACTCCACCTGAGTCTAAGAAGAACTTGATGAAAGTCAGCTTCGATAGCTGTTTACAGGGAATCGAATTAAAAGTCAACTTATGCATTTGTAAATTCGAGTTTTTTAAGCTTAAAATACATCCAATTCTAAGCTTAAAAACTATATATGCTATACAAAATGAAATGTTTCAGAACTGTGATAATTGATTTTGAAATTGAGACAATTTTGAGATATTTGTCCTGTATGATTAATGTATAACCTGAAAATATAGGAGGTACAACTATGAATGTACTAAAAGCAACCGGATTAAAAAAATATTACGGAGAAGAGCCTAACATTACTAAGGCCTTAGATGGAGTTAGTCTCACCGCTAAGCAGGGCGAATTCGTTGCTGTGGTTGGCACGAGCGGTTCGGGCAAATCCACATTATTGCATATACTTGGCGGACTTGATAACCCCACATCTGGAAATGTGGAAGTGGATGGAAAAGATTTATCCAAGATGAATGATGAGCAGCTCACCATTTTTCGGCGCAGGAACATCGGATTTGTTTTCCAAAACTACAACCTGATACCAATTTTGAATGTCTATGAAAATATTGTTCTGCCTATTGAATTAGATGGTGAAAAAATAGACAAGAGGTTTGTAAATAAAATCGTACAGATGCTGGGACTTACTAAGAAGCTTTATAGCCTGCCAAATAACCTCTCGGGCGGGCAGCAGCAGCGAGTAGCCATAGCACGGGCACTGGCAGCAAAGCCTGCTATTATTTTGGCTGACGAACCGACTGGAAATTTAGACAGCAAGACCAGTCAGGAAGTGCTTGGCCTTTTAAAGATGACAGGCCAGCAATTCCATCAGACCATTATAATGATTACCCATAATAATGAAATTGCCCAACTTGCCGACAGAATTATCCGCATTGAAGATGGCAAAATCGTTGCATAAGGGGGAGAGGATATGTTTCAAAATAATAATAGGGCAGTTATAAAGCATCTTGCAAAGAATAATCTGCATACCGACCCAACACGCCGATATGTTACTACACTTACTATTGCGCTTTCTGTATGCCTCATTTTAGCAGTATCTTTGGTTATAGTTGGCAATGAAGCAGTGCATATTTCCACGCAGGAGTCAAAAGCACAAGTTAAAATAGGTGTGACAGAGGATCAGCTTACAAAACTTAAGGAACAACCAGATATTGAGTGGACTGGTGAGTATGCAAATATTGGATACTCATATCAAAAGGACATCACTTTAAATGTTGTTTATGAAGATCAAACACAAATTGAAAATCAGGAGGATTTCTCTTATAAAGGGACTATCCCCACCGCTAAAAATGAGGTAATGCTCCCCAGTAACTACCTATCATATTTGCATAGTGATGCTAAACCTGGTGATATAATTTCTCTTGATTTAACTGGATTGGGGCAAAAAAAAGACTATCGTATTTCAGCTGTTTTAGACTACGAGAAGCAAACCGACAGCTATATTGTTTGGGTCAGTAAAAAAGGAGCCCAAGCGTTACTGAAAGATAAGCCTGTTCCTGTTATAGCATATACACGTCTTAAGACTGATGCCGTAGACTCATCAGATATTACGGACTTTACATATAAGGCTATACAGTCAACCGGTATTGACAAATGTCAGGTACAGCTTACCGATTACTTTGCCGTTATGAGCGGAGGCGACCGCAAAAGCGAGAAACCAATAATTATAATGCTTGGTTTAATTGTTATGGCTTTGGCTGGAATTGTGATTTACAGTATTTTTTATTCATCCGTTACCAAAAAGGTTCATGAGTACGGTCAGCTGCGAACCATAGGAATGACGAAAAAGCAGGTGCGTAAAATGGTTCGAATGGAGGGAAGAAAATTAGCTTCGCATGGAATCCCTTTTGGCGTTATATCGGGACTTATTATTGGCTATTTGATGTGTCCAAATGGATTTCGTATTAAAAATGCAGCGGTATGGACTATTATTGTGTCATTGTTTGCATTAATTACCATTAAACTTTCTATGGGTAAATCAGTAAAAATTGCAGCAAATACGTCTCCCATAGAAGGTTCTCGTTTTTCATTTTACACAGGGAGCAGGAAGGTAAAAAAGGCTAAACATAAATTAACGCCATATTACCTTGCCCTTATGCACTTTAATGAAAACCGTAAAAAAACCGCTGTTACAGTTCTTATGTTAGGACTAAGCGGCATACTTTTGGTAACTACCTCGATTTTAGCTAAATCCCTTAATGCGGAGAAGATGGTACAATTCAATTCATTTCCGAAGGGTGAACTGTATCTGTATATTCAAAGAATCTCGAAGTCAACTTTTTCCAATGATATTGATTATAACCGAGATACACGCTTGCAGCAAAAAAATAATCCTTTAAATAAAAGTTTGCAAGCTCAAATTAAAGCAATTGATGGTGTCAAAGATGTAACACCTTACAATGGCGTGAGCCTCACAATTACATCCCCATCCTTTGGAGGGACGATTATATCAAGTACAAATATTATGCCAACACTTACCAGAGAGGAATGCACAAAGATAAGTCCAATACTTAAAGAAGGTACGACAGATTATGATATTTTGGCGAAGCAAAATGGCATTATTATTTCATCGGGAGAGGCTAATGCAAAGGCTGGAAGTAAGTGTCAAATCAGCGGTCTTGGCAAGGATGGTCAGCCTTTCAGCATGGATCTTCCAGTGATGGGAGTTTATAATAACAGCGATTTAATGGAGAAATGTCCTTTAATGCCAGGAAGTCCGTCTTTTCTCATAACTGATGAATCTGTTCAGAAATTAATGGGTGTTACTGACCAGACAGGCCTCTTGGCAATTTCTGTTGAGCCAGAAAAACTTGATGCTGTCACCAAACAGGTAAAGGCCATTTCTGATGCCAGCGATGAAATCGATATGCTTAAGCTTTCAGACAGTGTAGAAGCTCGACAGAAAATGTTTAACGAGAAAGTGCAAATGCTGTATACCATAGCCGCTATCATTTTCGTATTTGGCATCATAAGCCTTATAAATACCGTTATTACGCAGCTAACTTCGCACAAATTAGAATTTGGACTACTGCAGGCTGAAGGCATGACTTCCCGCCAAGTAAAAAAGATGTTAGTAACAGAAAATCTATTTTATACAGGCGGTACTGCCGTTCTTTCTCTGGGTATAGGTTCAATTTTGGGATTCATCCTATGCAATATAATTGAAAAGAAAGCTCATTGCATCATATTCCATTTTGAGTGGTCCATTGTGCTTGTTTTTCTTTTGAGCTTGCTTATCATCCAGATGCTGCTTTCCGCTTATACCGTAAGCAGTTTCAAAAAAACATCCATAATCGATCGCCTAAGAATGCCCGAGTAGGAAGACGTTGGGGGGGACGATTACACGGTTATTAGTTATTAGGGACAGCTAATTATTTTTTTATGAACTCATCGGAATATTGGGGGAATGTTGGGGGACGGTTAATTATTTTTTAGAAATTCATTTATTAGAAATTTTATAAAAGCAGGCGGGTTCCATGGTATGTCCCACCTGCTTTTATTTAATAAGATTTTTATTAATTCTGTGCAATGCCATACTTGTACACATTACAGCTTATGAAAATAAATCGTTTGCAAAAAACAGATACTTCAAATAAAAATATCTTCTTCATTTTTAATCATACCAATTGTTTCTCTATTTGAATAATTTTTATTTTGAAAGCTATAAATAATAACTGAATCCTCACTCTTATTCATAAATCCTCCAAGCTCCATTTTTAGCTTTTTTAAATTTCCTTCACTAATTTCTCCTTCAAAAACGGAATTTTGTACCCATGTAAGATATTTTCTACATTTTTTAAGAGCTTTCCCTACTCTTTTTTCACCAAAGTCATAAACAAGAATAACAAACAAGCTTACCACCTCGCTACAAAACCTTTATATTCCTTGCCTTCAGTTATATGCTTTTGAAGCTTATAAAGCTCCATTCTTATAATCCTTTTATAAGTTACTTCACTATTTAATGCTGCATGGTTTATTGTTGTAAAAAGTTTATTATTATACTCCTGTATAAATTTCTTTTTTCCAGATTCATTTAATAATATTCCATTAAGCTCTTTCATAAAGTCACTTTCATTTAAAATATTTTTATTCAAAATAGTAAATATTGCCCTATCAACTATAATAGGCTTAAATATCTCAGCAACATCAAGATTTAAAGTAAATCGCCTTTCATTTGTTGAATGAAGATATCCAATCCTCGGATCAAGCTGTGTATTATAAATTTCACTTAAAACTTCTGCATACATCATAGAATTACCAAAGCTTATAAGGGAATTAAGTTTATTTAGTGGTGGTCTTTTACTTCTCTTTTCAAATTCAAATCCAGGCTTATTTATAATTTTATCAAAGCATTTATAATACCGTTCTCTAATATTCCCTTCATAAGCCATAAGCTCATTTATGTCCTTAGCACCATTTATCATTTTCATTTTCTCAGTTATAATATTTATTTCTTCTTCAAGATCAGCTTTCCTATTTTTATAATATTTTAAAATTACAAGCATATTCATTGCAGCTGTTTTTATGAATTCTTTTGCTATATTAAGCCGCTTATTATTATCAAGATAAAATTCTGCCTGCTTTAATATTACAAAACCAGAATTCAAATGTTCCCTCGGATAAAATGTACCTGTATAATACCCATAATAATTAAAGAAGTGAATACATACACCTTTCTCAGAAGCATAATCAAGGAATCTTTTATTTAAGTTTACTTCTCCATATATCCATATATTATTTGTTTGTTCAATAGGTATAAATTTTTTCTTTTCTTCACCTTCAAAATATATAGTATTATCTTTTCTTTTTAATTCACCATTTTCAAAAATATAAATATCCTTTTTCATTTTACCCTCCTATGCAAAGCAATATTCTCTATATCCACACTTAATGCAATATCTATTACTTTCTATTTCAGGTGGGATATTAAGATTTGTAATTCTTTCAATATCATTTACCATCACTTCAAGTTTTTTTATAGCTTTATCGTTTAAATTCACATCTGTTCTTTTTCTTTCCTGTGGATATAATAAAACCCCTCTTGCGTTTATACCTGCATCATTGAGTACTTTTAAGTAATACATAAGCTGCCATTTTGAAGCTTGTTCATATTTAGATGATTTTTTTGTTTCACCAATAACAAGCTCCTGCTTTGATTGAAAGACCACATCAAATTTTACATTTCCAAAGCTAACTTCTTTATCATCTCTTTTATAGCTAAACTCGTGAATAAATTTTCCAAGATCAATATTTTCATCTCCTTGATCTGGTACAATGCTATGAGACATAAACCATACTTCTTTTTTGCAAATATTATAGTACCAAATAAGCGTTCCATTTATCTCACTGACCCCCATAAAATTACCTCCGTTTAAATTTCGTTTACTATAATAATTTCCAATAAGTGTAAAAGCATATTAAGCACCATATACTTAAGTTTGTTTTTTGTTTCAATTCCTCATAGGTAAGATAAAATCTATTTACACTAATTATCTAAATCATGCTATGTACTAGTTGGTGCTATGTCAAGAAAAAGTACAAATTAAAGCGAGAAAATTCCAGACAAATTTCTAAATTTTAACTTGCAATTGATACACTGAGTTCCTTGACTTTTTTATATGCTTTTTCAAACTCATTTGGTGACATATAATTGCAATGACTATGAATTCTTGTGGTATTATAAAATGTTTCAATATATTCAAATACAAGGATATATGCATGACGATAATTCTTAATTCTAAAACGATTTATCCATTCACGTTTAATAATTGCATGGAAGGATTCAATGCATGCATTATCCCATGGATAAGCCTTCTTTGAATAACTAAGTATCATTTTTGAAGTAGCCTTTTTATATTCTTTTGATACATACTGGCTGCCTCTGTCACTATGTATAATAACTGGATTAACTATCTTTCTATTTCTCTTAGCTTTATTAATTGTGTCAATAACACAAGAAACCTCTAAGCTTTCTGAAAGTGTCCATGCTATGATTTTTCGGGAGTATAAATCCATAATACTTGTAAGATATACAAAACCTGCATCAGTCCAGATATATGTAATATCTGTGCACCATACTGCATTTGGAGTATCAGGATTAAATTGCTCGCCTAAGATATTCTCAAGTTTACTGCTGAAATCAGAATCCTTTGTAGTAACAGTATATGGCTTTACATACTGAGCTCTAATTTCAAGTTCCCTCATATATTTTCCAACAGTTCGTTCTGATATTTTTTCACCAGTTTTTTGTATCTCTTTTGCAATTTTAGGAGCACCATAATTTTGATGCGATTTATCATAAATTTCCTTGATTTTTTTCTTTACAAGCTGCTTTCTCCTTTGTTGATTTGAAGGCAGGCGATGCAGCCATGAATTATACCCTGAACGTGAAACGCCTAATATACTAAGCACTCTGCTGACAGAAACTCGGCGCTTCCCTTTGAGATCTTCACATTTATTCTGAACCTCAATATAGATTGCTTCTGTCACTTTCCCAGAATGCTTATGGCTTTTTTTAATACATCAAGAGCATCCTTTGTATCACGTAATTCTCTGCGTAATCTGGCGTTCTCTTTTTCTACGTCAGAAGAATAATTCCCTGAGCCCCGAACCTGAATACCATTTTCGCTTTTTGAATCTTTAATCCACTTTGATAAGGTACTAGTACCTATATCAAGGTTTTGGGCACAACCTCTTATTCCAAGTTCCTTATGATCCATATAATATTTTACAGCATCTTCTTTAAACTGTTTGTCATGTTGTTTCATCATGATTAAGTTCCCCCATTCTTATATTTATTTTATTCCTTGTTGGGAACTTTCTCAATTTCTCTTGTACTATTTTTATTCTAACATCATTGACTTGCAATAGGTAGTGATGTACAAGTTTCAATTCCTCATAGGTAAGATAAAATCTTTGCTTGTGCCTTTGCAAATTCTTCCCATTGATTGTCGTTTCAATTCCTCATAGGTAAGATAAAATCTGCTCTTTCATCTCCTTGCTGTCCATACTTATATTAGTTTCAATTCCTCATAGGTAAGATAAAATCGCCATAGCTTTTTTCTTATAGCTCCTTCACTCCTCTGTTTCAATTCCTCATAGGTAAGATAAAATACTTGGCTCCAAATTTTGAAAAGTCTCCCGAAAAGGTTTCAATTCCTCATAGGTAAGATAAAATATAGATTCGGTAGAAGCTTTTCTACCTGACCTATTTTGTTTCAATTCCTCATAGGTAAGATAAAATCCAAGAGTTTGACCGGCAGCCTTATACTGCTCCCCAGTTTCAATTCCTCATAGGTAAGATAAAATAGCCTATCAGCTATTATAGTAGCAGGTGATTTACTGTTTCAATTCCTCATAGGTAAGATAAAATCGTCCCTTATAGTTTGCTTTTTCTTGTTATATTCATCCTGTTTCAATTCCTCATAGGTAAGATAAAATCATCTGACCACTCATATATGGATTAGGATCTTCTAAGTTTCAATTCCTCATAGGTAAGATAAAATTCAATTGTTTTGTCCTGAAAATTAATCATGTTAGAAGTTTCAATTCCTCATAGGTAAGATAAAATTTTGCAGAAGGCGGCAAGAAGCCCACTTATGAAGAGCGTTTCAATTCCTCATAGGTAAGATAAAATTGTTGAATAGAAAGTTTAATTAGATTAAAACGGGGGTGTTTCAATTCCTCATAGGTAAGATAAAATTCAATCACTGGGAGTTTCAGATCTACTGCAACATGAAGTTTCAATTCCTCATAGGTAAGATAAAATTGTCTAGCTCCCCCCCATCCTCGACAATGTCGAGGAGTTTCAATTCCTCATAGGTAAGATAAAATGCTGCAACAACTAAACTAAACCTATGTCTAGCACCTGTTTCAATTCCTCATAGGTAAGATAAAATGTTATAACTGCTGCTATCGCTGCTGATATAATTTCGTTTCAATTCCTCATAGGTAAGATAAAATGCAGATATTTCATGAGGCCCCCCCGTATACATTTGCTGTTTCAATTCCTCATAGGTAAGATAAAATCTGCCTACATAAGCACTTTTATCGCCAAATGTACTCAGTTTCAATTCCTCATAGGTAAGATAAAATCCTGCTAGCTTTACCTAAGAAATCATAATTATATTTAGAGTTTCAATTCCTCATAGGTAAGATAAAATCGTAGACTATATACAAGCTCTTACAAGTGTATGCCTGGTTTCAATTCCTCATAGGTAAGATAAAATCCGACTTCAGTCATGAGTTAGGTCGGAAATGCATATGTGTTTCAATTCCTCATAGGTAAGATAAAATCGCCTTATATTGAGACACAATTTGGAGAATTAAAAGGGTTTCAATTCCTCATAGGTAAGATAAAATCATTCGCAAGTGATGTAAACAGTTTAAACGATCAGATGTTTCAATTCCTCATAGGTAAGATAAAATCGCTTTGTGTCGGACAAGATTCCGAATAGATATATAGGTTTCAATTCCTCATAGGTAAGATAAAATCTCATCTTAAGGATAATCTTTTCTTAATTTATAGTGTGTTTCAATTCCTCATAGGTAAGATAAAATCCTAACTGAAAAAACACAATTGCTACTATTATCGGAAGTTTCAATTCCTCATAGGTAAGATAAAATCGAAGCATGGATCCCTTCAACACCATGTAAAAAAATAGTTTCAATTCCTCATAGGTAAGATAAAATCAATTTAAACCCAAATAAACGAGCGATATTATTTACGTTTCAATTCCTCATAGGTAAGATAAAATCGTAGCTGCAATAGGAAAAGGAATTACTTCTGGCGTGTTTCAATTCCTCATAGGTAAGATAAAATCATTATACGAAGAACTTTCTGCAAAGGAAGAATTGGTGTTTCAATTCCTCATAGGTAAGATAAAATCAAAACATTTCGCTAAATCAAGTTTTAGCGAAATGTAGTTTCAATTCCTCATAGGTAAGATAAAATCCATATAGGCTGAAGGAAGATGTACAAGAAGGTATGCTGAGTTTCAATTCCTCATAGGTAAGATAAAATCGTCCCTATAGACGAGCATATTTATGACTACCTTGTGTTTCAATTCCTCATAGGTAAGATAAAATCGTCCCTATAGACGAGCATATTTATGACTACCTTGTGTTTCAATTCCTCATAGGTAAGATAAAATCTTAATGTTTTTGTTTGTCTACGGCTCTGTAGCGTTGTTTCAATTCCTCATAGGTAAGATAAAATCCAGATTGACTTTTATACCGAAGTAGTAGAATATTTTTTGTTTCAATTCCTCATAGGTAAGATAAAATCCCATATCAGTAGCTGAAATCCAATCTTCACTAGTTCTGTTTCAATTCCTCATAGGTAAGATAAAATCTCGGAATTAACTGGAGTTATTACGGAATTAACTGGAGTGTTTCAATTCCTCATAGGTAAGATAAAATCTTTATACCTGTTGATGATACAGACGATCTTCCATTTGTTTCAATTCCTCATAGGTAAGATAAAATCTCAAAACCTTCAACTTTAAGTTCTCCATCATTGCCAGGTTTCAATTCCTCATAGGTAAGATAAAATCCAGCAATTTTAAAATGAGTTAGGTTCTGAAAATATCTGTTTCAATTCCTCATAGGTAAGATAAAATCCTATTTATATATTTCAGCATTACTTTTTCAATTTCATGTTTCAATTCCTCATAGGTAAGATAAAATCCAAATTATATCCGCATCAGGTAAGAGCACTTGAAGAAACGTTTCAATTCCTCATAGGTAAGATAAAATCAGCCTGTGTTAACGGCCACTTTGTTGGGGTAGAAGTGTTTCAATTCCTCATAGGTAAGATAAAATCTTTAATACTCTTTCAAGTGCTGATATGCCTATTTTAAGGTTTCAATTCCTCATAGGTAAGATAAAATCTGTTGATTTACCATTATTACCATTCCCGGTGAGGAGTTTCAATTCCTCATAGGTAAGATAAAATCCCGAACAGCAAGCACAGGAGGATCTGGATATACTTGGTTTCAATTCCTCATAGGTAAGATAAAATCTAGAAACAAATATTCAAACTGCACTTGAAGAATATTTGTTTCAATTCCTCATAGGTAAGATAAAATCCGGAATAGTTGTTACTGAACAAACTATAGCAGCTGGGTTTCAATTCCTCATAGGTAAGATAAAATCCTGAGGATTTGTACGAAGATTGCAGACTTTATATGTAGTTTCAATTCCTCATAGGTAAGATAAAATCCTGAAGAATAGTTCGCAATATGAAAATTATGTGTAATGTTTCAATTCCTCATAGGTAAGATAAAATCCTATCTTGATGAAGCTTGTTTACTTTCAGGAGCCAAGTTTCAATTCCTCATAGGTAAGATAAAATCCTAATCCGGGGCATGCACACATGGATAGTGTACAAGAGTTTCAATTCCTCATAGGTAAGATAAAATCACAAACCTGCCGGCGTTGGGTTTCATATTTTCCGCAAGTTTCAATTCCTCATAGGTAAGATAAAATCCTCAATTGATTCAATTACCGGAATCAATTTATTTGTTATGTTTCAATTCCTCATAGGTAAGATAAAATCCTTATGACTATAGAAAAGTTGTCACAAATCTTAAAAGGTTTCAATTCCTCATAGGTAAGATAAAATCCAATAAAGAGAAATATGGCAAAAAGAAAGGCAATAAAGTTTCAATTCCTCATAGGTAAGATAAAATCAAGTCGACCCTGAAGACAAGCAAAAGCTATTTGAAATAGCTTTCAATTCCTCATAGGTAAGATAAAATCGGATAAAGCAGTTATAAAAATGGGCACGGAATTTAGTTTCAATTCCTCATAGGTAAGATAAAATCCTTTAAGATTTTCTCTTTTTTCTGTTGATTTTGAATGTTTCAATTCCTCATAGGTAAGATAAAATCATACCAACCATATGCGCAGATGAAAGAAGAATATACGTTTCAATTCCTCATAGGTAAGATAAAATCCTATAAAAGCGACACTAAAAAAACCACTATAAACATAGGTTTCAATTCCTCATAGGTAAGATAAAATCCCGTTATTTTCTGGATCTGTTGTGGTGTACTGATAGTGTTTCAATTCCTCATAGGTAAGATAAAATCGAAGGAAGTGAGGAGAGGCTTGAAAGTAGAAAAGATGTTTCAATTCCTCATAGGTAAGATAAAATCAAATGGGAAAACATCATGCTTGTACTATACTTCATTGTTTCAATTCCTCATAGGTAAGATAAAATCCTATAAAATAATTGTTGACATATCACGTAATCGTGATAGTTTCAATTCCTCATAGGTAAGATAAAATCAAATTTCTCATATGAATTTACCTCCATAAAAATTAAGTTTCAATTCCTCATAGGTAAGATAAAATCCGTGTCCATCCTCCACCATTTACAGAACGCTCTAACTTAGTTTCAATTCCTCATAGGTAAGATAAAATCCGCGTACGTAACCACCAATACCAATTAGAAGTATCGTGTTTCAATTCCTCATAGGTAAGATAAAATCCGGTAGCCGCTGTGGTTTTTGTCTGCTATCTTCCATAGTTTCAATTCCTCATAGGTAAGATAAAATCCGATAGACGAACTCTCACAAGCTTTTATGAACAACAGTTTCAATTCCTCATAGGTAAGATAAAATCCGTTTTTAATAATGTACTTGAGTTAACTTGAATCTGGTTTCAATTCCTCATAGGTAAGATAAAATCCGGAAATAGCGGAAGAGATTGTAGATGTAGAGATAATGTGTTTCAATTCCTCATAGGTAAGATAAAATCCTTAAATCGATTTTAGAATTTTTACCGAAAGGAATATGAGTTTCAATTCCTCATAGGTAAGATAAAATCCGGCGTGCATAGTACAACAACATCAACCATAGTCTCAGTTTCAATTCCTCATAGGTAAGATAAAATCCGAAGGAGAGGAAAGAGAACCTCTCCTTTAATTTTTAGTTTCAATTCCTCATAGGTAAGATAAAATCCTAGACATGAGAATTGATAAAGCCGTTTTTAAAAAGTTTCAATTCCTCATAGGTAAGATAAAATCCCAAGCAGGGTTGCCTACAACATGACCGAAATACACAGTTTCAATTCCTCATAGGTAAGATAAAATCCCAATAACCTCAGCAATGAACACTCTACAATATAGGGGTTTCAATTCCTCATAGGTAAGATAAAATCCCTTATAAAGTAGATGAAGAGGATGGCATGGATGATACGTTTCAATTCCTCATAGGTAAGATAAAATCCTTTTCTAAAAAGTTTTATAACAGCAAGGAATGGATGTTTCAATTCCTCATAGGTAAGATAAAATCCCTTTTACAAGTTCTACAAACTTACCATCCGTAACAAGTTTCAATTCCTCATAGGTAAGATAAAATCCAATTACATCTTTTACAATTGCAGTTTCAAGAAATTTGTTTCAATTCCTCATAGGTAAGATAAAATCACTGGCTTAAATGGGAAATATGTCGGCAATGGAACTGGTTTCAATTCCTCATAGGTAAGATAAAATCACAGGCTCACCATGCGTTTTTACCCCATTTTAGATAGTTTCAATTCCTCATAGGTAAGATAAAATCATCATTATTTTTTTTACTGTGTTTTCAAGTTTGGTAGTTTCAATTCCTCATAGGTAAGATAAAATCCAAACCTTTGACAGTAAGATAAACACTCAGGGAAAGTTTCAATTCCTCATAGGTAAGATAAAATCTCTAACTTTACCTTTATCATTCTTTTTGAACATAGTAGTTTCAATTCCTCATAGGTAAGATAAAATCCTATTTCAATATGGTTACAATTCTATTGAAGTAGATAAGTTTCAATTCCTCATAGGTAAGATAAAATCCATATCCCTAGCATCCACGTATAGCTCATACCTATGTTTCAATTCCTCATAGGTAAGATAAAATCCATAAACTCACCAGTTTCAAAAAAATCAGATTCTTCTTGTTTCAATTCCTCATAGGTAAGATAAAATCACAGAACACGAGGGAGGTGAAAATAATTGAATAGAATGTTTCAATTCCTCATAGGTAAGATAAAATCCTCATTTTACACCTCCATTTTGTCATAGCTGGTACAGTTTCAATTCCTCATAGGTAAGATAAAATCCCCTCTCCATATTGCACTACCATCTTTATCTATTTTAAAGTTTCAATTCCTCATAGGTAAGATAAAATCCACTCCTGAAAGTACCAAATCTGCTTTAGCTGCTTCTATGTTTCAATTCCTCATAGGTAAGATAAAATCGTACCATCTGGTTTTCTAAAAGCTATCTCTACATTGTTTCAATTCCTCATAGGTAAGATAAAATCATGCAAATACCGCCGCAAAATCTATGCTAAAAGGGGGTTTCAATTCCTCATAGGTAAGATAAAATCCGTATAGATGACAGCCTGGTAAGACAGATAATTATTTGTTTCAATTCCTCATAGGTAAGATAAAATCCTATATTTGCCAATTAATATTGTTACAAATGAAAATAGTTTCAATTCCTCATAGGTAAGATAAAATCTATCATGTTCTACCAGCACATATTACAATTTATCTTGTTTCAATTCCTCATAGGTAAGATAAAATCGCAAACTCTATAACGTGGTTAGCTCTTTCAGGGGAAGTTTCAATTCCTCATAGGTAAGATAAAATCCCCAAGTGCCCCCCCTACAAACTTTGCTATAGCTGGGTTTCAATTCCTCATAGGTAAGATAAAATCCGAATTCTGGTTCAGCTACCGTTATTGGGATAGCAACGTTTCAATTCCTCATAGGTAAGATAAAATCCCTGTCCTTGTTGTAGAAACCGATAGAATCCTTCTGGATGTTTCAATTCCTCATAGGTAAGATAAAATCGATACTCGCATTACTGCTGAACAGGCTTCGAATGTGAGTTTCAATTCCTCATAGGTAAGATAAAATCTTGTGTTAGCTCATGAGTTAGGGCACGCGCTACTACAGTTTCAATTCCTCATAGGTAAGATAAAATCTTGAAGATATACCTTTCCTATAGAAAGCAAGGTGAGAGTTTCAATTCCTCATAGGTAAGATAAAATCCTTTAGATTGGAAATTTGCTTTTCCTTCTTTGCCCTTAGTTTCAATTCCTCATAGGTAAGATAAAATCGCAAAATTATTTCTTGCAGGCCTTTACCTACAATTTCGTTTCAATTCCTCATAGGTAAGATAAAATCCGGATTAGGCAGTGGCTCTTCTAATGGATTGAATCTGTTTCAATTCCTCATAGGTAAGATAAAATCCTATAATGGCAAAGAAGGTAACAGCTTTTGAAACAGGTTTCAATTCCTCATAGGTAAGATAAAATCTTTTGCAGTTTTAATGTTGCAAATATTATATCTTGGTTTCAATTCCTCATAGGTAAGATAAAATCCTGTCACCGCCCGCTTGTTTTATGCTTAAAAATTTAGTTGTTTCAATTCCTCATAGGTAAGATAAAATCCCAAAGATCCTTCAGAAACCTGTATAACCTTTCCTTGTTTCAATTCCTCATAGGTAAGATAAAATCCCATATCCAATAGCTTCTTTACTATTATTTTTTAGCTCGTTTCAATTCCTCATAGGTAAGATAAAATCCGTTTGGTGTCATCATTCCTCTATCTACAAATTGTACGTTTCAATTCCTCATAGGTAAGATAAAATCGGGAATATAAAGATTAGCTCTACAATACAAAAAATAGTTTCAATTCCTCATAGGTAAGATAAAATCAAAATAGTTTTAAATTCAACTTATGGTGCAATGAAAGAGTTTCAATTCCTCATAGGTAAGATAAAATCGCTCCTTTGTTTCCTCCTATACCAGTCCCAGTATAGTTTCAATTCCTCATAGGTAAGATAAAATCCTTCTTTGATTGCTTTCCCTGATATACCAGATGATTGTTTCAATTCCTCATAGGTAAGATAAAATCTGATGGTTCAATGTTGTGTCCTGAAGTGCTTTCATAGTTTCAATTCCTCATAGGTAAGATAAAATCAACATTGGTGATGACATTGGTGATGAATTTATTGCGTTTCAATTCCTCATAGGTAAGATAAAATCTTTGATGGTGGTTACAAGTCAAAAGGTGCTTATGTTGTTTCAATTCCTCATAGGTAAGATAAAATCCGGTTTACAGGCTGAAATTGATAAACTTCAGAAAGAAAAGTTTCAATTCCTCATAGGTAAGATAAAATCCATGTCTGCTGATGGTGAAATCACTGCTGATATTATGTTTCAATTCCTCATAGGTAAGATAAAATCGAATGGGGTGTTCTCCAATACTTTGACACCATTGAGTTTCAATTCCTCATAGGTAAGATAAAATCCTTGTAGTTGGAATGTTCCATGACCTTTGCAAGATTGAGTTTCAATTCCTCATAGGTAAGATAAAATCCCGTCGGCATTGCACCGATCGGCCATATCGTAACAGGTTTCAATTCCTCATAGGTAAGATAAAATCCGCGATTGGTTCGTGTGACGGCGGACACGATTCGATTGTTTCAATTCCTCATAGGTAAGATAAAATCGCGCTTCCGAGGACGACACAGCGGCAATAGCTTCTGTGTTTCAATTCCTCATAGGTAAGATAAAATCCTGGAAAGGCCATGCTGAACACGGTGACAGCCATCATCGTTTCAATTCCTCATAGGTAAGATAAAATCAGGAAACGAACCGCGATAGTACCTTCGCAGAACTGGTTTCAATTCCTCATAGGTAAGATAAAATCCAGCGTACTGGGAAGGATTTTCAAACGGTGGAGGGCGGTTTCAATTCCTCATAGGTAAGATAAAATCCGGCGTTCGGCCGGATTTGGTGGAAATCGTGACCGAGGTTTCAATTCCTCATAGGTAAGATAAAATCCTCTTGTCGATATTGGCTTCAATGGACTTTGCAAAGAAGTTTCAATTCCTCATAGGTAAGATAAAATCCGCCGGCCGATAGCGTCCTTCATGTTGAAGTTACAAAGTTTCAATTCCTCATAGGTAAGATAAAATCCTTACGAGCCATGTAGAAACTGTTTGCTTACTTACCAGGTTTCAATTCCTCATAGGTAAGATAAAATCCAGTTGCTGATTGCGTCTATTGCCTGATACTGCATGGGTTTCAATTCCTCATAGGTAAGATAAAATCCCTGATACTGCATGGCAAGGGATACCAGGTCCGCCTGTTTCAATTCCTCATAGGTAAGATAAAATCCTTAACCCTGTATTCCGGCCGGTCAATGAATGCCGGTTTCAATTCCTCATAGGTAAGATAAAATCCGTCCTTCGCGACGTGACAAAATTCATTTATGTTCTGTTTCAATTCCTCATAGGTAAGATAAAATCCAAAGCAAATTATCTTCTGTCAAAGCCCTGGACTGTGTTTCAATTCCTCATAGGTAAGATAAAATCCAGTATGAAGGTAAAGATTTAACTGACCCATTTAATAGTTTCAATTCCTCATAGGTAAGATAAAATCCCCTAAAACCAATACACAGGGCGGACCTGTGATCTTTGTTTCAATTCCTCATAGGTAAGATAAAATCCGGCTTACTGGTGAGCACAAGAAAGCTGAAAAGGCAGGTTTCAATTCCTCATAGGTAAGATAAAATCCCCACTGCTTTAGCTGTGGGATGAACGCTTATACTGCTGTTTCAATTCCTCATAGGTAAGATAAAATCGGGGGATGTAATGTAGGAATTAATGTAAAGGCTGAGTTTCAATTCCTCATAGGTAAGATAAAATCAGTACCATTATTATCAACTTCGATTGCTTCTAATTTAGTTTCAATTCCTCATAGGTAAGATAAAATCTTCCCTGTTTTGTTCTACTCCGTTGTCTGACCTGAGTTTCAATTCCTCATAGGTAAGATAAAATCCCTTTATAACTTTTATTCATCATTTTTGATGAAGGAGTTTCAATTCCTCATAGGTAAGATAAAATCCGGGAGATGGAAATAGAAATAATAGCAATAGAATGTGAGTTTCAATTCCTCATAGGTAAGATAAAATCCTAAGACCAAATGTTTCTTATACAAATGCTTTATTTAGTTTCAATTCCTCATAGGTAAGATAAAATCCATTAAAAAAGGGATAAAACTACAGTGGAATTATTCGTTTCAATTCCTCATAGGTAAGATAAAATCTAGAAAGATGTACAATGCCTTATTGGGAAAAGCTTGTTTCAATTCCTCATAGGTAAGATAAAATCATTACTATTTCAAACACCTGTGCTAACTGCTGAAGGGTTTCAATTCCTCATAGGTAAGATAAAATCTGATATTGCAACGCTCCAGGAGTTATTAGGACATTCGTTTCAATTCCTCATAGGTAAGATAAAATCTTTTGCAGGTGTAGACGGACTATATAAAAGAGCAAAGTTTCAATTCCTCATAGGTAAGATAAAATCCTCTAAAAATGGTGAAATTCTGAATACATTTGAATCTAGTTTCAATTCCTCATAGGTAAGATAAAATCTTTAAATTTTCAAAAGAAGATTGGGATTCATTGGAGTTTCAATTCCTCATAGGTAAGATAAAATCAAACACAATAAACTTTTGTACTATCAAAACCATTATGTTTCAATTCCTCATAGGTAAGATAAAATCAATAAATTGTTTAATATCTCTTTTTCCTTATCAAAAGTTTCAATTCCTCATAGGTAAGATAAAATCCGTACCATTTGTAATATTTTTTACCTCTTTGATGTATAGTTTCAATTCCTCATAGGTAAGATAAAATCCTCATAGATACCTTTTTATACATATTTTATTGATATTGTTTCAATTCCTCATAGGTAAGATAAAATCCTATAATGTGTACTCGAAAAACCTTTATCGTTTAGTCGTTTCAATTCCTCATAGGTAAGATAAAATCCTGTTAACCTTTTTTCTATCACTCAGAAAAAATTGTTTCAATTCCTCATAGGTAAGATAAAATCCCTAAAATAGGCTTTGCATATTCTTCTACTTGTTGAGTTTCAATTCCTCATAGGTAAGATAAAATCTCCATAGCTCCACATCTTTTTTTTACTTCTCCACCGTTTCAATTCCTCATAGGTAAGATAAAATCCTAAACCCCAAGGAACAAGTGAAGCAGGATTTATTGCGTTTCAATTCCTCATAGGTAAGATAAAATCTTTTCTTTCCTCCTTTAATTAGTTCTGAATAATCTCGTTTCAATTCCTCATAGGTAAGATAAAATCCTCTTCACTGGTTGAAAAGAAAGA
>ENA-UOOI01001275-UOOI01001275.1-fermentation-metagenome-genome-assembly--contig:-NODE-1275-length-27037-cov-6.404751_pt1 | contig 27037 bp, 21 predicted proteins | sample MGYA00245779_ERZ724027 | MGnify/ENA primary metagenome ERZ724027 (study PRJEB28704, sample SAMN03018318) | fermentation metagenome | biome: anthropogenic terrestrial biome; feature: soil; material...
AATAAATCGATTGAGAAAATGAATCAATTGAAAATAATAAATCGGTTGAGATAATGAATCGGTTGAGATAATGAATCGGTTGGAAATAATAAATCGATTGAGAAAATGAATCAATTGAAAATAATAAATCGGTTGAGATAATAAATCGGTTGAGATAATGAATCGGTTGAAATAATGAATCGGTTGGAAATAATAAATCGATTGAGATAATGAATCAATTGAAAATAATAAATTGGTTGAAATAATAAATCAGTTGAAACAATAAATTGATTGAAATATAGGCGAAGAATTCCAAATTTTTGATCCTTCGCCTATATTATTGCCATACGGTCCTTTATTGTTGCCATACGGTCCTTTATTATTGCCATACGATCCTTTATTGTTGCCATACTGTCCTATATTTATTGTCACACTGTTCTTTATTATTGCTATAATGTTCTTTATTATTGTCACACTGCCCTTTATTATTGCCGTACTGTTCCAAATTATTGTCATTCTGAGCCTGAAAGGCGAAGAATCCCACCTTTTAGCCTCATTAGTAAGTCCCTCCGCTTCAGTAATCTGATAGCGAATAAGCCTAATACTTTTATTTATAGTATGAAAATTATTTATCATAAATAGAATATAATAAATAAAAATATAGGAATATCCCATGAAGAAAAAAGAAACTTTTCATTTATTTGCATTTAAGGGTGGAATATCCATCATTTTTTATATCTCTTTATTTGCCTTAATATGGTATCTAATTATCCCCCATACTTCCCTATATTTTAGAAATGATTTAGAAATGTCTTTTTACGATAGATTAAATGTTAAAGACCTTGTAATGGTAAAGGGTGAGACATTTAAACTTTATGTGATAAGTATTAACAAAAGGGTAAGCTTTTCCACAACAGATTTTAAAGTTGCCGATGTGAATATATTTGGAAAGGTATTTGCAAATCGAACAGGTACTGCTATTATACATGCAAAATATGACGATGTAGTCCTAAAGTGCAGAGTGAGAGTCATTGACCTTAATAAGAAGATGTTAACCCTGAAAAAAGGTGAGACTTATAGATTAAAAGTGAAAGGTCCTATATTTGGAGCTAAGTGGAAAAGTAAAGATACAAATATCGCTACAGTAAGCTGGTCAGGCAAAGTAAAAGCGGTATCAAAAGGTTCAGCAGAAATTATTGTAAAATGTGGTGGTAAAACACTAAAATGCAAAGTGAATGTGAAATAAATCCTCCGGAATAGGTCTAAAATTGGTATAAGTTGATTAAAATAGTAGTAAGCTTGTGCTATTAGAAAAGAGGAGTAAAATGAAGAGATTGTGTGCCCTGCTTATAGGGGTTATTTTACTAACGAGTATTCGAATTCCTATGAAGGTATATGCAGAACCTGGAAATAATCCATTAGAAATTACATCTACAGCAGCAGTATTAATGGAGGGCTCCACAGGTCAGGTTATATATGAGAAAAACAAAGATGAAAAGCTGAAACCAGCCAGCGTTACTAAAGTTATGACTTTATTACTAATCTTTGAAGCTATCGATAGTGGCAAGATAAAACTGACTGATCCGGTTACTATTAGTGAACATGCGGCTTCCATGGGCGGTTCCCAAGTATATCTGGAACCATTTGAAACACAGGATGTGAATACATTAATAAAATGTATCAGCATTGCAAGTGCAAATGATGCTTCTGTAGCCATGGCAGAAATGATAGGAGGTTCGGAGGAATCCTTTGTTGCCATGATGAATGCACGGGCTAAAGAATTAGGTATGTTAAATACTAACTTTGTAAATGCCTGCGGATTAGATGCAGATAATCATTATACAACTGCTTATGATATTGCGTTAATGTCTCGTGAATTAATAAGCAAACATCCCCAGATTAGCGAATATGCTACTGTTTGGATGGATACATTTGTACATACAACCAGAAAAGGTCAGACAGAATTTGGATTAACCAATACCAATAAACTGATTAAACAGTATAATGGTATTACCGGTTTAAAAACCGGCTCTACCGGTTTAGCTAAATATTGTTTATCAGCTACTGCAAAAAGAAATGGCATGGACATGATAGCTGTTATACTGGCAGCACCTTCTACTAAGGTTCGTTTTAGTGAAGCTTCTAAACTATTGGATTATGGCTTTGCCAACTGCAGCATATTTAAGGATAAAAATGAAGATCTCGTAGTAAACCCTATACCTGTAAAACAAGGTATCGCTGACAGTGTGGGTTATCGTGTAAATGATGAATTCTCCTATGTATGTTTAAAAGGTACTAATCCGGCTGATATTAAAAAAGAGATTACGCTAGTGGAAAATATCACTGCACCAATTACAGAAAATTTTAAAGTTGGAGAAATTACCTATAAACTTAATGGTAAGAAAATCGGATCCATTGATATTGTATCAGCAGAAAATATAGATAAGGCAAAATTTAAAGATTATTTTAATCTGACATTTAAAAAATTCTTGTTATAGTTACCCTAGACCAGAAGAAAAGACTATGTTAAAATAAAACATACATGCATTCTGAACTAAAATATGAAGAGTGTCATTCTGAACAAGATAACTTGAAGTGTCATACTGAACGAGTTAACTTGAAGTGTCATTCTAAAGAAGATAACTTGCGGTGTCACTCTGAGCACTAATTCAGCTCTGCTGAATTGGGGCGAAGAATCCCTATTTAACCTTATCTAGAAAATCCCCTGCTTCTTTAAGAGGAAGATAAGCTTGTCTATTTAGGCAGGAGCTCAAACACCTGCCTAATGATACGAAATGGGAATACGGCTTTGAGTAAGTAGCAATAGCGGATAGAGAGGTGCACTTTGACTCAGGTAGGGATTCTTCGCGTTTCAGCTTCGCTGAATACGTTCAGAATGACATTGAATACGTCCAGAATGATATTGAATGCGTTCAGGGTGACATTTGAATATATTCAGGGTGACATTTGAATATATTTCAGGGTGGCATTTGAATACGTACAGTATGACATTAAGACAGGAGCGCAATATGCTTATTTTTTATGGTTTTCTTATTTTTTGTGTACTATTGTTAATTTATATGTATTTAGAGAATTTCAACTTACAGGTTACCAATTATACAATATCTTCAAAGCGTGTTCCAAATGCCTTTGATGGTGCTCGTTTTGTTATGCTTGCAGATTTGCATAGTAATAGCTTCGGCAGGGATAATGAAAGATTAATCAATAAAATCAATGAAGCCAATCCCCAATTCATAGTTATAGCAGGAGATCTTATTGTAGGTAAAGAACATTGCGATTATTCTGTAGCACTTTCCTTAATGGAGAAATTATCGAAGCAATATCCGATTTATTATGGTTTTGGAAATCATGAACAAAGGATAATGGAAGGCGGGGATCACTGTGATGAAAACTTTAATTCCTATATTGATAAATTGAAGAATATGGGGGTTCATTTGATAAATAATGAAACCTGTACTATATACCGGAAAGAAGAAGGAAAAGTTAAAGAAAAAGGAAATAAAGAAAAAGAAGATAAAGGAAAAGATAGAAAAGATAAAGGAAAAGATAGAAAAGATAAAGGAAAAGATAGAAAAGACAAAGAGAAAGATAGAAAAGACAAAGAGAAAGAAGAAAACGCTAAAGAAAAAAAAGAAGGAATAGATAGAAAAGAAGGAATAGATAGAAAAGAAAAAGAGAAGGCAGCAGGAAACGATAAAGAAAAAGAAGATAGAATCAAGATTACATCTGTCGAAATTGGCAAAGAATATTTTCAAAAATTCAAAAAGTCAAATATGGAAACCGAATATTTGCAAAATTTAGTAGGAATTCCGGACAACAAATGTTATAATATATTGATTGCACATAATCCAATTTATTTTAAAACTTATATAAATTGGGGCGTGGATTTAGTACTTTCCGGCCATTTACATGGTGGAATTGCTCGATTACCATGGTTAGGAGGGGTAATATCTCCTCAATATGAGTTATTTCCCAAATATGATGCTGGAGAATTTCATGAAAATGGACAAACTATGCTAGTTTCCAGAGGACTAGGAACTCATACCATAAAATTAAGAGCATTTAATCGGCCAGAATTAATGGTTGTTACCTTAAAAAGGCCGTAAAATATAAAATGATTTTTTGGAGGCTAAATGAAAACCCAACTAATTCGAATATTAGCTGCCTTCATATCAGGCAGCTTGGTTATGATATTGCATGAATTTCCAAAGGCAATTCTTTTTTATATGATTAATCCTACAAAGGATAAGAAGGATAAAAAAATTATATTCCAATTGCATCATTATATAGATCCAATTGGTATGATATTCTGTATTACCAGTATGGCAGGTTTCTCAAAACCCTATATGTATCGTATAAAAGATAAGAAAACGAATTTTATATTAGGTGTCACCGGCTTTATCAGTTTGGCATTGGTATTTGTAGTTAGTGCACTTATATTGCGATTTGGGATAGGCATGAATCCTAATTTTACTTATCAGGTTAACATTGGAATGGCAGATTTAATATTTCAGTATATTATGGTTTATATGGCATTATTAAGTCTTAGTATGTTTTTCGTTAATTTATTTCCTGTATCAACCTTTGATATGGGACTTTGTATTGCCGGTAAATCGTCAAATAAGTTTTTTTCCATTATTCGCAATGATTATATAATTAAGCTGATTTTATTCTTCGCTATGCTACTGCAGGTTATGGCTGATATAAGTACCTTTATACTAAGTATGTTGTTACGCTAAGGAAGGAAATGTATGAGTATTTCTATAAAATTAGAAGCATTTGAAGGACCATTGGACTTATTGCTTCATCTGATTGATAAAAATAAAGTAAATATTTATGATATTCCTATTGTAGAAATTACCAATCAGTATATGGAATACATTAATAGCATGGATGATAAAGATTTAGATATGATGAGTGAATTTTTGGTAATGGCTGCAACCTTGCTTAATATTAAATCCAAAATGTTATTGCCAAAAGATGAAACAAAAGATGAGGAAGAGGATCCAAGGCAGGAATTGGTAGAACGATTATTGGAATATAAGATGTTTAAATATATATCCGAAGAATTAAAGGATAAAGAGCTAGATGCAGCTAAAGTTTTCTTTAAGGAACCTACCATTCCCGAAGAAATAGAAGGTTATAAGGAAGAAGTTGATATAGATAGTTTGTTAGCTGATTTAACGTTAGCAAAATTACATAAAATCTTTGAATCTGTAGTGAAAAAACAAACGGATAAAATTGATCCAATCCGTAGTAAATTTGGAAAAATTGAAAGGGAAGAGATAAATTTAACGGCTAAATTAATGTCCATACAAGCTTATGGTTTACAACACAAGAAATTCAGCTTTCGTAAGCTTTTAGAAACTCAGCCTACCAAGATGGAAGTTATTGTAACATTTTTAGGCGTTTTAGAACTGATGAAAATTGGACAAGTTATGATTGAACAGAACAATTTATTTGATGACATTACCATTACATTTATTGGAGAGACAATTGCAGAACTTGATGATAGTGTTGCACTTGAATAGACATAGTCAAAACATTATGTTGTTTAAGGGCATGGGAATTAATATGCAGCAGACCACTTGAGTAGATATAGTCAAAACATTATTAGCGATAAAAGAGTATGTTTCTGACTCGTTTAATGCACTTGAATAGACATAATCAAAAGATTATTCAGGTTATTAAGTTAGTATAATATAAATCATATCAGACAAATAAGATAATGCATTTTTATGATATGTTGGAGGAAACTATGGAAATTAAAAAAGTAGAAGCTACCATAGAGGCTATATTATTTACTATGGGAGAAGCCGTAGATGTGGAGCGTATTGCAGCAGCCATAGGACATGATGTAGAAACTACAAGTAATATTATTCGAAATATGATGGATCAATACGATTCCGAAGAAAGAGGCATTCAGATTATTGAATTAGATGGGGCTTTCCAAATGTGCACCAAGCCTGATATGTATGAATCCATTGTGAAAATAACCCATATTCCTAAAAAGCATGTTTTAACGGACGTACTATTAGAAACATTATCTATCATTGCTTATAAACAGCCGATTACAAAGCTGGAAATCGAAGCCATTCGTGGTGTAAAATCAGACCATGCTGTAAATAAATTAGTAGAATATAATTTAGTATGTGAAGTAGGCAGAATGGATGCACCAGGAAGACCAATTATCTTTGGAACTACAGAAGAATTCCTTCGAAGCTTTGGTATACAGTCTTTACAAGATTTGCCAGTCATTAATCCGGAAAAGGTGGAAGACTTTAAACTGGAGGCAGAGGAAGAAGTTCAATTGAAGTTAGATATATAGAAAATTTTGATGGTTCAATAAAAGTTGGATTATTATGAAAAGTAGGCTTAATATGAAATGAAAACCTAATAAAAAGTAGGCTTATAAAAAATTTGCCGTAAAGATGTCATTCTGAGCACAATTCAGCAAAGCTGAATTGTGCTCAGAATCTCTATATATACAGGGATGGAGATTCTTCGCCTTCGGCTCAGAATGACATTCTTTTTTTACAATGACTTTTTTACAATGACTTTTTTGCAATAACTTTTTTACAATAACTTTTTTGCAATAACTTTTTTGCAATAACTTTTTTACAATGACTTTTTTGCAATAACTTTTTTGCAATAACTTTTTTGCAATAACTTTTTATTCTTATGGTAACAAATAATATACTTTATTTTGGATATAATATGAAAGAGTTTACTAAAATAAATAAGACGATATGAAGTGGTATTTCTTCTACGTTTTTAAAAGTATGAGTAAACATTTTATTTATTAACGATAAGGTGATGATATTATGGGCGTGTTACATGATGATAGGAATATAATTACAGCTCCCTTAACCAAGAATCTGCAAGAAAACATTGATACTATGGATGCTTTGTTTAAGGATTGTGCGGATATTGTAAAGCGCAGGCTGACTGTGGGCGGTACGAATAAAGTAGATATTTATTTTGTATATATTGACAACATGATTGATAAGACTTTGTTAGAAGAGGATACATTACGATATCTGATTTATAAAATGGATGATATGCCTGCCCAGAACCAGTTTGATTATATTAAGGATAAAGGTCTTAGAACGGCAGACATTTCCGAAGTAGTTACCATGCAGGAAGCAATTCAATTTATACTGGGCGGAGACACCATTATACTGGTGGATGGATATGATAAGGCATTAAGAGTTTCTGTCAGAGGATTTTCAAACCGTGGTGTACCAAAGGCTGAAAATGAGGTGGCGGTCAGAGGTTCCAAAGAAAGTTTTAGTGAAGCTCTCTATATTAACCGTGTTCTTTTACGCCGTAGAATTAAAGATACTAATATGAAAATGATACAGACTACGGTAGGTACCAGAACCCAGACGGATGTGGCAATTGTCTTTATAGAAGGGGTTGCAAAACCGGAAGTGGTGGAAGAAATTCAACGAAGAATCAGAGATTTTGTTGTAGATGGTATTTTTGACAGTGGGATGCTTGAGCAATTGACAGAGAGAAATGTGTATTCACCATTCCCAGAATTTCAGGCTACAGAGCGGCCGGATAAAGCAGCTTCTGCCTTAGTAGAGGGAAGGGTTGTATTAATCGTAGATAATTCACCCATGGTACTTTTATTACCAACTACAATGAACTCTTTTTTTCAAGCTTCCGACGATACTTATTCCAGATGGGAAGTTGCATCTATGATGCGAATTCTTCGTTTTCTTGGTGGATTTATTACAGTGGCCTTGCCTGGACTTTATATAGCAGTGGTTAATTTTCAGCCGGAATTGTTGTCCTCTGCTTTGGCTCTGTCATTTGCCTCAGCAAGGGAGGGGGTACCATTCTCCGTATTGTTTGAAGTGATTATGATGGAATTTGCATTTGAGATGTTATTAGAGGCAGGAATCAGGCTTCCCGGTCCAATGGGCAGCACACTTGGAATTGTAGGTGGTCTTGTTATTGGTAATGCAGCAGTAACTGCTAATTTAGTAAGTCCTATGGTGGTTATTATTATTGCTATGACAGCTATATCAGCATTTACAGTTCCCAATGAAGCATTTTCAGCAGCTTTTCGAGTGGTTCGCTATCTCATTATTATATTATCTGCCCTTTTAGGGTTATACGGTTTTGTGCTTGGCCTTATGATATTGCTAATCCATTTGGCAGGATTAAAAAGTTTTGGAATACCTTATTTACTACCCTTTGCAGCTTCTGGACTTGGAGGCAAGAGCGATGGACGGGACGCTATTATAAGATACCCTCTGAATACGTTAAAAGATAGACCTTCTTACGCTAAAGATGACGCGAGAATCAGATTGGTACGTAATAGTGATAAGGTGAAAAAACAAAAGCACTAAGTTAGAATTATGCAATTATGATTTGAGTGTCAAAAGTCTAAATATAGTATATTGAATGAATAGTACTGTATGTATATACTATTTAGCTGCCACAGATGCCTTAGCATCTGATACCCTCGCACGTTGGAGAGAACTGGGAAAGGCATGGTGTAAACGTGTTTTCAGATAATGAAAAGATATCTTTAAGACAATTTAAACGAATTATAGTATTTGATTTATTAAGTGTATCAGGCTTGATTATTCCTAGAATAGCAGTTGGATTTGCAGGCAGAGATGGGCTTAGTGCCATTATTGTTGGAACGATTATAGCGATAATTTATGCAGCAATTATTATATTCATAACGAAAAATCTCAATGAAAATTTTCTGGATTATTCCATTCATAATGCAGGCAGATTTATTACCTTTATAGTTGGGGCACTTTTTATAGTCAAACTGTTTGTCTGCTGTGTGTTTGCAACAAGATTATTCGGAGAGGTTATCAATGAAACTCTATTAGCGAAAACGGATTCACGGATTATTTTTATTATGCTTTTACTGATTTCTGCTTATGCAGCTTCCAAAGGTCTTGAAGTAAGGGCAAGAATCACTGAAGTTTTGTATTATATTGTAATTGTACCATTATTAGTACTCTTACTATTTGGTCTGAGAGATGCTCATATATCCAATCTTATGCCTGTATTTACGGAAAGTCCAATTGATATTATGAAAGGTGGCTATGGGGTATTTTTAACTTTTAGCTTACTGGAGCTTATTTTATTCATGGAACCTTTCATAAAAATTAACAATACTAAAGTGAGTAAAGAAAAAAATATATTTTCTTACACCCTGCAGGCAGTGATAATAGGTGGAATTATGGATTTGCTTTTATTCATAGTTACCGTTGGAATTCTTGGAATAAATGAGACAAAAGCCAAGGTATGGTCCACCATATCTATTATTCAAATAATTAAACTGCCGGGAGGTTTTATTCAAAGACAGGATGCATTAATTATAACCTTATGGATATTTAGTATATTTACAATAATTAGTGGATTTATTTATTACATCAGTTTTATATCCAAGAAAATATTTCATGTATCCACACAAAACTATCTAATTATTCCGATTATTATACTCATTTTTGGGGCTTCGGTAATTCCCATAGATGCAGATAAATATTATAAATACTTTGGAAAATATATGATGTATATAGGAATTCCCCAATCCATACTGCTTCCTTTTATCATCTTATTAATAGGCAAGTTAAGAAAAATTGGTCATACCAAAGTTGTGGCAAAATCCCTGATTATTATAGCAATTTTATTTACATCTGCATCATTAACAGGTTGTAGCGATATGACCGAGATTGAGGACCGAAATTTTATTCAGGCTATGGGAATCGATTTGAAAGGTGATGAGATTAAAGTTTATTATGTTATGCCTGACTTGGCGGCTATAACCGGACAACCCACCAAGGATTCGGAAAAATTAATCATTGAGTTAAAGGGAAAGGATTATTGGGAAATTGAAGAAGATTATCAATTACAGTCGGCAAAGAAATTGGATTTTAGCCATCTTAAAGCTATCATAATTGGTAAGAATATGGCGGATAATAGCAAACAATTAAATGAATTGCTTTTATATATTGAAAATAATTATGAGATTGCGAGAAATACATTACTGTATGTAGGGAATAAAGATGCAAAAGAGATTATATCTTTAAATGGGGATATTCATAATGGAATCGGTCAATATTTAGAACGTCTGGATCGGATTAATCTAACTAAAATCGGAAAAGCAGAAGTTACTATAGGCGATTTAATACACGGAAAAAACAGTGAAAATAGTATCATTAAGGTTCCTATAATAAAACCACTTAAAAAATCTGTTAAAAATATTGGATTAGCAGTATTTAAAGAAAGTAAATTAGTTTATGAATTAAATGAAAAAGAATCCGATTATATCAATATAGCCAACGGGAGAGGTAAAAATGTAAGAATATTTATTAAAGAAGCGGAAAAAGGGAATCCCAAATATGTAGTAAGACTTATAAATGCATCCAGAAGCACAGAATTCTCATGGGTTAATGGAAAACCAATGATGATTTTAAATATTAACGGAAGCGGTTTAGTTGAAAAGGGAATAAAAGATACAGGAAACACTTCCCAAGAAGCAAGAATCAAGATTATTCATGATGTTGAAAAACAGTGTAATAAACAAATAAAAGAAGAAACGGCTAAGTTATTGGATAAGATGATGAAAGAAGGCAATATTGATATTTTAAACCTTTATTCCATGACCAGTTTCAAGAATAAGGATATGTGGTTGGAATACGAGAATAGGACAGACCAGTTTATAATGGATTTAGAATATACGGTTGATGTGAATATGAGGTTAAAGTAATGTAATAGAATTGTGCTGGAAAGATTACCATATTTATAGTAAATAAATAACTATAAATTTTGGTAGTCTTTTATTTTATTTCATTGTATAATAATGGTATGCATTTTTATATATGGAGAGAAACATATAGGAGGAAAGTAAAATGAAGTTTCAATATATAGATATGGAAAACTGGATTCGTAAAGAACATTTTCATTTTTTTAATCAATTTAGCTATCCTCATTTTAATATTTGTGTTAATCTGGATATTACGAATTATTTTAAGTACATTAAGGAACATGACATTCCTTTTTTCATATCCATTACGTATCTTGCCAGTAAAGCAGCAAATGGCATTCCGGAATTCCGTCAGAGAATAAGAGAGGATAAAGTGATAGAACACGAGGTAGTCAGTCCGTCTTTCACTGTTATGACGGAAAGTAAATTATTTAGTTATTGTACCGTTGATTATATAGACGATTTCTCGATTTTTAAGGCTCGTGCTATGGAAAGTATGGAAAAAGTAAAGAAGAATATTAGTCTTGAAGATGAACCCGGTCGAGATGATTTCTTGTATATAACCAGTATCCCTTGGATTCCATTTACCAGTATGGTAAGTCCTATTCAAATGAATCCGGTAGATAGTATTCCTAGAATATCCTGGGGTAAATACTTTGAAGAGAATGGAAGAATGAAACTTCCTTTGTCAATACAGATGCATCATGCATTGGCAGATGGATTACATGCTGGTGAATATTATAATACGTTGCAGGAGTTATTAGAACATCCTAATTTTATTTAACTGCAATTTGTGCTGGCGCACAAAGCTGCTTTCGTTATTAAATGGCGCTAAAGGGCCAGAATTGAGGTTAGAATGAATAAAAAAGTAATATTATTTCTAGGGCTTTTTATTTTTGGGGTTTATATGGTAATTGATAAGCTGTTTACGCCTATTTCAGTTTGGATTGCAGTACCAGTACTTATCATTTCTGTGATTATGATATTATATGGAGGCTTAAAACCGAAAAGTACTGTAGATAAGAAATAAGGTTTGGGCAAAAGGAAAATAAGGAGGCGCTATATGCTTGAAAATTTTCTTAATAATAATAATTTGATTATATTTTATAAAACTATCATTATAGTTTTATTAGTGCTTGTATTGAACAAATTAAATAAAGCTCTATTTAGAAGTATCTTAAAAAGACATAACAAAATACACTTAAAATTTACCCGTTCCATAATTACAGTATTTATATATGTTATAGGAATATTCGCAGTATTTAAGCTGATTAAACCAAACACAGACTTTACCACTTCATTTCTTACCAGTTCTGGTATAATAGTTGCTGTTGCAATATTTGCAGCCCAAGAAAGCTTAAATGATATTCTTAGTGGAGTTATGCTATCCTGGAGCCGGCCTTTTGAAGTTGGTGAACGTGTACAGATTCTTGGGTTAAAGGTAACTGGTATCGTAGAAGATATTACAGTCCGACATACCATAATTAGAACTTTTAACAATTCCAAGATTGTAATTCCAAACAGCGTTATGAATAAACAGATGATTGAAAATAATAGTAATAGGGACAGCAGGGCAGGTAATTTCTTAGATGTTTTAATTAGCTATGAGTCGGACTTAGATAAAGCCATTAGCATATTGGAAGAGTTAGTTTCTTCTCATGAACTGGTATTAATCACGGAACAGACTCCTGTTAAAGTTATCATTCGGGATTTAACTGAAAATGGTGTGGCTTTAAGAGTTCAGATTTGGACAAAAGAAGTTGGTGAAAATTTTATGGCTTGTAGTGATATAAGAAAGAGTGTACTGGAGAAATTTAAAGAAAATAATATTGAGATACCATATAAACAAGTTGAAGTTATAAATAAGACCATTGAACAAATAGAAAAATAAAAGATAAAAACATTCAGGTTTCTTTTGGCTCTATAAGAAAATTTGAATTTTTAATAGATAATATATATTTATAAATAGAAAGGGATAAGTGTAAAAATATATGAAAGTAAAATCAAGTCAATACTTAAATCAAGTAAAACCACTGTTAAAGGAACTGTTAAACAGTCTGTTGGAAGAGTATTCCTATGCTTCTATTTTAGCCGCCGATTCCAAAGGTAAAAGTTATTCCGTATCCAAAAGCGGTACCGTAATCAAGGAAGACAGTTTATTAAGCGGACGGGGTTTTGTAGCTAAGGTATATGATGGAAATAGCTATGGAGAATATTCCTTTAATGAAATCACAGAAGGCTCTATACCCGATATTTTATATAATATTAAGTATAGTTTAATACCTCTAAAAGAATCCTTGCCGGAAGGCATTACAGAAAGTCAATATGGAGAACTACTGGATGAACCAAATGTGTTTAAAGAAAGCACAGAATATATACAAAATCCGGAAGAACTGGGAGACGAAAAAATCGTTACCTTCATAACCAAACTAAGTGAAGAAGGAAAGGGTTTTGATGATAGGATATTAGATTGTACTGTTCGTTGTAATTATCAACAGTATCATAAATTATTCTTATCTAAGAATAAAGACATGGAACAAAATGTTTTATGGACAACCGGCAGTGTTATTGTTATGGCTTCCAGGGGAGAAGAAATAAAATATTATTTTAAAGGTTATTCCAACCTTGGTGGAACAGAGTTACTGGAAGAAATGAAAGGTGATATTAAGTCTGTAGCACAGATTACATTAGACCTTTTAGAAAGTGAGTCAATCAAACCGGGTGAATATGATTGCATCTGCACACCTGAGGTTACTGGTATGATTGTACATGAGGCATTTGGACACGGGGTTGAAATGGATATGTTCGTGAAGAAACGTGCTTTGGCTGAAAAATACATTGGTGAATACGTTGCCTCCCCACTAATTACAATGCACGATGGCGCTGCAGCAGCAAAAGAAGCCGCTACCTATTTCTTCGATGATGAAGGGGTACCGGCACAGAATACCGTTATTATTGAAAAGGGTATTTTAAGACGTGGAATTAGTGACAGTCAATCCGCTATGTATCTGAATACCAAGCCAACCGGTAACGGAAGAAGAGAAAGTTATGAAAGAAAAGCTTACACTCGAATGACCAATACCTATTTTGAAGCAGGTAAAGATAAGATAGAAGATATGATTGCTTCCATTAAAGATGGTTTCTTATTAGAAAATGCAAGTAGTGGTATGGAAGACCCTAAAAATTGGGGAATTCAATGTATGGTTAATATGGCAAGAGAAATCAAAGATGGCAAATTGACCGGAAAGATTTATTCACCTATTGTTCTGACAGGATATGTTCCTGATTTATTAAAGTCAATCTCTATGATATCTGATACAACGGTGCTTTCTGGTGGTGGCTTCTGTGGAAAAGGCTACAAAGAATGGGTGAAAGTATCGGATGGCGGTCCATATATAAAAGCAAAGATTCGTCTTGGATAAATATACTTTGCCGTTGGAGCTGGAGTTACTATTGGAGTTACTATTGTGGCGCTGTTAAATGTGATAATTCTAAGCGACAAAATTGTTATTGCTATAAAAGCGTGTCATTCTGAGCGAAAATTCAACGAAGTTGAATTCGCGAAGAATCCCTTTCGTTCATAGTGATGCTTGTTAAGCGTGATAATTCTAAACGAAAATTCAACGAAGTTGGAATTTGCGAAGAATCCAACTTTAAATCGAGATTCTTCGCCCCTTGGGGTCAGAATGACAGTCGAGATTCTTCGTCATTTGGGCTCAGAATGACAGTCGAGATTCTTCGCCCTTTGGGCTCAGAATGACAGGATTGATCTATAATATAAAATTAGAAAAGGATTGGTGATTATCTTGATAAATATAATATTATCTGCATTAAAACAAAATAATATATCCACTTACCTGATTCATGAAGACATACAGGAAACCGTGGAATTATTCTTTATTAAAAAACGTTTAGACATGAGAAGACAAAAGGAGGTACATCATTATACGGTAACTATCTTCAAAGATTTTGAAAAAGATGGGGCTAAAATGCGTGGCTCCTCAACAGTAGGCATATATCCGGGCATGACAGATGAAGAGATTGTTTCCACTATAAAAGATGCATATTTTGCAGCTTCTTATGTAAATAATCCATATTATGATCTGCCATCCGGTAAAAAAGAAGAATGTGTCAGAATGGAAAGTTCCCTATCTGCTGGAACTTTGGCAGAGGCAGCAGGAAAGATGGCAGAAGCTTTATTTTCAGAAGACACTTTAGAAGATACCTTTATCAATTCTGCTGAACTATTTGTAGAGAAGATTATAAACCGAATTGTAAATTCCAATGGTATTGATGTGAGTTACGAAAAATATTTGGCAAAAGGTGAATACGTCATACAGTGTGTAACACCGCAAGACGTAGAAACCTATCAGAGTTTTGCTTATGAAAATCTGGATACACAATCCCTTAAGGATAAAGTAAAGCAGACATTGGAAATCACGAAAGCAAGAGCACAAGCAACTACTGCACCTGCTGCAGGGGATTATACCGTAATTTTGTCTGGAAAACATGTAGGAATAATATGCGATTATTATCTGAACCATGCTAATGCAAGTATGATTTATCCTAAATATTCAAATTATACTATAGGTAACAATATACAAGGTCAGGACGTGACTGGTGAATTACTAAATATTACTTTAAAAGCAAGAGAGCCTTATAGTAGTGAGGGAATTCCTATGACAGACAGACCACTTATTGAAGATGGTGTACTAAAAACCATTCATGGAACCAGCCGTTTTGCTTATTACTTAGGTATTGAACCAACAGGAGATTATCATAGCATTCTCCTTCCTTCCGGTGCGAAAAGCTTTGATGAAATGAAGACAGGTAAATATTTATACATTTTAAATTTCTCTGATTTCCAGATGGATGACCTTTCCGGACACTTTGCCGGGGAAATTCGTCTTGCTTTATTATATGATGGAGAAACTGTAACCCCTGTAACAGGAGGTTCTATTAATGGTAATCTATTGGAAGCTCAGAAGAACCTAACTTTTTCTAAAGAAATGCAAAAGGAAATTGATTTTGAAGGACCATTTGCTATTCGTTTAGAGAATGTAAGTGTAGCAGGAGCTTAGGAAAAACTTGCTTGTGTACAATATCCACTTTGGCTTGGAATATGTTTAATATATTTATGAATAGTAGTAAGAAAAGAGAGTTACCATGGCAAAACTATATTTTAAGTACGGCTGTATGAACAGCAGTAAATCAGCAAATTTATTAATGATTAAATATAATTATGAAGAACAAGGTTTTAGGGTTACTTTATTAAAACCTTCCCTGGATGACAGAGAAGGGTTTTCGGTAATTAAATCACGTATAGGGATAGAAGCACAGTGCAGCATGGTTAATCCGGGAAGTTCTATATATAACTTTTATGATAAAAATGCTACAGATGTATTAATGATTGATGAAGCTCAATTCTTAACGGAAAAACAAGTAGATGAGCTTTATAAAATATCATTTGATATTCCGGTAATATGTTTTGGATTACTAACAGATTTTTCACAACATTTATTTGAAGGAAGCAAACGACTGCTTGAACTATCAGAAAGTATTCATGAGATAAAAACCGTATGTCAATGTGGAGCAAGAGCAAATTACAATGGCAGATTCGATAGTGAAGGAAACCTGATAACATCAGGAGAGCAGATTGTTATTGGTGGTAATGAGAGGTACAAAGCATTGTGTAAAAAATGTTATGAAAGATTAAAGAATAAGGCTCTGGAAAAAAGAAAGAACAATTAGTTCCGGGTATTCAGTAAAAAAGTAATTGGTAATAGTTTGGAATACATTTCAATAAAAATTAATATGTAAAGGGTTTAGGGAAGAATCTCATTTTATAAAAGATTCTTCCCTTTTAAGATAGAAATTTACAGTAAGTCAAAACGGAATATCCGCTTATACTGCTCGCTCATAACCTCATTGCCACTATGGGGCATTTCAGCAGTATCTTGAACTCCGGCTGAAATAGGCAAGACCTACCCCTGTCTACGAAGTAGGGATTACCCTCATATATGGAAATGGGGGCCCTCCCTGATGAGGTTAAATTAATTTAGGCGGGATACGCTTATGGGTGGATTGCTCAAGGGCATAAGCCATGCTCAGTAATTTCGATTCACTAAAGGCTTCCGCCGAAAAGGTAATTCCAAAGGGCTGTCCATCTGCTAATAATCCCGCAGGTACTGTTATAGAAGGGTATCCTGCTTTATCCATTAATTTAACCCCTTTATCACTTGGGAATACCAAGGCATCTAAATGATTATCAAATATTGCTTTGTCTACACTTTCCCGACTTTGTATCAGTTCATTCATCCTATGATTAAGATATTCCGGTTCCGTTAATGTTCCGGAAGTTTTATTAGAAGTAATCATAAAGGTTTGACCATATTTTAGCATTATATCAGCATGGGATTTGTGGTAGGCAATCAATTCTGTTAGTGAACTAACAGGTAAATTGGAACTATGTTTTTTTAGGAAAGCATTCATTTCCGATTTAAATTCATAAAGTATATAGTGTTTTGACTGTAAGTCTTTTGCATTGGACAAAGTAATGTTATCTACAATGACAGTTCCTTGCTGTTTCATTGCATTTATCATACTATCCATAATGGATGATTCTTCATCAGATAAATTATCATAGAAGAATTCTCTGGGAATACCAAGGCGTACTCCTTCTAATCCTTTCCTACTTAAAAACTGAGTATAATCAGTATAGCCATTATAGCTTCCAGCAATTGAAATAGGGTCTTTTCTATCATAGCCAATTATGGTACCTAATAATATAGCAACATCTTCAACCGTTCTTCCCATGGCTCCTGCTGTATCCTGTATGAGTGAAACCGGAATAATACCTGATCGGCTAACCAATCCTAGGGTTGGCTTTAATCCTACAATTCCATTTTCACTGGAAGGATTAATAACAGAGCCACTTGTTTGTGTACCAATAGCAACAGTACAAAAATTAGCCGATACGGCAATAGCAGAACCGCTGCTGGAACCTCCTACATTTAACCCTTTACCATATGGGCTAAACACATGACCACCTCTGGAACTATAACCAGACGGCATACTGCCGCTCATATAATTAGCCCATTCGGTCATATTGGTTTTTCCCAGGATGATAGCACCTGCTTTTCGCAATTGCTTTACAACAAATGCATCTTCATCTCCATAAAAATCTTTTAAAGCATAAGAGCCTGCGCTTGTATGCATTTTATCTTTGGTTAATATATTATCTTTTAAAAATACAGGTATTCCATGGAGATTACTGCGAAGACCAAATGATTTTCTTTCATAGTCTAATGCTTCAGCAATTTGCAAGGCATCCGGGTTAATCTCCAGGACAGAATTTAATCTTAAGCTATCTTGATCAAAAGAAGCTATTCTATTAAGATATTCCAGAACTAAATCCCTGGAAGTTATCTTATTTTTTAAAAAATCTTCTTGAATATTTAGAATAGATTTTTCTTCGATATTATATTTTCTTAACAATTATATTTCCTTCTTTCATACAAAGATAGTAAAAAAATATGCAATAAATCAATATGAAACAAAATTCATATTTTTTATTGTATATGAAGTTGAATTAATAAAAGATAAATAGGTATTTAGTTGTATAAATTGACTAAAACCATTGCACATTTATAAATAAAGTGCTAATATTTAGAAAAGTGATTTAATTCGACAAAAAGTAATGGTTTTTGAAATTATATTTCAATTTTGACTCTATTATTTTACTTGCCCATTGTTATTATTACTCTATGTTTTGAATTAAATACATATTTTATGGAGGAGTATTATGTTAAAGAAAGTTAAAATTAGTTCAAAATTATTGGTTTTAGTAATTATTATTATTGCTGCAGTTTCTTCAATTTCCTTATTCTCAATTAAAAAGGAAATCGATAATGATAGACGAAATATGGAACTGTTGGACACAACAATACGTGAAGATTATGATAAGAACATCAAAGATCAGGTAGACAATGTTATTACACTTTTAGACGCCGTTTATGCCCAATATAAGGCTGGAAAATATACCTTAACGGAAGCAAAAGAAACAGGCATGGAATTAGTACGAAACTTAAGATATGGTGATGGTGGATATTTCTGGATTGATGGTGTAGACCATATGTTGGTTATGCATCCAATCACTCCTGAGAAAGAAGGAATGAACCGTTATGACGAAACAGATAAGTTGGGCAACAAACTGATTCAGAATATTGTAAAAGTTGCAACCACTGAAGGCAGTGGTTTTACAGAATTCTATTATCCTAAGCCAAATGAAACGGAAACATCGCCTAAGAGGGCTTATTCTAAATTATTTGAACCTTTTCAATGGATTATCAGTACTGGTAATTATGTAGATTTTATTGATAAGGAAATTGAAGCACAGAATCATATACAGGAACGAAATCTACAGAAAAACATTACGGCATTTATTGCTATTGTTGCTGTTGTAACTGTTATATGTGTAGCCTTTATCATTTTATTTGTAAGGGATATTTTATCTGTCATTAAAGGCATGACAAAATATATGGGTATTATATCGACGGGAGATTTTTCTAAGTGTCTGCCAGATAATATTTTAAAGCGTAAAGATGAATTTGGTATATTGGCAGAGTCTATAAAAGAGATGATTGAAGCTAACCTTTTTCTTATTTCTGAAGTAAAAGAGCAGGCTAATAGTATTACCAATAACGTAATGGAGATTAACACCAACACTTATAGCCTGTTGACAGATATAACTGAAGTTACAAAGGTATCAGGGGAACTGGCTTCTAATATTGATGAGACTGCGAGAAATTCTCATTCGGTTACCAAATCTTCGGAAGAAATTGAATCTGCAGTTCACTCCATCGCTGTTAAAGCACAGGAAGGTGCCAATGAAGCCGTTAAGATTAGTGAAAGGGCTTCCCAGGTAAAAGAAAATGTACATAAATCTCAGGAAAAGTCAAAAGATATCCAGAATTCAATTAAAGGCAAATTGTTAGAAGCAATTGATCAGGCGAAAGTAGTAGAGCAGATAAAAGTATTATCCGATTCTATCTTAAATATAACCAATCAAACAAATCTGTTGTCTTTAAATGCAGCTATTGAAGCAGCAAGGGCAGGAGAGCAAGGTAAAGGTTTCGCTGTAGTGGCAGATGAGATTCGTACCTTGGCAGAACAATCTAAAGATAATGTAATTCAGATTCAAACTATTATCAATGAAGTTACGGGAGCTGTTGAAAACCTTACAAATAATGCAAAGAATTTGCTTAATTATGTATCAACAGATGTAGATAAAGATTATGAAAGATTCTTAGAAGTTGCAGGGCTTTATAGTGATGACTCCAAATATGTAGATAGCCTTGTTAGTGACTTTAGTGCAACATCGGAAGAACTTCTCGCTTCTATACAAGATGTTCTTGAAGCAGTAGGTGAAGTGGCAGCTTCTACCGGTCACGGAGCGGATGGAACAAAAGATATTTCCCAACGCAGCAATAATATTATGAATAAAGCAGAAAATGTTTCAGAACTTGTATCAGCTTCCCAAAAATCTGCAGAAAAATTGATTCATGAGATTTCGAAATTTACTGTATAAAATTAATCATGAAAGAAAAAGAGGATTACGTTAGTTTGTAATTTTATCTTAGCAGGGAAGGGACTGTTGCAAAACTGCCATTCTGAGTCTAAGACTGTCATTCTGAGCCTAGGAGATTGTCATTCTGAGCCGCAGGCGAAGAATCTCATTTTAAAGTGAGATTCTTCGAGCACAATTCAGCAAGCTGAATTTGCTCTCAGAATGACAAAATTAGCTTAGAACAAAACTAGCTTAGAACGGCAAAACTAGCTTAGAACGACAAAACCTGCTCAGAATTATAATGCTAAAAAGCATCACTATGAACGAAAGGGATTCTTCATAAATTCAACTTTGTTGAATTTGTGAAGAATGACATGCTTTCATGGCAATGACATTTTTATTTTGCAACACCTCCCTTCCCTACTTCACATTACTCTATATAAGAGAAAATGTTCCAGTACATAAAAATAGATTACATTTTCCCTAAATATCCTAAACATCCTAAATACCTCAGATATGCCTAATATCCCAAACATTCCAAACATCCCAAACATCCCAAACATTCCAAACATCCCAAACATCCTAAGCATCCTAAGCACCCCAAACATCCCAAGTATCCCAAGTATCCCAAGTATCAAACATTCCACACATTCTACACTTCATTTAAATTTCCCTTTCTAAAAAAGATTGATTAATTAATTTCATAGTATATAATATATATAGTATGGTTTTTGGAATCTTTATGGCTTTCTGAGAATTAGGTTATAAATTATTATCTATAATTACGAAGTAAAGGAGTATATTGGGAGTCTTTGATGAGAAAGGGACTTTTTTTATCCAATTTGACTAGAGCTTTCTGGAATTGGAATGAAATTTGTACCACCTGAGTTTTAGAAAAAGATAATCAGGTAGAATGTTAAATTGAAGGTATTGTTTGTTTAACAAATGATACAGATTATTTTAAATTCAGAGGAGTGAGAGAATATATGAGTAATATTAAGATAATAGCAGATAGTACTTGCGATTTGTCTAAGGAATTATTGGAACAATATAATATTAGTATTATACCATTATGTATTAATATGGGCGATAAAAGTTATAAAGATGGAATGGATATTACATCAGAAGATATCTATGCATGGTCAGAAAAGACTAATAGTACACCGAAAACAGCAGCTCCGATTCTCAATGATGTCATTGAATTTATAAAACCGTATGTAGAAGATAATAAAGATATTATATTCTTAGGGATATCAGAAGACATGTCCTCTACTTGTAATGTAGTTCGATTAGCAGGAGAGTTTTATGAGTATAATAAAATACATATTATTAATTCTAAAAACTTATCAACAGGAATCGGCCTGCAAGTGTTAAAAGCGGCGACTATGGCTGAGAAAGGTCATACGGCAGAAGAAATTGTTCACTATATTGTAGATGACATGCAGGATAAAGTGAAGGCAAGTTTCGTAGTGGATACTTTAGTTTACCTTGCTCGTGGTGGCAGATGTTCAAGTGTAACAGCACTTATTGGTAACACTTTAAAACTAAAACCAATGATAATTGTATCCAATGGAAAAATGTCTGTAGAAAAAAAATACAGAGGTAATATTAGGACCGTTCTTTTAAAATATGCAAATGATTTGAAAGAAAATCTATTAAATGCAGACCCAGACCGAGTATTTATTACCCATTCCGGATGTGATGATGAGATAGTAGAAGAACTATATAACTTTTTAAAGGATTTGAATGTGTTTAAAGAAATTACTGTAACCAGTGCAGGTGGTGTAATTACCAGCCACTGCGGACCTAAGACATTAGGTATCTTATATGTTGCCAGATAAACATTTAGACGGGAGGTGCCAATGAAAGTAACTAAGGAAGTAGTACTTTTATATAATATTAACCCTGAGAAACTGAATAAAATCAGATTTGTTCTGATTCGTATGGGTGTTAAAAATAAAATTATTACAAAAGATATGTATTTGCAAACCATCGGTTATCTTGCTGGTATTAAAGGCTTTGAAAAGAAAGAAGAAGAATACACCGATGAAGGCTTTCATGATGAAATGTTAATTATGAAAGGTTTTACAAGTAAGCGTATTGATGAACTGTTAAGGCTATTTCGAAATAACAACATTGAAAAGATATCACTAAAAGCTGTTCTTACTGAACATAATATACAATGGAATTCACTGGAGTTATATAAAGAACTTAAAGATGAGCATAAAGCGATGAATGGCTAATGCAGAATATTTCCAAGGAGTGCCAGAATGCTGAATATATAATATCACAATAATAATATCGCAATAATAATATTATATATTAATTATGGTTGAAATATAATGTCATTGCCAATGAAAAGTTCCAAGCAGTTTAAAAGTCCCTATTAGTAGAACTGCATACATGGATTTTTCTTGCAATGACATTTTAGCTATAGTATTTATTTTAAGCAATCAAGATAATCTTGAAGCCAAGCAATATTCTCTTTTTTATCTTTGTTAATCGGGGCAATTTTATCCCACATTTCATGATAATTTTCCACGAATGCCTTTACAAGCATAGGTTCTTCTATGGATATTTTTAATCCGGATTTTCCTTTTAATGAATTTATAACGTTTATAAAAACAGCTTGCCTTTCTTTGACAATATAATTAGAGGCATTATTTTGTATGTAGTTATCCGAGGTATTAAAAATAACAGCAATTTCATAATTGTCATACGCTTGAATAAAATGTATAATATTTTGAATATAATCGATTATATCTTGTTTTTCTAAGTCTACAATTTTGACATCATTACATGAATGAAGATAAAGAATTTTGTGATTCACTAACTGCTCTATAGATTCTGCTAAACAAATGTCTATGTATTTATAATTTTGTATATTTTTTTTGAAACCATTTAATAGTTTTCTATAATAATATAAAGAAAGTAAAATCTCATTGGCTGAATAATTATTTTTTATGAGTAATTTTTTATACAGTTCTTCTGGAAGCAGGAACAAGCTAAAATTACTGTTATAGTTTAATTGATTACCTGGTTTTTCATATAACTCTGTAATTGCATTATAGAAATCTTCTTCCATATTTTTATAATAAAATTTTAAAAGTTTAATGGCATGACATTTTAGTATGGATTTAATATAATTTGAAAAAATATCAACACCGGCTTTTGTGTTGATATAAAAGCTACAATTGGCCAACTCATTTTCGCCAAAGGGAAAACAGGATAATACCCCTAAACCAGATACAATACATAATTCTTTTTCTAATGTAAATAAATCATATTTATTTAAATAATATATATTTACTTTTCCTGTGTGAATCAATGGAAATATATAATCCGTGAATTTCATGATTCGTTCTATATTATTATTAATTCTAATAATAAAAATAACATTCCAACCGCTTTCAATAGTTTTTAGCAGAGCATTTCTTAATTTTATAAATAACATGTTATTAGAAGTAAATATGTTGTTAAAATCATTATTAAATGTAAAATATATGATATTATTATCATTCTTTTTTTCTAATACTGCTGTTTCCAATAATAGGATGATAACTTTTAAAATATTATTTGTCCCATATATAATTTTATCATTTCTAGATAAACTTACCGTACTGTTATAGCTGATTAAATTTCTTTTTTCTAATTGATCCATTTTTATATTTTCTCTAATATTATTATCTAAAGAAGATTCCTCTGTTTTCCATAGGGCTTTTTTGCTTTTTATATTATTTCTGCTTTTTTCATCCTCTTTTTTCTTACATTCAATGGAATAACCTTGTGCTTCTAATAGTACTTTACTTATCTTCTCGGCATTATTGTCTATTATATCCTTATCTGCACATAAATTCGCATAAAGATCATTCAATAATTTTATTTGAAATGAATTAGTTACATTTTTCGAAAGATAATCAGCTATATTTTCAATGTAAACTGTATCATATGCAGGAATTCTTTTCCCGTGAATCCAACGGCTTATAAGTGAGCTATCCACATTAATTGCTCTTGATAATTTTTTAAAACTTATATCAAAAGTAGTAAGTAAATATTTGAGGCAGTCACCAAAAGTCATTTTAGTCGTCATGTAATGGTACTTCCTTCTTTACTATAATAAAAATGAAATTATTTTACTTAAAGGGATCAATATTACGGTATAAGTGATAAAACGAAATTAAGCATTTTATTTACTTTTATATAAATATTATGTTATATCACTAATACAAGTGGTACTTTATTTCACTTTCTTATCAAATATATCAATAAATTTAATTTTTGTCTATATAATTAAAATGGATTACCTTTCAATTCTTAATTTGTCATCATAGCGTCATTGACAGATAGAGTAAGATAGTAACAATTCTTATTTTGTAAGCTATAATTAAAAACAGTATTGGACATATATTGATAAATTATATAAGGAGGAGTTTTATGGATTATTGTTTATAGCACTACTATTTATATGGGGGTAGTATTAAATATGGGTTGTAAATACTATAGAGATTTGGGAGGCAACATGAGTAAAACTAAAAAAAGAGGAAGTATAAAAACGGAACTAATTATATTATTTTCTGTTTTAGTCCTAGCACTATCTATATCTTTAGGTGTAATTGCCATAAAGGTATCCAGTAATATACTTGTTAAAGAGGCAAATAGTTCAATTTTATCTTTATCCCAGGATGCAGCAAAATTAGAAAAAAGCCGGTTAGATATTCAAAGGCGTATATTGTCAACATTAGCTGTGTTAGATAGTATACAAAGTATGGATTGGAGGCTTCAGCAGCCTATTCTTAAAAATGCCCTTGAAGAAAGTACCTTTATTGATATAGGAATTATGAAGTTAGATGGTACCATTAACTTCTCTGATGGGGATTCCATTAAATTATCTGAATCCGACCCAATAAGAAAAGCTTTAGATGGAGATGGGAATGCAATTAATTTTGGTGTTAATCCAAATACAAAAGAATTAGTTCTAATGCAGGCAGTTCCTATTGAAGATAATAGTAAAGTAGTTGGTGCACTAGTTGGTTTTAGAGACGGTAATGCTTTAAGTAATATGGCTGCGGATACAGGATTCGGAAAAGAAGGATATGGCTATATTATAAATCATGACGGTGTTATCATAGGACATCCGGATAAAGAAATGGTAATGAATATGGTTTCACCTATAGAAAAAGCGAAAACCGATTCAAGTTTTGAAGGAATTGGGAGGGCTTTTGAGCATATTTTGGAGAAAAAACAAGGAACGGATATTTATAAAACCAATGATGGTACTTTTTACCTAGGATATGCACCAATTGAAAGTACGGACTGGACATTTATTATTACCGCTAATAAAAGCGAAGTATTATCTGAATTATCAACTTTAACGAGTACTATTCTCATTATTTCAGTTATTGCTCTTATCATAAGCATAGCTATTACATATGCAATCGGAAATTACATAACGAAACCAATCATTAAAACAGTAGAACATGGAATGAGGATTGCCGATTTAGATTTGGTAGAAAGTGTTGATGATAAATATCTAAAAATGAATAATGAAATAGGAATTTTAGCAAGGGCTTTACAAAGTATTATTAATCATATTCGTGATATTATATTAGATATTAATAATTCTTCTGAACAAATGGCAGCTTCTTCAGAAGAACTAACTGCAACATCGCAGCAAACGGCTGCAGCTGCACAAGAGGTTGCAAAAACAGTGGAGGAAATTGCACAAGGAGCATCGGAACAGGCAAAGAATACCGAAGCCGGATCTGCTAAGGCTATCTTATTAGGTAAAACAATTGAAAAGGTACAAGAATACATAAATAATGTGAATGCCTCTTCTAATAAGGTTACGGAAGTAGTTAAGGAAGGTTTAACAGAAATTGATTCATTAAGTAAAATTACAAAGGAAAGTACGGATGCAGTCGAAAAAATTTATAAAGTTATCATGCAAACCAATAAAAGTTCAAATAAAATAGGAGAAGTAAGTACTTTAATTGAGTCAATTGCACAGCAAACTAACTTATTATCTTTAAATGCAGCCATAGAAGCTGCAAGAGCAGGAGATGCCGGTAAAGGATTTGCAGTTGTTGCAGAAGAAATTAGAAATTTAGCTGAACAGTCTTCCAGTTCAACGAAAATAATTAACGAGATAGTCGCTGAATTGCAAAATAATACCTCTAACGCTGTAGAAAACATGAAAAGAGTAATTTCTATATCTAATGAACAAGCTCAAAGTGTAAGCAATAGCAAGGATAAATATGAACTAATTGCTACTTCTACAAAGAATTCTATTGCAGATGTAAAACAATTACGTGAATCTGAAGATGAAATGGATGAAATGAGAAAAGAGATTTTGGAAGCTTTAGAAAATTTATCTGCCATTGCTGAAGAAAATGCCGCAGCCAGTCAACAAGCATCTGCGTCTACGGAGGAGCAAACTGCTTCCGTTGAAGAAATTGCTGGATCAAGTGATAATTTGTCTGAGTTGGCAACAAAATTACATATGTTAGTTGAAAAATTTAAAATCTAGTGTAGTAGTATTTTAAATAAAAATTTATCGCATTAACTTAACGCACGTACGCTTTGCCTAATATAGGTTGTTCAGACCTTAGAGAGTAGGCATGGGATATATTTCATGTTCCGTTGAAAAATTCGATGGTTCTAATACGATAGAAATCGCTTAAAACATATATAAAAATTGCGAACTCCTCGGCTTCGCCTCGTCAAAC
>ENA-UOOI01001276-UOOI01001276.1-fermentation-metagenome-genome-assembly--contig:-NODE-1276-length-27035-cov-2.774351_pt1 | contig 27035 bp, 24 predicted proteins | sample MGYA00245779_ERZ724027 | MGnify/ENA primary metagenome ERZ724027 (study PRJEB28704, sample SAMN03018318) | fermentation metagenome | biome: anthropogenic terrestrial biome; feature: soil; material...
GCACGGTACAATATGCAATCTAAATTCGCCTAATTCGTTCACTACCGTGTGGCCAGCATTATTGCCGCCTTGGAACCGGATCACCATGTCCGCCTGTTCTGCTAACCAGTCTACAATCTTACCTTTGCCTTCGTCGCCCCATTGGGCACCTACGACAGCTGTCACTGGCATGAGTCATACCTCCTCCTTCGTGCGCTTTTTCATAAGAGACACACAGTTACATTCTAAGGCTAACGGCGTAATAACACAAATGCAGATTGAACGCCACTGACCGCATAACTCCTAGTATTACTCCCGCTGGACTCGTTCCGGCACGAAAACGCTGCGGGCTAAGAATTTATCCCAGTTACTCCAGTTGCCGCCGCCTGCATCGTGCTCGCTAATAATGCGGCTAAACTGGCCAAGCCGTCCGCTGGTGAGATCGGCTAAGTGTAGGGCCATAGCATTGATGGTCTTTGGCTGCTGCACGGCACCCCACTCGGGTAGCCCATGATGCGAGAGAAGCATATGCTCTAACTCCAAACGTAATGCTGCTGGAAAGTCAGCAATGGTGGCCGCCGCCCGTGCCACTAGCTCTGCGCCCATCTGCAAGTGGCCTAGCAGCTTACCCCTATCTGTCATCTGAAAGCTAAGGCTGTGCAGATCGAATTCTTCCAGCTTACCGATGTCGTGCAAGATACACCCGGTCAGCAGTAGATCACGATTTAGGTAACCGCCCTGCTCGCTCACCATCGTTTCTGCATAGGCTACTACTTCTAAGGTATGCTCCAGTAATCCGCCGACATAAGCATGATGCACTTCGCGTCCGCCCGGCGCTAAAGTGAACTGATGGCGAGTCGGTTCATCGAATATTGCTTTAAGCAGTGCCTGCAGCTGAGGCTCGCGGATGGATTGCATAATGGCCACCAGCCGTTGCCACATTACGTCGCGGTCAAAAGCCGTGCTGGCTACGTAATCTTCTAGCTCTAGTTGAGTTAAGGCTAAAGGGATAACGCGATTGACAACCAACTGGGGCTGTCCCCTATATTCACCCACCCGCCCCTGAAAAAGATGCACCTGATCTACAGCTAGCGACGCATTTAATGCTTCAGCGTTGTCCCAAATGACGGCGGCCATCTTGCCCGTTTTATCTCCCACAGTGAGCATCAATACATGGGCCGGCTGGCCATTCTTAGCAGTAAATTGATGTAGACGTTTTTCATACAGAGCTAGTGGAGTTTCCACTTCCTGGCCCAGTTCTAACGTGTTAATAAAGACCTTCTTGTGCACTCCAATCTCCCCCCCTTACTATATCTAGGTTCGTTACGCAAGCGATTAAAGGGGCTGCGGGGTGTTAGCTGTAAGCACGATTGGAGCCTGCTCCTGTGCTCTAAGACAACACCACGCAGCCCCTAGCTGCAACTCATGCCTAACCGCTAGCACAAACAGCCCTCTGTCTTGCTAGCCAATGCGTGCTACTTAATTAGCCCCATATCGCGCCCGACTTTAGTGAACTGCTCCAGAGCAAAATCTAAGTCAGACTTCTCGTGGGCTGCGGAGATCATCACCCGGATGCGGGCTTTGCCTTGTGGCACCGTTGGGAAACCAATCTTAGAGGCGAAGATACCGTTGTCAAAAAGACGCATGCTCATCTCTGCGGCAACTTCTGCTTCGCCCAACATAACCGGTGTAATCGGGGTCTCGCTGACGCCGACATCAAAGCCGCGCTTTTGCATTTCGGCCTTGAAGTAACGCCCATTATCCCACAAACGGTCCACTAGCTCGCCACTGTCAGTAAGTATTTTGATCGACTCCAGTGTCGCCATGACATCAGGCGGTGTCAAAGCAGAGCTGAACAGGAAGGGACGTGCTTTCTGCTTCAGGAATTCAATCAATTTAGCACTACCGGCGACAAAACCACCAACCGTACCGATAGCTTTAGAGAAAGTGCCAACCTCAACATCCACTTGTCCGTGCAGCTTGAAATGGTCGACAATACCGCGACCGTTCTCGCCAAGCACGCCTTCGCCATGGGCATCGTCAACCATGGTCAGTGCCCCATACTTCTTAGCTAGCTTCACAATCTCTGGCAGCTTAGCGATGTCGCCATCCATACTGAAAACGCCATCGGTAACCACTAGCACGCGGCCTTCGTTTTCCCCTGCCAATACGGACTCTAAGCTAGCCATGTCAGCATGCTTGAACACCTTAACTTTAGCACGGCTAAGGCGGGCACCATCAATAATGGAAGCATGGTTAAGCTCATCAGAGACAATGGTATCACCTTTGCCAACTAAGGCTGGCATAACGGCTAAGTTGGCCATAAAGCCCGACTGCAATGTCAAAGCGGCTTCAACGCGCTTAAAGGCAGCAACGGCTTTGTCTAATTCTTCGTGCACCGTCATGGTACCAGCGATACTACGTACCGCGCCCGGGCCGACACCATAATCATCGATAGCCTTTCTGGCGGCTTCCCGCAAGGCGGGATGATTGGCTAACCCAAGGTAGTTGTTAGAACACATGTTGAGTACCTTGCGGCCTTCAATCGTGACCCAAGCGCCCTGAGGGCTTTGGATGGTACGAATGTTGTTATAGAGGTTCTGTTCTTGCAAATCAGCGATCACTTGCTCGACGAATGCGAGGCGGTTTTCCGTCATCAAAAACTCCCCCTTCTTGTTAAGAAATCTGCAACTACTGTGGCCTTCAGGCTGCGGGATATGCGCGTTTGGACGCGATAGCCCTATTGCCTAAGATTAATGTATACCAAAAACAGCTGGTTACACAACCAAATATGGGTCCATTTGTGAAAACTTATTACAAACGTGCTTTAGCCAAGACACTTTGATAGGCTTGCCTCAACTCTGGGTTACGCAAAGAGCGCCAAGCAACCTGCAGTGATTTCGGGGCTCCATGCCGATCGCGGGGATCGTGCCCCATATAGTCGACACTGGGCCTTAGGTCAGCCATATAAGTCAAGATGACTTTGTGAGGTCCTTCTTTCGGTTTTTGCTTATGTACAAAATAACGCACAAAGCCTTCGTGTCCTGTTTGGCTAAGCAAGGCCCGCTCTACGCCGTCCTCTGGGTTTTCGCCTTCTTCTAGCTCAGTCGCCGGTAGCTGCCACTCGGCTTGGCCATCATCAGCAACATGCCTTACCATCAACAAGTGGTTATTGCGCACGACTAGCGCTTCTACCTTCGTCTTGCGATAATCCATCCCAAAACTCCCCTTCCTTAACTAGCCGTGATCTCTATTTCTTTATCGACACCCTCTTTCCCTGCCAGATTCAGCTGTTAGCCTGCATGTTTTCCGGCGCGAAGGTTAGCGAACCTTTCCACCACTAGGGTTTCATCGGCAACCCGAATTCTGTCGCCATGCTCTAACTGGGCTCCCACATATACTTGCACGCCGTTAACGCAGGTTACCGGCTTTGGTGCTAGAACATCTAGCTTAAGCACGCCATCTGGAGCTAGGCGAAGGCGCAACTGCTCGCCAGCGGTTAGACGTGCTAGCCTAATCTGGCAGTTGGTGCCAGATCCGGCCACCAATAAGTTTGTGTTAAGGTCGTAGCTATGCCAATAACCATCAATGCTTTGATGACTGATGCGCCAAATGGGTGGCTTGCTCCTTTTGCCTCGCACCATACCAAACCCACTAACCGTTAGGCCCAACCCGATGATAAGCAATTTACTGGTCAGCCCCACCTCTACCGGCACCGCGCCGGCGGTAGCGGGACTAGCCGCTGGCAGCATTGCGATTACCGTACGCTCGCTTTCGCCACTGATCTGAATCTTGGCTGGTCCAGCGCCCACAAAACTAGGCAATACAGCGCTATAGATACCATCATCGGCCACCCCATCTCCATTGATGGCTAGATCGTTCAGTTGCACCAACGACTTACCCCGCCAGTCTAATAAGGTAACCGTGACCTGCCGCCTTTCGCGCGGCAGCATCTCCCCCAGGTTAGTAGCTAAGCTAATGATACGTTGTCCCTTTGTTTCGCGCACACTGGGTTGCAGCCAAGCCGGATCAGCATACCACACTCCTATACCAATGGGGCCGGAAGCAATGATTTGCCACTGTCCTTGCCAATCGGCGAGGGTCGACAGCACTGCCGGTGTTAGATGCAAACAAGTATAGCTAGGCCCGGCAAACAGTTGGGCCTGAAAAGCCTCAGCTAAAGGGTCAATCGACTCACCGGTGGGCGTTACCAATGACACCTCATGCATAGCAGCACGATCCCATTGCAGAATGAGAGACTGCACACCTGCAGGCACTAGTACTCCCAATTGCATACCCGCGTCGCCATAAGCCAAACTGGTGAGTTCGGCCGTCGCCAGCCCTAGCAATTCAGGCAGCCTGGCCAAGCCACCGTTTGCCAATTGCCCGGGCCGTCTATACTCCTGAACTGCCGTTTCCCGTATTTGAGGGGCGCTGAGGTCTACATCATAGAGCAAAATGCCCCATTCAGCTGCTGCCTGCGTCAACTCCGGCCAGGTCTCTGGTAGTGACGCACTGGCTCGCAACACGATAATGGTGTTCTTGGCACCGGCGCTGCTCGCTAATAAGCTAATCGAAGAACTTAACATGGCTTCCCAATCATTGGCTCGCAAAATATCGGCGGCGGGATAGGTCCGCTCCAAAAAGGCGTGTAACTCCGCCCGCCGAGTGCGGCCCAGCCCTAGCGGCAGCTGCCAGTTGGTTGGTTGGCCTGTCACCAGCAGCCCTAGCTGCAGATCTGCTGGTAGGACGTCGAGCAAAGCATGCAAACCTTCTGCATAAGAATTGAGAAAAGCAGCGCTGCCTTCTACTAGTATTATGCAATTGTTTGGGCCCCTTGCTCCTGCAGACATAGTAAGCGGCAGCATTAGCGCTACCAGCAGCAGAGTGCTCACCAGTATCTTCGGCCTCATTGTCCCACCCCTGCAACAGTTTTCCAGCTAGTTTGCCCTAACTGGCGCGTTAAGTATTCTTCTCGGCAAAGGCGGCAAGACTGCAGTATAGGAGGTGACTGACTCTTGCTATTGTCCGCTATTCGCACTGTGATTCTTTTTTCCACTGTCACCATTGTCATGCGTGTCATGGGTAAACGACAAGTCGGCGAAATGCAACCTTATGAGCTAGTTATTGCTGTCTTGATTGCCGAACTAGCCGCTATCCCTATGGAAGATACGGACATTCCCCTGTTCAACGGCCTGGTGCCGATCGTTGTGCTGCTGGCAGTGCAAATTGGCTTGTCGGAACTGGCTCTCTTCTCAGAGCGGGCTCGGACTGTAGTCTGTGGCACCCCCAGTATCCTGATCTCGCAAGGCGAAATCGTCGAGGATGAACTGCGCAAGCTGAGGGTCAATCTCAACGACTTGTTGGAGCAGTTGCGCAACAAGAATTTCCCTAACGTTAAAGACGTGGCCTATGCCATTCTGGAGACTAATGGCCAACTCAGTGTCATACCCAAGTCTGGCTTAGGCCCGCTTACCGCCGATGATATAAATCTACACCCTCCGTCGGGCGGCTTGCCCATCAATTTGATCTTGGATGGAGTAGTGAATGAGCGCAATCTGCAATTAGCTGGCTTAGCGCTAGACGACCTAGTGGCCCATACGAAGAAACGCGGCATCGAGGATCTCAGTCAGGTTTTCTTCGCTAATGTAGATGAGACCGGTTACATTCACCTACAGGCCAAAATGCCTAAGGCAGGTGAAGAGCGGTAATGAGAGGCATATTAATTGTAACCATAACCACATTGTCGATCGTTGTGCTAGGGATAAGCTCGATAGTTTACCTAGACAAGACAGCGACAGGATTAGCCTTGCTACTGGAGGAAACACTGCAAGCCGTGCAAGAGGAAGATTGGGGGCGGGCCGAAGCGATGATTAGCAACTCGCTGGAGCGTTGGGAAATGGTGCAGCGATTTTGGTCGGCCATGATTAACCACAAGGAAGTGGATGAGATTAGGACAGCGTTGGAGAGATCAAAAGAGTATGTTGCTAGCCAAGAAAAGGCGGCGGCCCTAGCGGAGCTGGCAGTGGCAAAGCTACTGGTGGAACATGTGCCCGAAAAAGAGCGGCCCTCCTGGAGTAATATCCTCTAGTAGCAGAAAAAGCAGCCTGACGGCTGCTTTGTTCTTGAGGTTAGTTATTAGAACCGACGCGGTTCGTTGCCTTCGTCATCTTCATCCAGAAAAGGCAGTCCGGGAGTAGCGAACGAGTGCGCATGCACTTCCCAGGCGAGCGACATGGACAGAGAATCAGCGACTGCCAGGGGAATAACGCTCAGTTCCTGGGCTTCAATAACTAAAGCCGGGCGCTTACGGCCGATGCGTTTAGTTGAGCGCAATACTTCGCCGATAACTAGAACTAAAGTGGGAGGATCAATTGCGGCTGCTTTCTCGGGGGCGTCCTCCCCCCGGTAGCGGATCAACAAGGGCAATTCAGTGTCGGGGTCGAACCCGTGTAACCTGAGCAAGGGCTCGTCCTTATGCATATCAGAGAGTAACGGTGCCTGATTGGCCACAGCAATAGTAGTGAAAGCGTTCAAGCGAACCACCTCCTAAACCTAAACTTCGGCATGGCGATCACCATGTCCCCTTCATTGTAGCTATTGTGGGAGGAAGCTGCAAGTTTCCCTACTACCCCTCCCCCTTCTAGATTAGCACACTTTGCAGCATAGCGTTGAACAACACCCGGTAGGTGCCCCGGGCTTGGGCCCTAAATTGTGGGCGGAAGCCAATTAGAATGACCCTACCTCGACCAAGAGGAACCTCGACCAGAGCGCTTTTACCCTGTAGATGCTCTGCGCCCAGAATCCAACCAGCTACCAACGGGTTTTGCAGGGGATAGGAGGCCCCGCTTTGGGCACCAGGGCCTAAATCAAAAGCGGGGCTGTGCAAAAAGACCACATTCGTTTCCCGCTCTAAGCCGCAGCTGATAGGATGTTCCGGCTGAAAAAGCACGCGCAAAAATGAGCCGGGCACATAGAATTCTTCTTGGGGCAAACCGGTGAGAGCATTGCGCACCGGCAGCCAGAGATACTGGATGGCCCAGTCGCAGGCGCCATCTAGGGTGATTAATGTCCCGCCCCGTTCCACAAAATGATGCATCTGCTCCGCACCCCGCTCGCCAATGCCGCCACTGAACTCTGCTGGGAACAAATCGCCAGGCAGGCCCTTGGCCATTGCTTCCGCTTTGGCGCTAGGCAAGATGAGACAATCCAGTTCTTTCAGTGCATCGCCCTGACGTAGCTCCCCATCGCCTAATGAAGCATATGGTATACCGTAGTTATCGAAGACATAACGCGTCCAACCTTCATCGGCGTTGGGGATGGAGCCACGGTAGAGGCCAACCCGCGGGATGCGCGCCAGCCGCCTAGATTGAAGATTGGCGGCGGCTGCTTGGTGAGCCACCGCATATGCAGCGCACTCCTGTGCCACTTGCTCCAACAGGCTGGCATCGGCCTGCAGCAAGAAACTACCTACTGGTAAATCGGTCTGCTCTTCTGTAGTACGGGCCACTGTTGCCCCCTTTTGCATCGCCTGATAAGCAATCTTGTAGGCCCGATTACTGCGGGGATCGATGACCAGCTTACCACTGTGAGCTTTAACCTGGAACTGAGCAGGCTCGGCTACGGCTAAGGGCACTGAATCCACTGGTTCCCAATTCAGCTCTAGCGGGCTATCGGCAGCTATTGCTTTTACGCCCATCTGCAGAGGTAAAGAATGGGCTGTAATATCATAGGGCCGGCGCGGGGGACCACCCGGATACACCCGCAGATCGGGGTAGGGCTGGGCTTCAAGCAGAGTCTTGGCGTAGCGTCCGTAGGGCTGATTCATAGGTATGACTAGCGTCCCTACTGGATAGGTAATGCCTGCCTGGGTGAATGGTTCAGTTGCCCGCTTCACTTCAACGCCACCCAGCATTAACACTTCCAGCATTTCTGCTGCCGTCGCTGGGTCTCCTTGATCCAGGGGTATGATAAACCCGTAGGGAGCCTCGTTGTATTCAATGGCATTCTTGTGGATACGGTAAAAATTGCTCACCCAGCTATCACGATAGCGAGCAGCATGGCGCAAACAGGCCCAAGCGCAAGCCTTATCGTAGTCGACTATATCGCGTAGGCACCAATCGCCACCTTCCCACGGCTGGGGATGGTTCCAGGTAGCCACGCGCGGATCAAAACCGCGCACTTCACGCAGCTGCTCCACCTTTACCGGGGTAGCCATACGCACGCTAGCGGCCTCAGATAGAATGCGCACGCCACCATGGTAATGCTGGTACGCTCTGCTGGGCGAAAAAGCATCATAGGTGAGGTTTGTCGCTACGCCCTTAAAACCGCGGCCGTTCATCTCCGAGGCGATGCTCATGCCTAACCAGTTAACCATGCCGCGCAAAATGGGATCAACGTTGGCGTCATAAGGATCAATAAAGGGGGGCAGCACAAATCGGGGGCCCTCACTACTCTGTTGATGCTGATCTTGCACTATATGGGGGTGCCAAACGTTGTGGATCTTTTCGATGGCCAAACGGTTTTCAACTAATGTAGCCATAAACCAATCTCGGTTATTGTCATGGCCAGCATATTTCTGATACAATTCCGGCAGCAGCATTCCTTCATAAGTTTTTCCTAACGAAGCTTCGTACCATTTAACAACCAGATCAAGGCCATCTGGGTTCAAAGAAGGCACTAGGAGAAAGATAACATTGTCGAGAATCTCTTGTGTCACCGGGTCGTCTTGGGAGAGCATGTCGTAAGCCAGCTCTAGGGACATTTGGGCAGCACCAACTTCACTAGCATGGATGCTACAGGTGATCAAACAAATTGTCTTCCCTTGCTGCGTTAACTCAACCGCCTGCTCCTCGGTAAGGTTGCGGGGGTCAGCTAGCTGCTGTTGGATGGAACGATAATAATCCAGCCTTTCCAGGTTAGCTGGTGCAGAAATCGTCGCCAGCAACATCGACCTGCCTGCGGTTGATTTACCGATTTCCTCGACCAAGATACGGTTCGATTGTTCTGCCAAACGGTAGAAGTAGCTGGTAATCTGCTGCCAGTTGGCTAGTTTGCGGTCGGCTCCTACCTCAAAGCCGAGGTGGGTGGCAGGAGCAACAATGTCTGTTCTACGCGTGGTCATGCGGGTCACCTACTTTCATATTGTCGGCGAATGCCATAGATAGCCCATTCTTAGCCTCAGGTATAAGTTCGACAGCAGAAATAACTATACCTGCGCCATCATTTATTTATCCAGAGCCAAGCCACTCAAGCGAAGCCGGATGAAAGGGGAACGTACCATTGAGCAAACATTCACAGCGCCGCATGCCTATTCTAGAAGCTTTGCTTGAGTACCAGCGGCAAAAGACAATATCTTTTCATTGTCGAAGTAGCTGTAATTCGCGCCGCCCTTGGTCACAAACATGGTGTTGGCTTGCCTAATCTAACCAAGATCTGGGGGAATACTATTTTTGGCCACGACTTAACGATCATGCCTGACCTAGATAGTATCTATAAACCCCATGGTGTCATTGCTGAGGCGCAACGCTTAGCTGCTGAGGCCTTTAAAGCTGATCACGCCTTTTTCATGGTCAACGGAACTACTAGCGCCATTCAGGGTATGCTTATGGCGGCACTCGACCCGGGTGACAAGGTGATTGTACCGCGTAATGTGCATAAATCAGTGGTTAGCGGCCTGATATTGAGCGGGGCCGAGCCTATTTATGTGCAACCGCCCATTGATGACTACCTGGGTGTGGTCAGAGGCATGACTACAGACAGTGTGCGCCAAGCCTTGCGCCAGTACCCTGAAACGAAGGCTATCTTCACCATCAACACCACCTATTATGGTATGGCTCCAGAGCTTGAGCAGATTTGCGAGCTGGCGCACGAATACGAGATACCAGTGTTGGTCGATGAAGCCCATGGAGCCCACCTGGCGTTCCATCCCCTCCTGCCACCTTCCGGTACGGAGGCCGGGGCTGACGCAGTAGCATCAAGCACGCATAAGCTGGTGGGCTCGTTAACCCAAAGCTCCATGCTACTGACCCAGGGTCCATATTTGGACCCGCTGGAAGTTAAATCTACCCTGAACTTGACGCAAACTACCAGCCCCTCATATTTGCTTTTGGCGTCCTTGGATGCCGCTCGTCAGCATATGAGTTTGCATGGTAAAGACTTGCTTACGGAGACCATGAACCTGGCCAACTGGGCGCGCCATGAGATTAACTGGAACATTCCTGGACTCTATGTATATGGCAACGACCTAGTAGGCATGCCCGGATGCCCGGCCTACGACCCCACGAAATTAGTCATTAGCGTGCGCGCCCTTGGGGTGAGCGGCTTCGAAGTGGAAAGGATACTACGCCAAGGGTTCCATATCCAGGTTGATCTGTCAGACCTATATAACGTGCTCTGCGTGGTCACCATTGGGGATACAAAGGAAACCGTCCGGGCTCTGGTAGAGGCTTTGCGTCAGATAGCTAGCCGCTTCAAACCGCGGGATGTGCGGGAAGAGAAGATCACTCTACCCCCCATCCCCTCTCTTGCTTATCTACCACGGGAAGCCTATTACAGTGAGACTAGGAAAATGCCTTTGACGCAGGCAGCGGGACGCATTGTGGCTGAAATGCTTATGGCCTATCCGCCAGGCATACCGCTGATTACTCCGGGCGAGATTCTTACCCAGGAGATAATCGACTACGTGCTTTCGATCAAAGAACAGGACGCGCATATCTACGGCACAGAGGATCCCACAGCCGAATTTATCCGCGTCATTCGGTAACAGTGCCCCAAGATTGTGGGGTATCTGTAGGGGTCAGACCCTGTCCGACCCTGGGCTGTTGCAGCTAATGCAACAGCCCCTTTTTAAATACTTCTCGACAGAAATGGGTATTGGGATGGCGCACGCGCTAGGTTTGGTTTACCGAAAGATGGCTCTTCATGGCCTGTTGGCGGCAACGCTAGGGGAATACGTCGCCTACGAGCGCCGTACTTGACGAAGCCAGTCGATAATATTCTCACAGCTAAAGCAGGACTGCTGCGGCCTTTATCAGAATAGGAATATCTGATTGAAGGCTGTGAAACTCACCCCGTTATCTGGGCACCTGGGGTAGGAGGAGCTAGTGGTGCAACCGATCAATGCGGCGCGATGGCTCGCATCTGGTCGGTTTTTTTGGGTTAAAATCCTTAGGGGTGGGTAGAACTGAGCAAGAAAAATGCGCCCACACTGAGTGACAAGCAATTATGGGTAATCCGACCCATATACTAAACTGTTATCTCACTAAGGAGGGACAATCGTGGGAAGAAGGAATAACAAGCGGCTTAAATTTCTTTTACTCATTTGCGGTTTCATGGGTCTTGTAGCATTGCCCTTTGCGGCCAGTTATTCTAGCGCAACTATTTCCAATGCTGCTTCAGTAAGTATTACTGATACTACCAAGGCCTTAATCGCCCTGCAGCTAGCTAGTTACGAAGAGTGTTTTCTTGGTGATACCATCTCGGGCAAAGTAATCAATAACATGGGAGTGCCTCTTATATCGCTAGAGGCTACAGGCGCTAGCATCTCTTCTGTGAATCTATCTGCGGGTGAGACTGCCACCCTTTCCTTTCAGCCATCCCAAATCGGTTTTTATACTTACGATGGCAAAATCCACGCCAGATGGTGGAACGGTTCGGCTCAGATACCCTACTCCATCGATGTTGAGGTCGTGGACCCTGCGGACATAACAGTTACCTGGGATGCTACTTTAGCCCAGATATCTGTTGCCAATCATTGTGGACATGATCTCACGGTATTTGTAGGTGACCAGTCTGCCTACTTGGCTAGCGGCGACGTAGCCCTTTTTGCCCGAACCGGCGATATTACCGACGTTACTTTTAGCTTAGGGGGGCAACTGAATTATGGCGCTAGAACCGCCCTTACTTATGACCTAGGAGAGCAGCGGGATTATACCGTAACCATTCCTACCGTATTACTACCTCCATCTGTGCCGATGCCTGCTACACCAACTGAAGTGCCCCCAACGGAAGGGCTACCAGAAGCTCACCCAACGGAAGAACTACCAGATGTACCGCAAACGGCAGAGCCCACGGATGCGGTGCCACCTGAGGAACAGATAAGCGCTGACGACGACTACCTGCCAGATAGCGATGCAGAAGATATAGAAGTGGTTATCGAGCCATAATGCATGGCAAAGAGTGCCACAAAGTGTGGTGTAAGGCTGCGGGGCGCGGGGCTGGGTGTGCTTGCTGTAAGCACGATTGGAGCCTGCTCCTGTGCTATAAGCAAGCACCCCAGCCCCTTTTTCAAGCAGTCAATCCATTCTTAGGGGGAATGTTTGGTGCCAGATAAAACCGCTAATAAATCCCGAATTCTAGATCGCAAGCTTTCAACTAGCAATAAGATTATGCGCCTAATAACCTTGTACTTACCGCTGCCATTAGGCTTGGCAGCCCTTTTGTTCCTGGTTCTAGCCTACAGAGCTATTTCGGCACCGCTAGAAATAGAGCAAGTTGTGGCGCAAGAAACCTTGGCACAAGAAGTTAGCTTTGACTATTCTGCCATCCCGAAAGTATCATCTCTTTACCCGACGGCAACTGCCTTAGGCCGGCAACCTACTTACCTGGTTAACCTCACAGACCGTTTCGACATCAAGGTGCAAGGCAAAGTAACAGCTGCTGCCGGACAGCAAATCGAAGGCACCCATGAGGTGATCATGCGTCTGCAGGCGGGTGAACTGTGGACAAAGGATTATGTGCTCAGCCCCAAACAGCCGTTTACAGGTAGCGGCGAGTTCATCGCCCTAGACCTGCAGACGAAGCTACCCTTTGCAGAGCTGCTGGCCTTCTCTGCCCGGGTGGCCGAAGAGGCTAAGACCGGCCCCAGCTCTTTTCTAGTTACCTTACTACCCCATATTCAGGCCCAAGTAGTCGGCGACACGCCAGGGTTAGTGAATACCTTCGCACCCTGCTTCGGCTTTGAGCTTACAACCCTACAACTTACTCCTAAAGGCGTGCCGCGAGACCGCTACTCGGATGCTGTCGACCCCACACAGGATCTAGTGCAACAACAAACTGTTTCGCGCCCCATCGTGGAAACAGTGCCTAACCAGATAAACCTGCTGAATGCGCAACTAACTGTTCCGGCTGCCAAGGTGCTTTATAGTTGCGTAGCCTTGCTGTTTCTTTATCTAACCTGCTGGCTCGGCTTAAAGAATCTCAGGCGGCGGCCCCAGTTATCGGAAGTAGAACTGATTAATAAACGCCATGGCAGTCGCATTATTGAAGTTAAACATGGCGCGTTTGCAGCCAACCAACAACTCTTGCATCTCGGCAGTTTCCAGTCGTTACTCACCTTAGCAGACGACCGGGAAAAATCTATTCTGCATACAACGGACATAGATGGCCTGCCCAGCAGTCATATCTATTACTTGATGGAGGAAGGCATCACTTACGCCTACTGTATTCCTGAAAACCCTGAGGCAAAATGCTGAGCTATACCTCCCCTGCTGAGGAACGGCGCGCGCACCAGGCGCTGCGCCTTTACCGCTATCTATCGTGGGCACTAACATCACTTATGTACTTACTGAGTGTTCCCCAGCATAGCCTGGGAGTTGCTAGCGCAGTCGTCATTGCTTTGCTGCTGGCCGGCCATTTAGCCAGCAACTTCTATCAAAGCATCGAGCTGACGCGACATTTGGCCATCAGCTTGATTCTAGTAGAAACCGCAGGCATTGCCCTACTGCTCATCCCGACAGGGGGCCTAAGTAGTCCCTTCATCTGGTACGCTTTGAACCCCATTTTCATGGCCGCCTTGATGCTGCCCGTGAGACACTGCTGGTTGGCACTAATCGGTTTCCTCGCTTCCGCCACCATGGGTAGCGTGTTACTGTTTGCAGAGCCCATTGCCGAGGTCTGGTCGGGCAGAAGTCTGCTCATCATAGTCTTTCTCCTAGTTACGGCCGCCGCCTCCATATTTTCTTATCTGATGGTGGCGCTGCGAAAAGCTTATGCCCAGCTAAACAAGGCTCACGAAGAGGCGGAACGCTTACTCATAGTGGAAGAACAGAACCGCATCGCCAATGAAATCCACGATGGCGTATCGCAACAACTATTCAGCATCGTTTATGCCCTACATGGCCTGAAGCGCGGCCAAGGCAACTTACAAGACCAAGAAACACAAGAGCAACTACAGCTGATTAGCGAAACGGCCACGCGGGCCACGCAGGAGTTAAGGGCATCCATCTATCGCATTAAGCCGAACCCAAACGTAAACTTGACCTTCGTAGCTACGCTTCGAGCTTATCTTGATGACCTAGCCAAGCTGAATAGCATACAAGTAAACCTAGAAACAACCGGTAGCGAGGATTCAGTTAGCCCTGCCTTACGTCAGGCGCTCTCGCGCATTATCAAAGAGGCCACTGCTAATGCCATCAGGCATGGGCACTGCAGCACCATCAATGTCGGCATGGCCATGCAGCTGGGCGCTTTGGAGCTTCGGGTTACCGATGACGGCGATGGCTTTGACCCCGAGCATCCCAACAGACGGGGCCTCGGGCTAAGCAACATGACAGGCTTGATGACTAACTTCGGTGGTAGTTTAGAAATTAATGGTGCGCCTGGGCGGGGCACTTGCGTAATCTGCAAGGTGCCGGCAGCAGGTAGCTAATTGGAGGTAATAAGATGAGGGTTGCGGTAGTCGATGACCACCCCTTAGTCTGGCAAGGGATTAAGGCGGTCCTATCCACAGAGCCCGACATGGAACCGATCGGCTGGGCCAGCAATGGGCGCGAGGCTGAAAAACTGGTACTGGACCGAAACCCCGACGTGGTACTGATGGACATGAGGCTACCCGGTGAATCCGGCCTAGATATTATCCGGCGCATCAAACCTAAGGTACCCTCTGCCCGTTTTGTGATCTTGACCACCTATGCAGAGCAACAAGATGTTACGGCAGCTATCAATATGGGCGTGGACGGCTATGTGCTGAAGGAAGCTCTGCCGGAAGAGATGCTTGCCGCCCTCCGCCTTGTGGGGCGTGGCCGGCCCTACTTTGACCCAGCCGTAATGCAGCTGGTCGTGGCTAATCAGAAGCGACAAGATGAACTGAGCGAGTTGACGGAAAGAGAACTAGAGGTCCTGCAGGAATTAGCTCAGGGGCTTAGTAATAAGGAAATTGCGGGGAAGTTGTTCGTGACGGAGTATACGGTGAAGAAACACGTGAGCGGGATACTGAGCAAACTGGGGCTGAAGGATCGGACACAGGCGGCGCTGTATGCTCTGTCTGGTCGCCCATCTAGTTAAGTAGCTATAGGGATCGCACCTTATCGCTGATCATCGCAGACGTTGCCAGCACTCGCGCACCTGTTCCGCGAAACTGCTATCTACCAGACACAAAAGAGATTACAGGCCTGGGTCACCCCAGGCCTGCAGCACCGCTAAACTGCTTATGGAACAGCCACTGCGTCGAATGTGATATTGCCATTGAAGGTTGCTTCTTTAGTCGCTCCGTATGTCGTAACTGAGAGGCTAACCTTGAGTTCCTTACCTGCTGGAATCCGGATATATTTACCGGTAAGCCAAATGGCATTACCCGCCCCGTCCGTTTGGTCTATCCACAGGCCCCATGTTACATGATCCTGCTGCAAGCTCGAATCAATGACTGCTTTTACTTCGATATCATCATCGGAGTTGTTCTTAATCGTAAATAGGTGGAACCATTGATATAAGCTTTCGGGTTGGAGTCCATAATTCTGCCCATTGTTATAACCAGGGCGGAACTTCAAGACCTTTGCATCTTTTGTTGTGCCAATTGTCCCCTCGTTATATTTCCCTAGGTATGCGGTGTTATCTTTCAGCCCAACCCCCTCACCTGGAATAAACGCAAGGATAGCACTATTGGTAGAAGCAATTGTGATGGTGCCAGTTGAGGTCACATTGGCCTTGCTATAAGCCATGGCAGCCATCAGCCCTGAGAGAGCCAGCAGGGCAACTACTAGAAGTAAGCCTTTCTTTTTCATCAGGTATATCCCTCCATTGGTTCATTTGGCGCAGCTGCGCCATTGCCCTAATTATAGGTGGGCTATGCTGCTTACACTCCCCGCTGGAGGCTACTCTCGTGGTAGACGAAAACCTAATCTGTAAGCAACTGAGGTGCCATAGGGAACAAGCCCTAGAGGTATGCAGCAGTAGACCAAAGTACCGGATGCCAGTCGCATGCCAAAGATACAGTTATACAGTTCACGCCACTGGCAATAGAAAGGAGCCCTGTTAGATGAAAGCTCTCTTACGCATGGCAAACTATGTTTTTTACCTGTTGGTAGCTATCGTTTTAATCGCTGCTATCGGCACTGGCATTACCGGCCGCCCATTTTTGTTTTCCGTTATTCGTTCCTATAGCATGTACCCGCTTATTACCCGGGGGGACTTGGTGCTCATTAGCAATCTGGGCCCTAAACAAGCAGTAAGCATCGGTGACATCGTGCTCTTTAAGGCAGAGCAGGGTAGCTTGGCCAGCCAGGGCTGGGTAATTCATCGTATTGTTGGTGGGAACGAGACCGATGGATACATCACTAAGGGAGACTATAATGATGAAACAGACCAGCAAAACGGTGGCTCTGGCCCCGTGCAGCGCGAGTGGATCGCCAGCCGAGCCATAACCTTAGCTGGTTTGCCTATGAAAATTCCACTACTAGGGCATGTGCCACTCTGGGCAGAACAATTCCAGAAAAGCAGCTACTCTTTGCCGTTAATTGGCCTGATCCTGGCTTTAGTTTTTGCTGCCAGCGAACTTGCCCCTAAGAAAAGACGTTCTCGGCGCAGCTCCAAATTAGAAACACCATTGCTTTATGTTGCTGGGGGGTTGACGCTTAGCATCGTTTTGACGGCTTCAATGCTAGCTACTAGTCAGAATCTGACCCTTGTATATGAAGTATCGGATAGCAGTAAAGGAGTGATGATGGGTAGTAGCGTTGGTATCATGCTAGTGGGCGAAGAGACTGAACGGCCTTTAGTAAACCTGAGTAACAAGACCTTCCTCCCCATTGTGGCCACCTGCACAAGCCATGACCCTCAAATCAGTTTTAGCCACAACCAATTGTATCTGGGCAAGGGGCAGGACCAGGCGGTGAGCTTCAAGGTAAAGGCGGTGACTCCTGGCATATATCGGAGCAAAATGCAGGTGGGCCTGTTCTATCCCTTTTTACCAGCGAGCGTAATCTATTGGCTTGCCAAGCAGAGCTTCTGGCTAGCGCTGTTCGTTGTTGCCCTCATCCCAGCCCTGCCTATCATCTGCTACCCGCTTTGGGACACCAAACTGCGCAGACAAACCGGGCGCGCATTAGGTAAAGAATGGAGGCGCTTAAGAACACGGTTATCCCTTTGACCTACGGACAAGATATGGAGGATGGATTTGTTTTTTGCCAGCCTAAGTTACTGGAACAGCATGCCAGGCTGTACGTGAAAAAAAGTGCTAAAAAAGTGTTACACCTCTTGCCAACGACAAGAATATGCTATATCGTTGTAGAGACGACCTGTTAGATTCATTATATATAAATATTGCGTTAAATCGGCGCGATATTTCGAAAGAGGAGGCACTTACCAAATGAAGAAGTACTTATCACTGGCTGTTGTTCTTGCACTGTCTTTAACTCTTTTTGTTGGCTGCGGTAAACCAGCGACGTATAAAGACGGCACCTTTATCGGCGCTTCCGACGCTAACGACAGAGGCTACACACGGGCAGAAATAACCATCAAGAAGGACAAAATTGAATCAGTGAAAATTGTTGGCCTTGATAATGTGGATCTAGATAAGACAGAGGATTATCCTTACGAGGAATACCATAAGGCAGTTACTGAGTTGGAAAAGGCAATGAAAGAGAAAAACACGTGGGACGTGGACGCAGTTGCCAAAGCCACTAGCACTTCCACTCAGGCTAAGCAAGCTGCCCAGCGGGCTATGGAGAAAGCTTTAGTGAAGCCGACTTCCACCGCTAAGTATTTTGATGGCACTTTCATGGCTATTTCCGAGCAAACGGAAAGAGGTTGGACGATCGCTTGGGTCACCCTTAAAGGTGACAAGATTACCGACGTCAAGCTAAGTTCCACCACTGCCAAGACCGATGACAATGGCAACAACACTTTCGTGCGCAAAGACGAAAGCTACCCCTACGAGCCATATTTCGAAGCACTGGAGCTTATCCCCCAGCGCATGGTTGAGAAAAACGGCACCGATATCGAAGCAGTTACCGGCGCAACCAGTACTACTGACCAAGCAAAACAGGCAGTGGAAAAGGCACTAACAGAAGCAACCCGCTAACAATTCAACTGCTATAGACTAAGCTAGAAGCCGGAGGCAAATACTCCGGCTTCGTTCTTTTTGTCAATTTGTCGTACCAGGCTGCTGCAACATGTGTGCTATAATAAATGGATTCTTTGTTATTTTGGCGAACACTGGCTAGGAGTGAGATTGACATGCGTAGAGCTTATATCGGGGTTGGCCTACTTCTTGTAGCTCTAGTGGTTGGCATTGGTGCTTGGCGTTTAGCCGACACTCGCGAAGCAAATCAAGCAGAGTTTCTCATGGGCACTTACATGGAAATTACGGCAATTGGCCGCAAGGCACCGGTGGCGCTGGAGGCGGTGTTTGCTCGCCTGGAGGAAATTGAGTCCCGCATGACCCAGAACAGCGAAACTAGCGAAATAGCGGCTGTCAATGCCAAGGCCGGCGTTGAGCCAGTAGCCGTCAGTCCGGACACTTTTCTAGTTATCGAGAAGGCGCTGCACTATGCCGAGCTAACCGATGGCAAATTTGACCCCACCATTCAGCCCATTGTGAGGCTCTGGCAAATCGGCTCGCCTGAGGCGAGGGTGCCGGCACCGGAAGAAATAGCGGCAAAACTGCCAGCTATCAGTTATCAAGCCGTAGAGCTCGATGCGACTAATCAGACTGTATGGCTGACCCAGCCAGGCATGGGCCTGGACCTGGGAGGCATAGCTAAGGGGTATGCTGCTGACGAAGCAGTGGCCATCTTGCGAGAGCATGGGGTCAAAAAGGCGCTGATCAATCTTGGGGGTAACATCTATGCCCTCGGTACTAACCCTAGCAATCAGCCCTGGCGCATTGGCGTGCAAGACCCCGAAGATGAGCGGGACCAGTATATCGCGGTGATTGAAGCTACGGACGAAACCTTGGTCACCTCGGGGGCGTATGAAAGGTTTCTTAAGGTTGATGATACTGTATACCATCATATTCTTAACCCGGAAACGGGCTATCCCGCTGATTCGGACATACTCAGCGTTACAATTATTGCTAAGGACTCTATCGACGCCGATGCTCTGAGCACAAGTGTCTACATTCTAGGCCGCGAAGCAGGGCTGGCGCTGGTGAACAGCCTCAATAACATCGAGACCGTTATTATCGACAAAGAACGTCGTGTATTTGCTAGCGCAGGCGTGCGCGATCGCTTAACAATTGTTGACCCAAAATTTGTATTGATGCCATAAACTGGGGGACAAAATGAGTAATGCTAGAAAAACCGTCCTTTTAGGTATATTGATCGCTCTCGCCTTAGCACTGCATGTGGCGGAAAGAGCTTTGCCGCTGCCGGTGCTACCTGTGCCTGGTGTCAAACTGGGTTTGGCCAACATCGTCACCTTGATGGCCATTTTCATCCTACCACTGCCAGAGGTAACCCTGCTAGTGTTGGCACGCACTATTCTAGCCGCAACTTTTGGGGGCGGCTTGTCAGGTTTTTTGTTTAGTTTGGCGGGAGGGCTACTGAGCATGTTAGCCATGTATCTACTAGTACACAAAGCCACCCATTGGTTCAGCCTGCCAGCCATCAGTGTCGTGGGTGCTTTGTTTCATAATCTTGGACAGCTGCTAGTTGCCGCCTTCATTGTGCGTACCTGGGGCATCTTTCTTTATCTACCGCTGCTATTGGTATCAGCCGGTCTGACGGGACTGGCTGTAGGGTTTACTACGAAACTTTTACTTAAGGCGCTACTGAACACTAAGCTAGTTGACGTTCCAGAACGCTTGCGTTCGCTGCTGGTTTAGCTGAAGCACGCTTGTAAGGAGGCTTGGCATGCCATTAGTTTATTCAGCTCGGCTCAGGCAAGAGTTACGAGAGGTAGAAAATCATCTAAAACAGGCGCTACGATCACGCCAGGCCGTACTAGAGCAAGCATCGATTCAGCTAGTAATGTCTGGCGGCAAACGCATCCGCCCGGCATTAACTTTGCTGGGCGCAACCTTTGGCTGCAAACAGGACCCCGCCGTGAGTAAAGTTGCAGCAGCTATCGAGCTTTTGCACATGGCTACCCTGGTACACGATGACATTATTGATGACTCTCCCCTGCGCCGGGGCGAGCCCACCGTGCAAGCCACGTACGGCAGAGAGATTGCCGTGTTCACTGGCGACTGGCTGCTAACCAAGGCCCTGTTGCTACTGGCTGAAGCCAATACGGGAGAGCGCATGATTGAGCTAGCCAAAACCATGGTACATATCTGCGAAGGGGAGGTTAGCCAGTTTGCTAGTCGGCACCAAAAAGTGAGTGTCTATGGCTACTTGCGCCGTATTCATGGCAAAACGGCGGCCCTGTTTGGCCTCAGCATTACCGCTGGTGCCGAACAAAATGCCGCCGCAGAGCCCACTTTGCGGGCGCTTGGTAAGTATGGGGTTTTCTTAGGCATGGCCTTTCAAATCTACGATGATTTACTCGACTATACAGCCCAACGCGGCCAGCTAGGCAAGCCAGTAGGCGCGGATATTCAAGGTGGAATTTATACCCTACCCCTGCTCTACGCTTTAGAGGATATGCAAGCTGCAGCCGAATTGGAGCCACTTTTACATACCGCTTGTAAGCAACAAAACACTGCTGCTATCATCGAGCGAGTGTCCTATACCGATGCGCTGGAACGCTGCCACAGCCTGGCGAAACGCTATGCAGAGAAGGCCGTACAGGCGATAGCTATACTACCTGAGACGCCTGCCAAAGCAGAGTTAATTGCTTTACCCGAGCAACTGCTAAGTTTTTAATGGTTTTAACGTTGTAACAAGAAAGGGCTGCGGGGTACCTTACCTAGAGCACAAGAGCAGGCTCCAATCATGCTTACGGCAAGTACCCCGCAGCCTTCTCGCCATTTCTTCTAGCTTAGCAGCGTCAGCAAAAGACCGGCCAACTGAGCCATGCCCTTCGGTATGGGGCGTATGTCCAGGGATTCGTCGAGACGATGAGCGCCACGTCCGTTAGTAATGCCAATGCAGATTGCCGGCACCCCTTGGCTAAGGGGCACGTTGGCGTCAGTGCTGCTGGGGGCACTGCTCGGGCTAATACCTAAAGCAGTTAGTATCTCATTTGCCTGTTGCACCAGCTCATGATCAGACGGTAAGGCTCCGCCGGGACGATCGCCCACTACCTCAATCTGCAAGTTGAGGCCCTTAGCATGGAGCTCAAGGATGCTACGCACTTGCTGCTCCAGATGAGCCAAGCTTTCGCTACAGGTGGAGCGCATATCAATGAACATCTCTGCCTGCTGAGCGATGGTATTGATGGAAGTGCCACCGGAGATAACACCTACGTTATAGGTGGTGCGCGGTTGTTTGGGCACCTCTAGGTGGGAGATATCGGCAATCATACGACCTAAGGCATGGATGGCGCTGGCGACGCCGAAGTCGCCCCAACTATGGCCACCACCCGTGGTTACGCTGACCTGCAAACGGCGACTGGCAATACCCTCATGAATAACTGAACCCAAGTTGCCGTCTACAGCAACTACCATATCCACCTCTTGGCCAAAACGGGCCATGGCCGCCTTCATGCCGCGCAGGTCGCCTAGCCCTTCTTCGCCAGCGGTACCGACTAGAATTAGCCGTCCCTTAAAAGTAAGGCCCAGGGCACGTAGCCCGGCCACTAGCTGGATCAGGGCCGCCACTGCCGTAGAATTATCCCGCACGCCTGGCGCATGCAGTTCATGCCCTTCCCGCCTGACCCGCACATCTGTTTCAGCCGGGAACACGGTGTCTAGATGGGCGGCAACCAAAATGGTAGGACCATCACCTTGCCCGCGGATATCGGCATAAACGTTAGGTGTTTCATCCACAAAAGCGTCAGTCAGACCGAGCTCACGCCAACGCTTGGCGACATAATTAGCCCTAGCATGCTCCTGAAAAGGCGGCGCTGCCACTTCGCAAACAGTGATGTTCTCCTGCACCATATCCTCTAAGTGCTCCAAATAATAAACTGCTAACTTCTCTAGTAACTGGTTATCAATCATGTCCCTACCTCCCTTGTATGTAAAGAAATTCAACAGCTATAGCCATACCCCTCTTATCTCACCACAGGATTTTTACTAATATCTCAGAAACGGCTAGTCATTAAGAGCGGGATTCTGGGCATGGATGATGAATAAAGCCATAATGCAGCCCAGTAGCCAAGCGCCTCCCGCGGCATAGCCAGCTACCACATCGCTGGGGAAGTGCACGCCCAAATAGATACGGCTAATACCGACCGCTATGGCCAAGAACCAGGCAAGCACAGCGCCAAACTTGATGGCCAGGTTATGCCGCCGTTGGCCGTATTGCCAGAGCAGGAAGCCGAGCAACCCGTAGAAAGCAAAAGAGATCATGGCATGGCCACTGGGGAAGCTGTAGCCTTTGGCAAACACTAGGGCAGCAGCATCAGGCCTAGTACGCTGGAAGAAGGCCTTTAAGGCCTCATTGGTAATCCATGAGCCACTAAGGCAAATTGCCAACACCCGCGCTTCAGTTAATAGCTCTCGGTTGAGACAGCGGCTATAAAGTAATGAGATAACAGCTATAGCAATAGTAACCGTAGCCGAGCCCAAATAGGTTATCACCTTCATACAGGCCGTCAGCTGATCACTACGAAAGCTCTGCACGTAAGCCGCCAACGAGCGGTCAAAATTTGCCAGGTGGGGATAACGCCAGGCAAACAGAGCAAAAACACCTAATAGCAGCAAGCTGACCAGCAGGCTGGCAAGCAGACGCTTGCTCGCTGGTATTACAACCCGGTCAGTAATGGCAGCTAACCTAGATTTTCTCATGAGTCTCCTCCCAACGCTTATGAATGAATCTAGTTTATCATATATGCCAGTAAGCACCCATGCCAGGGCAGGAAATTTGCTTCCCCTGCCGAAAGGTTATGGTAGACTAGACGCATGGAGGGATATAACAGATGCCAGAAAGCAAACGACGCATAACAATAGCCGACTTGAAATCTATGCACTGGGTTAGTGATCCACGTATTTCCCCAGACGGAGAACGGGTTGCCTATGTGGTAAAACAGGTGGATCCGAAAGACGATAAGAAATATGTTTCCCGAATTTGGCTCACAGGCTGTGATGAAGGGAAACCGGTTCAGTTAACAGCCGGGCCTAAGCTCGACAGCAACCCCCGCTGGTCACCAGATGGACAACAGCTCGCTTTTACTTCTAACCGGGAAGAGAAGAATCAGATCTGGTTGCTGCCCCTAGCAGGTGGCGAAGCCCAGCAACTGACCAAGCAGAAAGTCGGGGCTGGGGCTCCGATATGGTCGCCAGATGGCACAAAAATAGCCTATGTGGCCCGGGTCAGCCCCAATACAGATATTGATGATAAGGATGCTAGCGATGTCAAAGTGATTACTCGCCTGCACTATAAGTCTAACGGTGTGGGTTTCTTGGGCGACCGCTATGCCCAGATCTTTGTTGTCGATGTAGCTACCGGCGAAGAAAAGCAAATCACCAGCGGCAACTATGATTGCAGCTCACCCACTTGGTCTCCTTGTGGCACCAAGCTGGCATTTAGCTCGAATCGTACGGCTGAGCCCGACTACAATAACCAAAGCGACATTTGGGTGGTAAATGCAGATGGCGGCGAACTGTCCAAAGTAACCCCTGGTGATGGCCCGTGCGTTAGCCCCAGTTGGTCGCCCTGTGGGCAGTATCTGGCCTATCTCGGGCACAATAATGAGTATAAGGGTGCCACTTTAGCTCGTATCATGGTAGTTCCGGCAACGGGCGGCGAACCGGTAAACCTCACGGCAGATTTTGACCGTACGCCTGGTAATGCTTGCGGCTCCGATATGGTTACCTCTGTCGACCCTGGATTAATCTGGTCAGCAGATAGCAAATGCCTCTACTTCTTAGCCAGCGACGGACCCCGCACCAAGATTTACCGTGTGGCCAATAACCCCGGTGCTACTGTTGAACAGATAAGCTGTGAGCGGGAGCAAGTCGTTTATGGCCTGAGCCTAGCTGCTGGCAATAACCGCTTGGCCTTAGCCATCACTGATCCGGTGAAAATCGGGGACATTTTCTGTCTAGATCTGGGCTCGCAGCCCAAACGACTGACTGCTCACAACGCCAGCCTATTGGCCGAGCTAGAGTTAACTACACCGGAACGCTTCACCTGCGAAAGCGATGGCATGACTGTTGAAGGCTGGGTCATGAAGCCTGTTGGCTACCAGCCGGGAGTCAAGTATCCTGCAGTGCTAGAGATCCACGGAGGGCCACACGTGGCCTATGGCCATGCTTTCATGCACGAGTTCCATTTGCTATGCGCCGCTGGTTATGCAGTAATCTTCACTAACCCACCTGGCAGCCAAGCCTATGGCCAAGAGTTCGTGATTCAGACCCATCACGATTGGGGCGGAAAAGACTATCGGGGTATCATGGCCGCTGTTGACCATGTTAGCCAATATGATTTCATCGATAGTGAGCGCTTGGCAGTCACCGGTGGCAGCTACGGCGGCTATATGACCAACTGGATTATCGGACATGACCAACGCTTCAAGGCGGCGGTTACCCAGCGCAGTACGAGTAGCCGCTATAGCATGTTTGGGACTAGCGATGTGGGCTTCATGAATGGGCAGTTCGAGTTCATGGACAACCCCTGGGATAACCCGGAAGCCTATCTGGAACGCTCGCCCCTGACCTATGTCAATAATATGCACACGCCTCTATTGATACTGCATAGCGAAGAGGACCTGCGCTGCCCCATTGAGCAAGGCGAACAGCTCTATACGGCTTTGAAGTGGCTGCGCCGCGAGGTAGTTTTCGTACGCTTCCCCAATGAGAACCATGAACTCTCCCGCTCGGGCCAGCCGCGCCATCGGGCGGAACGCCTGGAGCACATGGTGAACTGGTTCAAGAAATATGCTCCCACTCGTGCCGAAGAGTATAGTATGTAAACATTAGTCAGCAGAAGTTGTAGCTAAGAGGGGCCGATGGGGTCCTGCGTAGGCACAGTTGGCGCCAGCCAGTGCCCAGCAGTACCCCATCGGCCCCTTCTTCAACTACGGTATGTCTATTTTCATTACAGTGAAGGGGTCGTCCACCTCTTCTGATGCTTCCAGATCAAATAGCCCGTAGTAAAGAGCTTTCCCATCGGGTGACCATAGTGGCGAGATTGCCAAACTGCCGCTTGTCAGTGGCACAGGGGTTTCGCCGTTTGCTGCTAGCAGGAACAGATCGTATTGCATTTCGCCTGTCTGCTGCAACACAGCAAGCTGTCCCGGGCTCTCGGGCCGGGGCGCAAACGCTTGCACTTTTGAGTCGAGTAAAGGGCGTGCATCAGTTCCATCAGCTGCATTGATAACCCACAACCTGCCCTGATCAAACGGGTCTGCTAGGTACAGTTGATCAGCCGCTACAGCGAAAAACTCTGCCTCTGCTAAACGCATCAGACCAGTTCCCTCGAGGGGAATGCTGGCCACAAAGGCAGGGGCCTCCGAGGGGAAGCTATTGAGGAAGAACCGCTCCTCGCCCGAGGGCAGCGCCGCCCACGTTAAGGCCCGCACAGACTCGGGCACGACCGTGATCGTTCTAGCCGAACCAGCCAAATCAGTAACGCGCAGATTATCTTCCTCGATAAACGCGATTTTCTTGCCATCGGGAGACCAGGCAATCGGCCCTAACCCTTCCTCACTTTTGAGCAAGGTTCTTTGCTCGCTGCCATCGGCCTTAGCCACCCAGAGTTCGTCGGTGGCCCAAGCCAGATGCTTACCATCGGGCGAAAAAGCAACGTCAAAAGTAGTAGATGTAGTCTCAAAAACCTTCTGGCTGCCGGAACCATCTGTGGCCACGAGCCAGCCTTCATTCTTATCTTCCAGTGTTCTTACTACCAGCAAATTCTGGCCGTCGGTTGAAATGGCCTTCGGTTCGCCAATGCCTAGACTGATCGCGGTAGGCAGTGCAGTCTGTGGCTTCTGTCCCGGGGCCGCGCGGCAGCCGGACAAAACGCAAGCCATCAGTAGTAAGAGCCAGAGCAACATGCTTCGCTTTTTTGCCAAGATCCCACACTCCTTCTTGTTGTCAGATGCAGGCACTCCCACACCAGTGCCTAAGCGATGCCTAGTAATAGGATATAGGTCTTATTAAGTCAAATCAAAGGAATTTGTTGCCGCACGGTGGTGTTCTTCGCTAATGGCGCGTGCATATTCGAACCCTGAGCGGGGCAAATTTAGGTAAGCACCTCTGCTTCGAATCAGGGAGATGCGAGCACAACTTATACCCCAAAACCCCAAAGACGGTGGAGCTTGCGTGGGCGAGCTCCATCTTCTTTTTGCCAGCGATTCCGTCAGACTGCAGGTGTAAAGCAGGCCAGAACTCGGTAACCTAGAACTAGTTTTGTCAAACGGGAATAGGTTCAGGAGGTGCTTCTGGTTTGAAAAACAAGTTTGCTCTCTTTCTTCTCGTTGCTATTGTTCTCAACATCTCGGTATCTTGCTCCGGTAAGCCGGTAGCAATTCAGGCGGTAGTATTAAGGTTCGCCTGCGCGGATTGGCCCGAGCAGATTAACGTTTTAGACTGCGAAAATGCGTTGAACGATCTTAGACAGGAATGGAACTTGTGGCAAAGCCGCCCTGGTAGCCCGGCCAATCAGGAGGTGCCCAGCTACCGACTAGAAATTTGCTTAGCCAACCAGGAGCCCCAGCTGCTGGCTCTAACCCATGATCTACGGCTCTTCAACGAAGGCTTGAACACCGAGTATCTGCCTCCGCCAAGAACGAAACAGTTAATACTCTCATCGGTAGAACAGCTGCACAGTCTGCGATATGGCGAACTCCTG
>ENA-UOOI01001277-UOOI01001277.1-fermentation-metagenome-genome-assembly--contig:-NODE-1277-length-27030-cov-10.456793_pt1 | contig 27030 bp, 19 predicted proteins | sample MGYA00245779_ERZ724027 | MGnify/ENA primary metagenome ERZ724027 (study PRJEB28704, sample SAMN03018318) | fermentation metagenome | biome: anthropogenic terrestrial biome; feature: soil...
AATAACTAATTTAGCAGTCTAATCAAAGACTGTCCTAAAAAGGGGTAGCTTACACAAATAGGGAAGGTTACATATAGGGTTGTACCGGTAACTGAGGTTGGACAAAAACTGGCCAGGGAAACAGATATTTTTGGACATCTGTTTTACGACTCTCTGTATAGTGTGACTGAGGGTGTGGATGTTACTGAGATTAAGTATTTGTCTAAGAAGGGACTAGCCATGAAGATTTTTGTTATGGAGGTTGATCTTAGCAATCCTAACATTGCTATTGAGGCTTCAATGCCTAATGGTGGCACTGAGTTTGGTATGCAGCCTATGACGGTGCAGGCTTCGTATGTTGACAGTGAGGACAAGAAGGTTTGGGCTGGTGTTAATGCCGATTTTTATAATATGACCACAGGTGTGCCTCAAGGTATTGTTTACAGAAATGGCACTGCTGTGAAAACAACTTTCCAGGATGCTGTTTGCACCTATTTTGCAATTACCAAAGATGGTAAGGCAATAATTGCGGGACAGGATGTTTACGACGAAGTAAAAGGCGATATTAAAGAGGCCGTTGGGGGTCGCGTTTGGCTAGTGCAGGATGGTGCTGTTGCCAAACAGACATCTGATGTATTGGAGCCTCGCACCTGCATTGGTGTATCGGAAGATGGCAGCAAGGTTTATTTCATGGCAATAGATGGTCGCAACCACTGGTACTCAAACGGTATGGCTTATGAGGATATGGGTTATTCGCTTAAGGCATTGGGTGCAGAGAATGGTATCAACCTTGATGGAGGTGGTTCTACTACTTTCTTTATCAGAAATAGTGATACTACTGCCAACAGCAAGTTTGAAATTCGCAACTGGCCAAGTGACAATGGCGGTAAAGAGCGTGCCGTGGCAAACGGATTGCTTATAATCTCGAAATAGTAAACCTTTAAATTAAGATTTTATGAATAAAATAGTAAAACATATGAGGTTCTTTCTATTTATGAGCCTTTCTGTATGCTTTCTGATCTCCTGCTCGGAGGATTTAGATATTAAAAGTTTTGAACCTGAGACTCCCGTTTACTCTTTTGAGGGTGAGGAGGTTTCTGCCACTAAGGATGGCGGTGAATATACAGTGAATGTAAAATCGAACCTGCCCTGGAGAGCCAAGAGTAACACAAGCTGGATTACATTAAACAGCGAGAGTGGCATGACAGATGGCTCGATAAGTTTTACGGTTGCAAGAAACAGATCTGTAGAGCAGCGTGTGGGTGAGATTATTGTTTGGGTTACAGGTGACGATGAGAAGAGGCTGAGAGTTGTGCAGGCTCCTAGTGAACCGAGCGACCTGATAAATCACTATTATGTGAAGGTTGATGGGATTGATAGTAACGACGGCCTTTCGTGGGCCAATGCAACTACTCTTGAGAATGCGCTTGAGATTATGGCACCGGGCGACAATATTCATATTGCTGCGGGTGAGTATATACCAACACAGCTTGTTTCGGGTGGTAGCGACAATGGTGATAAGACATTTGAGATTCACAGTAATGTTGTAATTATTGGTGGTTACCCGGCTGATGCTAAAGAGGGCGATGTTTCAGATCCGACGGTTAACGAAACTGTTTTGAGTGGAAATTCTGTATCATATCACACAGTTACGGTTACAGCTCCCAACGAGGCAGATAAGAAGGTTGTTATTAAGAATCTCTCTATTAAAAACGGACGAACAGGCAGCTCCTCTTCAGGTACATTAAATATTAATGGCTCGGTATACAGACGCTCGTATGGTGGGGGACTAATTGTTGGAAAGTCGGAAGTGGACCTTATTGGTTGTACAGTTTCTAACAACGAAACTCAGCAGCATGCTGCAGGTATTTATCTGTTTGATGGGGCTATTGTTAGATTTATCGATTCTGATATTACAAATAATAAGGGTATTCTTGAAAACTCTAATGGTGGTGGTGTATTTAACGAGTCGGCTACATTATACCTTATTAACTGTAACGTTACCGGCAACAGTGTATGGGGTGTTGGTGGCGGATTATACAGCTTTAGTGCGGGCACTCCTACCTATATGTATATCTACAACACAACTGTGGCTAATAACTCAACTAATGCGGGACCAAATACGGGCAGACGTGGCGGTGGCTATTACGCCAGAGAGTTCTCGCGGGCTCAGATTGTAAACTCAACCTTCTACGGCAACGAGAGTGGCAGAGGTGGAGGAATTAGTGTTTATGGTGCTGTGGGTCGTGAAGCTTATGTTGATATGATAAGCAGTACTGTAACTGATAACTTCGTTTATAATAATGCAGGTGGAGTTGAAGTTCTTGCAAATACTAAGTTTAATGCATATAACTCAATAATTACAGGTAACAGGGCTACAACATTGCCCGATATGCAGTGGGCTGCAAACACTGCAACAAGAGCCTACTCAATTGTTGGAAGCGAGGTGCTTGATGAAGCAGATGCTGTTGTGAGTGGTCAGGTGTTCGACTTTGAAACTATGCTTGGCAAACCTGCCAATAATGGTGGAAGAGGTTTAACATGCAAGGTTGATGCTGCATCGCCCGCTGCATTGTTGGGTATGGATGCCGAAAAGCTAGGCAAGCTGGCACTTGAATTTAGTCCCGCCATCGATTCTGAAATAATTACAAAGGATCAGGCAGGCAATTCAAGAGTGGGTAAGAGTGTTATGGGAGCAATTGCTCCGTAATATATATTATGAAATTCCCGATGTTATTCAATAGGGAGATAAAAACCACAAGCAAGTTGCAACTGATGATAAGTAGATAAAAAATGATTGTAAGTCGGCTGCAACAAAGTATGAGTCGGAGTTTCATACGAACTTCGACTCATTTTTAAATCTATATAGAACCAATTTTAAGAAGAGATTGAGATATTAATCAGAAGAGAAATTATTTAAGAGAGATTTAAGCATTAATCAAAAAGAGAAATTGTAACATTAATCAAAAATAGAAATTGTAATGATGAAACAAGTTAAACTATTAACTCAACTGTTTTTATTCACTCTACTATTAACCGGCAATTCTTGCGCCGAGAAGGAGAGGGTTACGGTGAATTATGAGATAATTCCCCTACCCCAAAATATTACTATAGTAGATGAAGAGCCTTTTGTAATAAGCAGATCTACCTACATTGGTTACCCTGAGGGGAACGATAAGATTAAGGCGAGTGCTGAGTTCCTATCGAGCTACATAAACGAGACTGTGGGTATTAAGCTTGCAGTGAAAGTGGCGGCTGAGGGAGATAATATTATTTTATTGAAGGGTGAACTTGAAGATGAGAACCCCGAAGCTTACAAGATTACTGTATCGGATAAGGGTATTTTGATGGAGGGTGCATCTGAGAGTGGACTGTTTTATGCTGTGCAGACAATTAGAAAATCGGTGTCGCCTCTTTACAAAAACAAGGAGATTGCTTTTCCTGCAGGTGTGGTTTACGACTTCCCCAGGTTTGGCTATAGAGCTGCGCTGTTTGATGTGGGAAGATATTTTTACTCAACCGATTTTATTAAGAGGTTCATAGATATTCTTGCACTGCACAATATAAATTATTTTCACTGGCATCTCACCGAAGATCAGGGATGGCGCATAGAGATTAAGAAATATCCGTTGCTTACCGAGATTGGGAGCATGAGAAAAGAGACTCTGGTTGGTCACTTAAGAGATGATGTGCCTCATCAGTTTGATGGCACTCCACATGGAGGCTTTTATACACAAGATGAGATAAGAGATATTGTGAAGTATGCTCAGGAGAGATATATTACAGTTATTCCGGAGGTAGATTTGCCGGGACATATGCTTGCTGCTTTGGCTGCTTACCCAAATTTGGGATGCACGGGCGGTTCATATGAAGTGGCTACAAAATGGGGTGTATTTGAGGATGTTCTATGTATGGGAAAAGAGAGCACATACCAGTTTCTTGAAGATGTATTCAGTGAGGTGGTAGATCTGTTTCCATCTGAATATATTCATATTGGTGGCGATGAGTGCCCCAAAGTGCGTTGGGAAGAGTGCAACGACTGTCAGAATATGATTGCTGAACTAGGTTTGAAAAGTGATGGCAACAGAACAGCCGAGCAGAAATTGCAAAGCTATGCAATGGCAAGAGTTGAGAAGTTCTTGAAAGAAAAAGGCAGACGTGTTATTGCATGGGAAGAGATATTGGATGGTGGCATTGCCGAAGATCCAATTGTAATGTCGTGGCTCAAAGAGGAGAGCGGCGCAGAGGCAGCTAAAAAAGGCTATGATGTGATAATGACCCCACATAAGGAGGTTTATATCGATTATTATCAGTGGGAAGACAAAGAGAACGAACCTTTGGCTATTGGTGGTTTTGTTCCTCTCGAGAGGGTTTATAACTTCGAGCCTGTGCCTGCAGAGTTAGATGATGAGCAGAAGAAACATATTATTGGTACGCAGGTGAACTTGTGGACTGAGTATGTATCGGACCCGAAACATGCCGAGTATATGTTATTGCCCCGCTTGGCCGCAATTAGCGAAGTGCAGTGGTCTGATGCCAGCAAAAAAGATTACGACCCGTTTGTATTGAGATTAAAGAGTCTGTATGATTTTTATGATCTCTATAATTATAATGCAGCAAGGCACATTTTTAACGATTGATTGCTGTTTATTAAATACTTTAAACCGCCGCAGAAAATTACTTGCGGCGGTTTTTTAATTGTTTATATCTTAACAAACACCCTCATTCTATACATAAAATTGAGGATAAGAAACAGAATAGTGAATGCAAATTAAAAAATGGGAAACTGCTTATAAAATTTAAGCAATGTAATTGTTTCTGTCCGTAATCGTGTACGAACGAATTTCTTAGAATCCTCATCCATCAACTCACCAAGGCCATTTAGCATTCCCTTGTCGCTCATAGCTTCCAACGCATCAATACATTTTTGGATATAATCGGTATAAGGCATTTCCATTCGTGTTTCTATAATCGACTTATTAACAGGGGTTTTGTTATTCATGAAAAACCAGCAATCGTATATATCTCTGTTGGTTATGGATGAGCGGTCGAGCACGGCACATAGTTTGTGAGCAAACATATCGGAGGCAACCATTACCTGCATATTAACTCCAAGCAGGTTTCTTATCTCATATCGGTCGTCAAAACTCCTATTTGATATTTCTACTTTGAGCTTACGCTCTCTCACCCCATAATCGAGCACACAAATAATACCATAATATTTTTTAGCTTCATCATGAATGGTGCCATGCTTAAGGATGATTTTGCGAACTTTATCATACACCATATCCTCTTTGCTGCTATTAAGTAGATTGAAGTCTAAATCGACTGAAAATCGAGGAAGGTCATAAAAAAACATGAGCGCCGTACCACCCTTAAAACCTAGAATTCCAGCTAATTCTTTATCCTCGTATATATCTTTGAGAATTTGGAACAGAAAAAATCTATGTTTATTAATATCAACCATTTTTAATTATTTTAGTCACCCTTTTTTCTAATGCTGCCGATTGGTATACCGGAAGAATCTGAGAAATTAATAGCCTGTTGAGTGGATTAAGATTGTCGAAATAATAATCTTTATTGAGATACAACATGTCCAAAAATGCTCTTTCGGGAGTAGCTATATTAACATTATCTTTACGAATTATTCCAATTGTATTTATAATAATATCCCCCTTGATTCTGCGATAACTGTAAGTATTGCCATCAACCTCTATCTCACGGCTCAAATAACTTACACTTGAATAGCGCGAGTCATACTGAAAAACAACTCCGGCTTGCTGAAGTACATATTCTAAAGAGATATAAGATGGGGTGTATAGAAGGTTGGCAAACTCAAGAGGATTATAACCCGGTTTGGCATACACACCTTTACGAAGATTAAGAAGCTTGCCGGTTTTAACATAATACCCCATTTTATTGGCCAGGAATTTATTTTCAGACTTGGGGAAGAGCATAGCTATATCGGCTAGTTGAAATACCGTTCGCTTGTCTTTATAGATATCAAATATATAGTCTACTCTTTTCATACGTAAACCAATAACACTAATTTTTGATGTTATCAGTTCACAAAGATATAAAATAATATTAAGTTATACATTGAATATATTAGGAATGTTATCTCTTAAATTGAGGTTATTGTTAAGATATTGATGTTTATATCTTCACAAAAACCCTCATTCTATACATCAAATTGAGTATTAGAAACAGAATCGTGAAATTGGCAAAGGTTAAGATTGCGCCGTAATAATCGCCAACATATTTTTCTAATCCCCACAACAACGAGTTGGCAATGCTTCTGAAGTTGACAACCATCCCCAGGGTATAGGCAATGATTGAGTTCATGCCATAAATTTTAAGCCAGTTGAGACCTTTAGACCAATCCTTGTAGTCGACAAGATAATAAAACAGCCCCATCAGCAGGAAACACAAGCCACCCGACCATAAGGTCATGCTTGCCGTCCAAATCTGTTTGATGATGGGTGTTTGGAAGCTAAGCAGCCATCCTGATAACAACAGAGCAGCGCCTACTGCAAGAAGCAATTTACTGTTGTTGAGCTTATCTTTACCACTCTTCATTATTTGTCCCGCAAACACCCCCATCATGGTTGTTACACCAAATACCAGACTGGTTAACACCCATGTGTATCTATAACGGTTTGAGAAATGCCACAAGCCATCTTCGGTATAATAAACACCATCCCTTACTCTTCCCAAAACAGCACGATCTACCTTCTCTGCAAAATTGCCATCAGGTGTGAAGTCACCCAAAAACGTAAGCAGCCCCCAATAAGTTATCAGCAGCAAAAGTGTGATAATAATTTGCCAACGTTTTGAAAGATGCAAAATCAGCATAGCCGCAATAAGATAACCCACTGCAATTGCCTGCAATGTATTGGTGTAGATACGAATCTCCTTTAAATCGAGACTGAGAAGATTTCCCTGCACAACCATACCCAGTATGAAAAGGATAACGAAACGGCGTGCTATCTTCTTGTAAATAGCCGATTTATCATTGCTGTGGATATATTTATCAAAAGAAAAAGGCATTGCAGCACCCACCATAAAGAGAAATAGCGGCATTACCAGGTCCCACGTTGCAAACCCCTCCCAACTAACATGATTAAATTGATTGAGCAGAAAGGAGAAAAGCGGAATATCGCTCCAATGTTTTGCAAAAGCCACAAATACCGGCTGAAAGAAAACCAGCATAAACAGATCGAAACCCCTTAAAATGTCGAGAGAAGCAAGTCGCTCCTTATGTAACGGAGTGGTAATAAACGAGTTCATGAAGAAAAGTATTATGTAATAAAATTATAAGTTAATAAAGACTTGTGAGATATTCCAAAGTTAGGGGAAATTTTCCTCTAATTTCCCCTAACTTCCCTTAATCTGTATTCGAAATTATCTGTTCTTATATAACCAATTTGTCTTTGGTTAATATTTATCTCTTGCATAAGACCTAACGAAACAAGATGTTGCAGATCTTTTCGGGTAGTTTTACTTGACACGCTGAATATGGTTGTGAGCTCTTTGGCAGTAAAAATAGTTTTTGGTTTCTCTGTAAGCGTTTTTAGGATCTGCGCCTGACGTTCGTTTATTACTGAGATTTCTTTGAAATAGAGTAAATCGTTTTGTTCACTGATTTTTCTCTGTAAATATATTTTCAGCTCATCAAAAGCTTTTTGCATTGTCTCTAAATTATACTGTATAAAATATGAGAGGTCGTTTTCGTCATTTTCGGTATAAAGAAATGCTGTTTCATATTTTTTCTTACTTCGGTAAATTATTCTGGAAATTGATAGATATTCGGTTAACCAATATCCTTTTTTTATCATATACCAATACACCAGAGAACGTGCTGTACGGCCGTTTCCATCTACAAACGGATGTATATACGAAAGCATAAAATGAATTATTATACCTTTTATTATTGGATGTATGAAAAATTCATCATCATCTTTATTTGCAAAATTACATAGATCGTTTAGCCATTTATTAATCTCCTTGTAAGTAGGAGGTGTATGAGCCACATCACCGGTAATACTGTTGACAACCATCACATCATCGGATGTACGTAAACTACCTTCATATTCGCTATTAGAAAGGGTGTTGTGTGTAATTAAGCGTTGTATCTCTTTTAGTTGTTCAACCGAAAAGGTCTTGGACTTATTTTCAACCAAATACCGGATTGTGACATAGTTGTTTGAAATCATCTGTTGCCCCTTGTTTTGTGGCTTGAGCTGCTTTCTTAACATATCTTTTGCAACCTTTCGGGTAGTTGAGGCCCCTTCCATCTGACTTGAAGCAATTGCTTCTTCCATAATGGAATTTACCAGATAAAACCTCTTGTCCTTTTCCGGTATGATTCCCTGAGTACCGAGACTTCCACCAAGATTGAGGTCTAGGGTATGCAACATCTCCTGCATCTTGTCGGTTACGGAGAACTTAAATTTAGTTTTGCCAAATGTAACAGTTTTTGCTGTTAAATTTCTTTTAGTTTTAACAGCGTGCCAGAACGCTGTTGGATTAACATCAGCAGGAACATGATACTTTAGCCTATCCCAATAAAGATATTCTTTATCTATCTTATTAAATAGAGTGTTGAAGTTGGGATTGACAAGTATCTCCATAACTTCGTTGAATTTATCTTTTTCTAAAATTGGCGGTTTTTCAATCATATTCTTCTATTTTAAAGCACAAATATAGAACATATTTTGTAATTAGGGGAAATTATCCTCTAATTTCCCTTAACTTCCCCTAATTTAGAATTTCTTCCTAAAAGTAATTTATCGTTATTTATTGAAGTAATTTGCCGTTATTTATTAAAATTGTGTTCAATTATCTCTCAAGCAACGTACAGGAGAAGCTACTCTCTTATGGATTACCGTTGTGCATACTGATGCACGCGAGTAGCACCTATGTTGGCTTCATACCACCGCCATACCATCGAGGGACGGGTGAAACCACTGCAAAAGGAACCGCTGCAAAAGTGTGTTGTAATGCCACCCGCGGGGGGGTAATAACCAATAAGGGGAAAACTTTGGTAAGCTCTTTCAGGGTGTAACTGAAATTCCGGGGGTGTAATAAGCAATAAATGGAAAATTTTGGATAACTTGATTTAAACCGGCTAAGCATTTAAACCGGCTAAGCAGTGACAGCAGTCGGGGTGAATTGTGCCGGATTCGAACCGGCGACCTCTGCCCTGTCAAGGCAGCGCTCTAAACCAGCTGAGCTAACAATTCGGTCTGCAAAACTACACAAAAAAAGAATACAATCCTATAGGCCTTATCCAAATTTATTTATAAGTTCACAGCCGGGAAGGGGGGAGTGCCCGGGACTGTGAAAAATGCAATAACAATTTACTTGCTGATGATATGAGTGGTGACTGTTTTACCTGACATATCCTTTATCAGTATCGACATTTTATTTTGTGTGGATTCAATGTCGAGGTATGTTTCATCATCATTTATTAGCACGGGAAAAGTAATCTCCTGCTGCTCTCCCTTTGGAATATATTTGTAGCTATGGGTGTGGCCGCAAAGCATGATATCTATCTTTGCCCGGTTGAGGGCAGGAAGGAGCTTGGCTGCAACATCTTTTGTGCCGTGCCAGGAGGAACCTGTGGGGGGTATATGCATGATTACTACCCTGAATGGGGCCGACAGGAAAAGAGGATCGTTTACCTGCTCTTCAATCCATTTTTGTTCTTCCGACCTGTAGGAGTCGAACCGCGCCAGCTCGGAATATTCGATATCGGAATCGGGCTTGTCTTCTCCTCCGTCTAAAATAAGGAAATGGACTGGCCCATGCCGTAGGGAGTAGTAGAATCTGCCGCTACCTGTGGGGAAGTAGTTATAGAGAGTGACACCGGCACGGCCTCTTGTCTCGTGGTTACCCCGGGCCAGGAACACGGGTACCTCTGATGCAAACAGTTCAACCGATTTGTCCATGAATCCTGTGAATATATCACTTTCATTCTCCAGAATAGATACCATGTCGCCGTTAAAGAAAACTATATCGGTATTCTCCTTTGTGCTTCTGCCGAGCATGCGGGCGAGGTTGTCGTTCTTGCCGTGAATGTCGTTTACCACCTTGAATGATATCTTCTCTTTCTCCCGGTTGAGAGTGGTAAAAGTGTAGGGCTTTCTGCTATAGACATTGGATGAGGCTATATTGCCGTAAATGACTCTGTGACCTTTGTAAGAGAGTACCTCTTTCGAGAAGATGCGGTAACGGTATGTTGTGCCAGGCTTCAGGTTGTTGACGGTGACTCGGTGAAGGGTTCCGGCGACCCTGCTGCCATGTGACGTTTCGTAATATTTATCGCGCTCTTCAGCGTAAAAACTGTCGTTTCCCCCGGGCGCCACTTCAACCCATGATACGGCGGTGTTGTTAGTTGTCCAGATTATTGTGGCTTCATTCTCAGTGACGTTCTGGAGGTAGGGGCCATTTTCAATTTTAATCTCCTGAGCTGCTAAAAAGAGAGGTATCAGCAGCGTAAAAATGGTAATCTTTCTTTTCATTTTTGTTGTTTATATTTCGTGTGATTGAACTTTTGTGTTATTGAACTTTCGTGAGTGTTGCAAAAATAGCTGAATATTATAACTGACAATGTTTTGTTATCTGTTACCGGCTCACAGACTATCTGATAAATAAATAGCTTTGCTAAAACAGCTTATAAGACACGATAGTTACTGTAAAGACTTGTTGTTTTCTACCATGGAAGCGCTCATCTCCACCACGGCGCAGCCAAGCTGGTTGATGCGGATGGCGATGTTCGACCTGCCGTTGACGGTTACCAGCTCGCCCTCGAGGCCGGCAAGGGGGCCCTTGATGACACGCACCGTTTCCCCGGGCTTTAGAGTGTTGGTGTTGAACGATACCGGGCTGTCGGAGCAATCGAGCATAAAACGGAAACGGTCCATCTGCTCTTTGGGTATCTCTGTGGGGGAGTGCTCACCCCTGAGCACTAAGTAACGAAGCACCGAGGGCTGGGTGAGGACAGTGTGCTGCTCTACCATATCAACACGAACGAAGATCATCATGGGAATAAGTAACCGCTCTACCCGCTTTTTGCGGTCGCTCCACTGGCGTACCTCGATCTGTACCGGCAGGAAGTTCTCAATTCCCAGATCCGTAAGCCGGTCGCGCACCCGCTTCTCGTGGTGCATCTTCACATAGACGGCCAGCCATCTTTTGTCTGTTTTCGGGGGGGATTTTGACAGCATGATTTTTTGTAAAGATTTTGTTAGCATGAATGTGCAAAGATACTATTTTTAGATTTGGAATATTGGTTTTGCAATATGAAATATGGGATTGTTATTTTTTAATCTGATAATCGCGTTAGTTGTTTCTCCCTTGGCAGGTGTTGATGATATGGTTGAGGAGTTTTTCTGCAAAAAAACATAAAAACAGCGTTTTCCATTGTTAACGGGATGGTTATTTAAGCTAAAAATGCTACTTTTGCGTGTGAAAAAATTAACTTAACAGATTACATTATGCGAAAGATGTTGCTGCTTTTCCAGGTTATAGTGGCTTTAACCTGGCTCTCCGGTTGTACCGGAGCCAAAAAAGTGGCCTATATACAGGGAGCCGGGGAGGACGATATGACCGGATATATGCAAACCACACCTCTTTACGATGCCCGTATCATGCCGAAAGATCTGCTTACCATAACAGTTTCGGCTACCGATCCCGAAGCGGTGCAGGCGTTTAACCTTACCGTGCCGGGCAGGTCGACAGGATTGACCACTACTTCGCAACCGCAGCTGCAGGCTTATCTTGTGGATAACAGCGGACAGATTAACTTCCCGGTAGTGGGAATGATTACACTGAGCGGGCTGACCAAGCGGGAGGCAGAGATGAAGATTACCAGCCTGCTGGGGAGGTACCTGAAAGAGCCGCCGGTGGTGACGGTAAGCTTTGTAAACTACAAGATCTCGGTGATAGGTGAGGTGGCACGCCCCAACACGTTTACCATTAGCAACGAGAAGGTGAATATTTTTGAGGCGCTGGCAATGGCGGGAGATATGACCATATGGGGGCGCCGCGACAACGTAAAGATAATTCGCGAAGATGCGCAGGGGAACAAGAACGTGATATTGATGGACCTGAACGACAGGGATATAATCTTTTCGCCATACTACTACCTGCAACAGAACGATGTGGTGTACGTAGAGCCTAACAAGACGAAAGCTAAAAACTCGGAGATTGGCAGCGCAACAGGCATATGGCTGTCGGCAACATCTATCCTGATATCGGTTGCAGGATTGCTGATAAACATCTTCAAATAACTATAACCGTTTCTTAATAATCAACTTTAAACAGAATGACCGATTCAAAAAACGTTATACCCGGTGATGCATTTGTTGGTGAGAACAGCGAGGAGACTATCTCCGTTATGGAGATAGTGCTGCGTTTTGTGCGTTACTGGAAATGGTTTGTCGCGGGTATAGCTATAGCGTTAGTGTTTGTTTTTTTGTATTTGAGATATACTACTCCGGTATATAACATCGTCTCAAGCATTATTCTGAAAGAGGCAAAGAACCAGCGGTTTGAACCTTCGATGGGCGTCATGGAGGGGCTGCAGCTGAGCGGGCTGGGGGCAGTGAGCAACCTGGAGAACGAGATATACGTGCTGCAGAGCCGATCAATGATACGAAACGTGATAAACAGGCTTAGCCTGCATACATCATATATAGTGGAGGGGCGGATAAAGAGTTCCGACCTTTATAAGATGAGCCCGGTGGTAGTGAGCATGGAGCAGAGCAGGCTTGATGAACTGAAAAGTAATATTGAGTTTACCATGCAGATGAACGGGGAGGGAACGGTGAAGGTGTCGGGGCTGTTTGAAGGGCTACAGACAGATACCGTTTTCAGTTCGCTGCCGGCATTGCTGAATACCCCGCAGGGGGATATCAGCTTCACCCGCAGGCCCGGGGTGGAGGCAGGTGACAAGCCCGTGAACGTGGTTATTCAGCATCCCGAAGCGGTGATAAGGGAATACAGGGGAAACCTGTCGGTGCAACAGGCGTCGAGACAGGCATCGGTGCTCGACCTCTCAATAAAGACTCCCTATACTGAAAAGGGTAAGGATTTTCTTAATATGCTGGTGGAGGTATATAACAACGAGACCATCGAGGATAACAAGATGGAGGCGTTTAACACTCACACATTTATCAACGAGCGCATAGCGATCATCAACGAGGAGCTTACGGAGGCGGAGAGAGATGTGGAGGACTATAAACGGAGCCGGGGGATGACCGACCTGCAGGTGGACCTGCAGCGGAACATGCAGATGGGAAGTCGATATGAGCAGGAGCTGGTGCAGGTGGAGACGCAGCTGAACGTGGTGAACTCGCTGAACGAGTATATAAACAATCCCGCGAACCTAAACAAGACCATTCCCACGAACGTGGGGGTGGAGGATCCCACGCTGGCCGCTACTGCCAGCGAATATAACCGACTGGTGTTGGAGAGGGAGCGGCTCTCGCAGAGCATGACGGAGGATAACCCTGCCATGAGGAAGCTGGACGAGCAGATCTCGGGGTTGAGACAGAATATCAACTCCTCCATAAGCAGTGTGCAGAGGGGGCTGAGTATACAGCGGCGCGATGCCCACAACCAGGCGAATATCTACGGGGGACGTATTGGGAGCGTGCCGACCCAGGAGCGTGAGTTCATGGAGCTGTCGCGAGAACAGCAGATAAAGGCGAGCCTCTTCCTTATGCTGCTGCAGAAAAGGGAAGAGAACGCACTGGCGCTGGCAGCCACGGCAAACAGGGCTAAGGTGCTCGATGAGGCGATCTCGGCCGGACAGGTGGCCCCAAGGCCAATGATTGTGTTGCTGGCGGCGCTGCTGCTGGGCTTGCTGATACCGGCGGGGATTATCTATCTGATGGATATACTGCAGTATAAGATTCGTACCCGCGCCGATGTTGACAGGATATCGAAGGTGCCGGTGCTGGGCGAGATACCGAAACATGAGGAGAATGAAAATATAGCGGTGCTGGAGAATGAGACGCGACCCATCGACGAGGCGTTCCGCATGTCGCGCACAAACCTGTTGCTGACGTTGGGTTCGGACAATAAGGTGGTGGTGTTTACCTCTACCGTGGCGGGCGAAGGAAAAACGTTTGTTGCGCTCAACATGTCTATCAGCACGGCCCTGCTTGACAAGAGGGTGCTGCTGATAGGTATGGACCTGCGTATCCCGCGGCTGAAGGAGTATATGAACTTGGAGACAAACAACGGGCTTACAAGCTACCTTTCGGGCTTTGAGAAAGATATAGACAGCTTGGTTGTGCCGTCGGGAGTGCATCCGAATCTATATGTACTTCCTTCGGGGCCGATACCGCCCAACCCGGCGGAGCTGCTCTCGCGCCCCACGCTTGACAGGGCGATAGAGAAGCTGAGAGAGGAGTTCGACTATATTTTTATCGACTCGGCTCCCTCGAGCCAGGTGACCGATACGCTGATAATTAGCCGTGTTTCTGATGCAACGGTATATGTGTGCCGTGCGGACTACTCAAGCAAGGGGAACCTCCGTTTCGCAAATAGCCTGATGGAGACAAAGAAGCTGAAGAACATGTTGCTGGTGATAAACGATGTAACCGAATTTCACAGGGGTTACGGCTATGGATACGGCTATGGCTATGGCTATGGCTATGGCAACAAAGGCGGGAAGAAAAAAAGTAAAAAGTAACCTTCCCCGCTCCGCCGGCAGACGGAGATCACTCTCTTTTAACCTCACTCCGGTAGACTGCTACCGGCCAATATATTACATGGACCAGACTTCTGCTGATAAGATAGAGAAACTCCTTGAACGTAAGTTTGAAGAGTTTTTTATGTGTCACTTTCCCAAGGTGAAGAATTTCGCATGGAAACTGCTGAAATCGGAACACGACGCGGAGGATATAGCGCAGGAGATATTTCTGAAACTGTGGAAAACACCCGGGTTGTGGAGCGACAACCCTAAAGCCTTGGACAGCTACCTTTACAAGATGACGAAGAACAAAGTTATCGATTTAATAAGGCAGAGATACAGCGAACCGGGCCATGCCACCGACACCTTTTATGATGCAGGCCTTCCTGAAGCAGCAGTGTCCGGCTCTACACTGCCGGACATCTATTACAAGGAGACGGGGCTGATTATAAGGTTGTCACTGGAGCAGATGCCGGCACAGCGGCGGAGAATATTCGAGATGAGCCGCTTTGCCGGGATGAGCAACCGGCAGATTGCTGAAGAGCTCGGTCTTTCGGTCCGGACCGTGGAGCATCACATTTACCTGGCGTTAGCGGAACTGAAAAAAAAGTTAATTTTTGCATTTTTGTTACTTTTCCTTTAAGTAGTACCCCTGTTTTATCCGTACTATATACAGAAAGCCGTGGTGAAAGGGCCTTTTCCCTCCATTGCCCCTGGCTTGACAACAGTATATAATCTACTCAAGTTTCGCATATATAAATTAAAACATTGTCAGTCGAATATTTAGTTGAATACTTAAAATGCGGAACTTGAATAATCTATTAAGAAGATAAAACAGAGGTGAATGGATTATTTTAAACGGATAATTGAATTTTTTACTGCCGGGGAGTTCTCCGATGCGGGGAAGCGGGCTTTTTTCCGTTGGCTTGCCGATGAGGAGCATTCGGTGGAGAAAGATCGGGTGCTTAGGGAGATGTGGGATAATTCCGGTAGCGCTACCGATGCAGGTATACGCGAATCGTGGAGGGCTTTCGTGAGAAAAGCCGGCCTAAAGGAGAGGGTGCCACGACTAAGGCGGCTGAGGGTTTGGCAGACGGCGGCTGCTGTACTTTTGCTGATCTCTATCTCCGCAATATATACTGTCTATCGTGAAAAAAGTGGTGGCTCTTATGCAGGGCTGTTAGAGCAATATTCAGCTGTTGCCGTTACGGAGCGACTGGTGCTGCCCGACGGCAGTGAGGTGCATCTCAACTCGGGAAGCCTGCTTATTTATCCGGAGAAGTTTACCGGCAGGAGCAGGAGCGTGTATCTATCGGGTGAGGCTAACTTTAAGGTGAAGGGGGACAAGAAGAGGCCTTTTGTGGTGAAGTCTAATGATTTTCAGGTGACCGTGCTGGGAACCGAATTCGATCTTCTTGCTTATCCCGGCGACTCGCTGGTGAGGGTGACGTTGCTCTCGGGGAGTGTGGAGGCAACCTACAACAACCTGGAAATGTGTACCGTCCTCTCGCCGGACCAACAGCTGGTGTACAATAAAATATCGAAATCGTCATATATCAACAATCCCGATATAGAGGATGTGACGGCATGGCAACGGGGCGAGATCATTTTCAAGGGTACTACCCTTGGCGAGATAATTACCGTGTTAAAGAGAAAATACCCCTGTCAGTTTGTATATCATGAAGAGCAGTTCGGTAACGATAAATATACTTTCAGGTTCAGGGAAGATGCTCCCCTTGAGGAGGTGATGGAGATTATTACACAGGTGGCGGGTTATATCAGTTACAATATTGCCGGCGACACATGCTTTATAGAACAAAGGACAAGATAATTATTCACATTTAATTTTTATTGCATGGATACATCATAATAAACAAAAAACCGGAATAAAGCGGCTACTTTACTCCGGTATAATCAGCATTAGAGTGTAAACTCTTTAATCGAAAAAACAACTAAGTGTCTAACCTAACGCTAAAGAAAAGACATCAAATTTATGAATTTTAATCTAATTACAAACGCTAAAGCAAAGATTTTCTTCCTGTTTTTCTGTTTGTTATCGCTTCAAACATTTGCTTATGCGCAAAACAATGCAACAATAACCTTGATAAACAAGAGTATATCGGTTATTGACGCATTACGGGAGATAGAAAAACAGTCGAAGCTCTCAATCGCTTTTAATGAATCTCAACTGGCCGGCAAGAAAGCAACTAATCTTGAGGTGAAGAACGGATCAGTGGAAGAAGCTCTCACCGGTGTACTTCGGGGATCGGGTTTTACATACCGGATAAGTAACGGATATGTGGTGATTATTCCCGGTAACGAAAGTAAAACTACACAGAAAAGTGTGACCGGCCGGGTGCTGGATGAAAATAATGAACCGCTGATTGGTGTGACGGTCGTTGTGGAGGGTGATCCTTCCAGAGGGGCCGCTACTGATATAGATGGTAACTTCTCTCTTCAGTTGAAGGAGGGGGATGTGATAAACGTCTCTTATATCGGCTATAACACACAGAAGGTGGTGATAACCCGGCAGAACAGCTATACAGTACGTATGGTGCCGGATACACAGCTGCTTACTGAGGTGGTGGTGACCGCCCTGGGTATAAGGCGCTCGGAGAAAGCTCTCAGCTACAACGTGCAGCAGATTGGCGGCAATGAGCTGGTGGGTGTAAAGGATGCCAACTTTATCAACTCGCTGTCGGGAAAGATTGCCGGGCTGAATATCAACAGCTCTTCTTCAGGTATAGGAGGAGCCAGCAAGGTGATAATGCGCGGTACAAAAAGTATTGAGCAGACCAGTAACGCTCTATATGTGATAGACGGGGTGCCGGTTTATAACTTCGGTGGGGGCGGGGAGACCGTCTTTGGCTCGAAAGGGGCTACCGAGGGTATAGCTGATATCAATCCCGAAGATGTAGAAACCATATCGGTGCTTACAGGAGCGGCGGCAGCAGCATTGTATGGCAGCGATGCGGCCAACGGAGCTATTGTTATTACCACAAAGAGCGGGCAGGCAGGCAAAACAAGAATCACCGTTTCTAGCAACATGGAGATGATGAACCCGTTTGTCCTTCCAAAGTTCCAGAACAGGTACGGTACATCTGATCAGTACCTGAGCTGGGGTAGGCGCCTTAACGAGGCTAACTTCATGGGGTATGATCCGGCAAAGGACTATTTTGAACGGGGAATGGCTGCTACCGAGTCGGTATCCCTTTCCACAGGTACGGAAAAGAACCAGTCGTACCTCTCCGCTTCGGCTGTCAACTCAACGGGGATTATTCCCAACAACAGGTATAACAGGTATAACTTTACATTCCGTAACACTACAACGTTCTATGATGATAAGCTGAAACTTGATGCAGGGGTAAGCTATATAAGGCAGGACGACCGCAATATGACCAACCAGGGGATATATCTTAACCCGCTTACATCGGCCTACCTTTTCCCAAGGGGGAACGACTGGAACGATATAAGTATGTATGAACGGTATAACCCTTCAAGAAAGATATATGAACAGTACTGGCCTTCGGGAGCTGCTACATACGTGATGCAGAATCCCTACTGGATTAATCACCGCAACCTGCGTGAGAACAAAAGAGACCGTTACATGGCTAATGCGGGACTCACATTTTTTATTAACGACTGGATGAATGTATCGGCCCGTATCAGGATGGACCACTCTGGCAATGATTTTACCGAGAAGTTGTACGCATCGACTAACACCTTGATGACAGAGGGGTCGCCAAACGGCTTCTACGGTATTACCCGTTCAGTGGATAAACAGATGTACGGGGATATGCTGTTGAACATTAATAAAGAGCTTACTGATGAACTCGCGATTCAGTTCAACGGCGGGGTTTCATTCTCCGATATGCGCTCCGATGCGTTTCTGAATAGAGGGCCTATTGTTTATGGGCTGGAGATAGCGGAAGGAATAAATGAGCCGGTGGGTATCCCCAACGTGTTTAACGTGTTTCATCTGAGCGACTCGCAGACGCTGAGGGAACAGAACGGATGGAGGGAAAAGACAAACTCTGCATTCGCAAGTGCCGAACTTGGATTCAGGAACACTTATTACCTGACGCTTACGGGGAGGAACGACTGGCCTTCACAGCTGGCCGGGCCAAACTCAGCTAACAGGTCGTTTTTCTACCCTTCAGTGGGAGGATCGGCGCTGCTCTCTGAGATTGTGAACCTGCCTAAGGAGATCTCTTATATGAAGGTGAGGGCTTCGTGGGCTTCGGTGGGACTACCTTTCCGTCGTTTCCTGGCAAACCCTACATACTCGTGGGACGCCAACAACAAGGTGTGGATAACAAAGACTCATTATCCGCTTTATAACCTGAAGCCGGAACGGACCAACTCGTGGGAGTTTGGACTTGATGCCCGCTTCCTGGGTGGGTTTAACTTCGATTTTACCTACTATTATGCTAACACATACAACCAGACGTTTAACCCGCATCTATCGGTGTCGTCGGGCTGGTCTGATATCTTTATACAGACGGGAAGTGTGCTTAACCAGGGCGTTGAGCTGGGACTGGGTTACAAGAATAGTTGGAATAAATTCTCATGGTCGTCGTACTACACGCTGAGCATGAACAGAAACAAGATTCTCGACCTGGCAGATGATGCCGTTAACCCGATAACCGGGGAGAAGTTCTCTATCGAGCATCTCGATGTGGGTGGACTGGGACAGACGCGCTTTATACTGAAGAAGAGCGGGGGACTGGGAGATATTTACTCCACTACCGATCTGGCGCGCGACAGTAATGGCGATATCTACATAGATGAGAACGGAGATATTCAGTCGGCCAAGATTAATCGGTTAGAAGACTATATAAGCCTGGGGAGCGTGTTCCCAAAATCGAACATGGGATGGAAAAACGATTTCAGCTATGGCAACATCAGCATGGGATTCCTGCTCTCGGCCCGCTTTGGAGGCGTGGTGTTCTCGCGGACACAGGCGGCGATGGATTATTACGGTGTGTCTGAAGCATCGGCAATGGCGCGTGACAACGGCGGCATGGTGGTGAATGGCGGCGACCATATCTCTGCCGAAAAATGGTACACCACAATAGGTAGCGGCGACGCGGTTTCGCCTTATTATATATATGACGCTACCAACGTAAGGCTGCAGGAGGCAAGCATAGGCTACAACTTCCCGGGGAAATGGTTTAACGGGGTTGCAGATGTGGCGCTCTCGCTGACCGGAAGAAACCTGCTGATGATTTACTGCAAGGCTCCTTTCGATCCGGAGTCGGTGGCATCTACAGAGAACTACTATCAGGGAATGGATTATTTTATGACTCCAGCTACAAGAAGCTTTGGGTTGAATCTGAGAGTAACTTTTTAAATTAACAGGTTATGATGAAATATTACAGGCAAATAAGCTATATAATCCTCGTGATGGCCGGCATACTATTGCCTGCCGGTTGTACCGACGGTTTTGAGGATATAAATAAAGACCCGTACGGGGTTACCAAAGATGAGGCATCGAGGGATGCGTACAGCGAAAGCGCTGCCATGCTTGCCATTCAGAGCTGGGTGGTACCCACCTTTCCTAACGCAAGCCAGTTTACCGAGTGCCTCTTGGGTGGCAACTGGGGGGGATACCTCTCCGATTCTAACCCGGGTTTCAACGGAAAGAATTTTGCGACTTACCGTCCCGAGCCAAACTGGAACAAGGTGTTGTTCACCGATATCATCACCAATATCTATCCCAATTACAGGGGACTAAAAGATGTGACCGATGATGAGATATTACTCTCGGTGGCAGAGGTTTGCAAGGTGGCGGCACTGCACCGTATAACGGATGCCTACGGCCCTATACCATACTCCAGAATTGGGGAGAACGGAGAGCTGAATGCTCAGTTCGATTCGCAGGAGCAGGTATATCGCACCATGTTCGAAGAGCTGACCGGTGCGGTGGATATACTTACTATCCGTCAGGCAGAATCGTTCAGTCCCAACGCCGACAAGGTGTTTAACGGCAATATTGTGGCATGGATAAAATTCGCCAACTCGCTTAAGCTGCGCCTGGCAATGCGACTTGCCTATGTTGATCCTGCACTGGCACAGCAGATGGCTGAAGAGGCGGTAGCCCATGAGGTGGGTGTGATGAAGTCTAATGCCGATAACGCACAGATTGGCGGATTTGGTAAGGACGGGAATCCGCTTCACCGTATCATGTATCTCTGGAATGGTGGCGACTCAAGGATATCGGCAGATATCACCTCATATATGAACGGGTTTCAGGACCCGAGAAGGGAGAAGTATTTTACAAAGACCACTTTCACCGGGAGCGATAACGTTGCACAGAACGGCTATTTCGGCTTGCGCTCCGGCATTATGATACCGGCAGCACAGGAGGCGCAGAAGTATGCCAATTACAACGTTACCCCCAATACGCCTATGCTTTGGATGAACGCCGCAGAGGTGGCATTCCTGAAGGCCGAGGGCGCCTTGCGCGGATGGAATATGGGTGCTGAGAGTGCTGAAGATTTCTACGAACAGGGCATACGGCTCTCTTTCGAAGAGTGGGGTGCCGGCGGAGCGGACAGCTACCTTACGGATAGCGAAAGAACTCCGTCGCCATATATCGACCCGATGGGGAAGAACACCCACAGTGGAACGGTGAGTAACATAACCGTGGCATGGGATGAGGATGCTGGCCTTGAAGAGAACCTTGAGCGTATAATTACCCAGAAATGGATTGCTATGTTTCCGCTGGGACTTGAGGCCTGGGCGGAACGTCGCAGAACAGGCTATCCCCTCTTGATGCCGGTAGTGGTGAACAACAGCGGGGGAGTGGTGAGTACGGACCAGGGCCCGCGTAGGCTTGCTTATCCGGGTGAAGAGATTACTACCAACGAGGAGAATGTACGGTATGCCATCGACAACTACCTGAAAGGTCCCGATAATATGGCTACACATGTATGGTGGGATGCTAAAAAATAAAATAGAATAATCATATGAACAATATAATATCTTTAAAAAGAGGCAAGTGGGTGGCCGGCTTGCTGGCAGCACTGGTCCTCACTGCCTGTAGCGACTGGACAGAGGTGGAGCCGGTGGCAATTAACGAGGCTGATATCGCGAAGCAGAATCCCGCGCTTTACGCCGGATACCTCGAAAACTTGAGGAGTTACAAGAAGTCGGTGCATAAGGTGATGATCACCTGGTTCAACAACAGCAACAAGGTGCCGCTTAGCCGCGCCGATCATACTGATGTGCTTCCCGACAGTATCGATATAGTATCGATGATGCATCCCGTCAATCCGGCACAGTATGAACTGGATGAGATGGAAAAGGTGAGAAGTGAAAAGGGAACGAAGTTCGTGTATGACATGAATTTTGAAGCTATCAAGCTTATCTATGAAGAGATGGTGGCTGATATGGAAGATGCTGCCCCGGAAGAAGGGGTGGCTATGGCCGAGATACCGGCATTCGTCGATTTTCTCGTGGATACGGTCAACCAGATACTGCCTCTGGCAAGGAAATACAGTTACGATGGAATCATCATAGGTTACAAGGGGAAGAATATTCTGCATATGGATGAAGCGGAAAAGCAGCTATATACTACCTATGAAAAAGCATTTATAGGTATTGCCGAAGATTGGCACGAGAGGAACAGCGACAAGATGATCATCTTTGAAGGGTATCCTCAGAACCTGCTGAACAAAAGCATACTGGAAAAGAGTAGCTATATAATTATTCCCTCAACGGACGCAGGCAACAGTGCGAAGCTTAGCTATAACATAATGGCTGCCAATGTTGAGGGTGTACCTTCCGACCGTTATATTATTTCGGTGGAGACGGTTTCTTTGGATAAAGAAGATGTGAAGACCGGATACTGGGCCGATGGTGTGACACGGGCGGTGACAGGCGCTTCGCAGTGGGTGATGCTTAACCACGATGATTACTCTATAGCTGGACTGGGGATTAAAAACGTGAATAACGACTATTTCAATATTGCACGTATTTATCGTTGTACACGCGATGCAATTTCTAATATGAATCCTTCTCCCAAAAAATGAAAACAATGAAACGATACAATAATATATATGTAATACTGCTGCTGACACTACTTATGGGTGGTTGCCAAAGTGACGGCAGTTTTGACAATAAGCTCTATATAAAGAGCGCTGCGAAGACAGGAGAGATACTCTTTACCGCAGGTGAAGCGGACCAGGAGAAAGTGCTTCAGGCAGAGCTGGCAATGCCCGCCGAACAGGATATTAAAATTACATACAGGGTGGATGAATCGTTAGTGAAGACCTACAACGAGGCTTATTACGATAATGCGGAGATGCTGCCTGCCGAAAACTACGAGTGGATTGAAGCGGGAGCTATGATTCACGCGGGAGGTGTGTTATCTACGGAGGCGCGTATCCTTTTCAAGGGATTCTCGATGCTGAACCGTGACAAGGTGTATGTTCTGCCGGTCTCAATCTCTGAGGCTAATATTGATATCCTGAAGAGCGCCCGCACCTACTATTATGTGATAAAGGGTGCATCGCTTATAAATGTGGTGGCCGATATTGATGAGAACTACCTCTCTGTGAACTGGTCTAATCCCGGTGTTTGCAACAACCTTTCAAAGGTGACGATGGAAGCGCTGATCAGGGTCCGTAATTTCGATAAGATGATTAGTACCGTGATGGGTATAGAAGGCAGGTTCCTGATCCGTATAGGAGATGCGAACTTTCCGTCGAACCAGATACAGATAGCCACTAACTGGGGTAATTTTCCCGGTGCCGACTCTAACAAGGGGTTGCCGGTGAACGAATGGGTGCATGTGGCGTTGACCTATGATGCTACCAGCGGCTCGATGATTGTTTATGTGAACGGAAGGAAACAGTCGGAGGGTACCTTGTCGGCAGGTAATGTGGACCTGGGGAACAGTAATTTCTTTATCGGGCGTTCATATGACAATAACCGATGGCTTGCCGGTGAGATATCGGAATGCAGGATATGGAATATTGTACGCACGCAGGAAGAGATAGCTGATAATCCCTACTATGTTGATCCCGCATCGGAGGGCCTGGTTGCCTATTGGAAGTTCGATGAGGGAGCGGGCAGCACCGTTAAGGATCATACCGTCAACGGGAACAATGCCGTGGCAAATAATACATTGAAATGGACGCCGGTGAAATTGCCTGCGTCTGCCGAATAAACCATATTAATAGTTTTAATTATATGAGAAACAATATATTAAATGCATCGAAGTGCTTTGTTGTACTTCTCCTGATGCTGGGGGCTTTTTTTAGCGCCTGTGATGAAAGTATCGACCTGGCAAAGCTCGACGAGGCCTCTTACGAAGTACCCGGCGAAGTGATCGGGTATATCACGAACAACGGGGGGGACAGGAAAATGAGTTTTGTAGATTTTCGTGATAAGGGTACTGAGGAGATTTATGTAGGGCTGACGGAGGAGGCGCCGGAGGATGTTACCGTTTCATTCAGGTATGAACCTTCTCTGTTAGATGCTTATAACAGTAATAACGACACTGAATACCAGCTGTTTCCCGTGTCGGCTGTGACAATTCCCGGGAAGGTGACTATTGCGAAGGGGGGTAAGGTATCGGGAAAAGGCGAGGTGGTGTTTGAAACTGCCGAAACTCTGGAAAAGGGGCGGACTTACGTTATACCGTTGAAGGCGGAGCTGGCGTCGGGCAATGTAGGGCTTTCCGAAGCCGAATCTGAGTTTCTGATCTTTGTTGATGACCTGAGCAAAATTCCAACCGCTGATAAGCCGTCAGGCATCAAGATTATTAGTTGTATGGAGGTGAATGATACCAACCCGTTGAATAATCTTTGCTTCACGCTGGCAGACAGTGGTAAGCCGCTGATTGACATGGTTATTCTCTTCTCTGCCAATATTAACTATAACAATGAAACCGGCAAGGTGTTTGTCTATAATAACCCAAACGTGCAGCATCTTCTTGATAACAGGGAGAAATATTTAAAACCTTTGCAGGACCGGGGAATACAGGTTGTTCTGGGAATTCTGGGAAACCACGACCATTCGGGGGTGGCTAACCTGGGGACCGAGGCTGCACGTCAGTTTGCACAGGAGCTGAAGGTGGTGTGCGATGCTTACCAGCTCGACGGTGTGTTCTTCGATGATGAATATTCATCATACAAGAATCCGCCACCTCCGGGCTTTGTTACACCGTCGAACGCTGCAGCAGCACGGTTGTGTTATGAAACAAAGATGGCTATGCCTGACAAGCTGGTGACGGTGTATGTATATAGCCGCACATCGAGCCTGCCGGCAGTGGACGGACACGATTCGGGTACGTTTATCGACTATGCGATACACGATTACGGCGGTAGTTATGACTTAAGCGGGAATTATCCCGGCCTGCCCCGCTCGGGTATGGCGCTCTACTCACAGGAGTATGCCCGTGGATATACCACCTCTGAAACCAATTTGAAAAGTTTGAGGGATGGGGGATATGGCGCACATATGATTTTCGCGATGGATCCGTTTAGAAGAAACTTCAGTTACTCTCAGAAGCCGTCAATGGAACGTATTGCACGTGCGTTGTTCGACGACGAACTGGTGTACGACGGAAAACCATATAAGAAAGATTGGTAAATGAGAAGTCTTTGAAAATATAAAGTATTAAAATAATATGAAGACAAGATATAAAACATTACTTGGGATATTGCTGCTTGCTCTTCCTGCTCTTATGTTCCTTTCGTGCGGAGATGATGAGGATATCACTCCCGTCGCGGAGCTTTCTGACCTGGTAATTGAGAAGGAGCAGGTGAAGATTTTAGTCGGTGATAAGGCAGAACTGGAGATTGTGAAAGGTAATAATGATTATAAGGCTTTTTCATTGAATGAAGAGATAGCTACTGTGGGTATCTCTGGCAACAAGCTGATTATAGATGCGTTGGAGAGAGGAAACACCTCGGTTATTGTATCGGACGGAAGCGCTCAGTATCGCTCCATTGGCATCATCACTTATTACGATGCAATAAAGGTGGAGAATGAGGCGGTAAAAATGATGCTGCCTCTGGGTACCTTCAAGACGAAGAGTGTGGCGATACTGCAGGGGAACGGTGATTACCGTGCTGAAAGCAGCGATGAGGAAATAGTGTTCGTAAGAACATCTGGTGAATCGCTGCTCATCACGGGGAGAAAAGAGGGAAAGGCAAGCATCACCCTGACAGACGCACTTGATATCACTACCACCATACAGGTGGAGGTGATATCTACAACCGATCCTTACGACGAATCGGAACTCGATGCGATAATGAAGAAGGAGACATTGAGCTATGTGTTTAACAACTCTGTTGAGGAGAACGCTACTACATACTTCACCCCGCTTAACAGAATTGAAAACGGGAGGAATCTGTACGGATGGGATTATTATAACTTCTATTACCTGAAGATTTATTTCTCCGGAGACAAAGAGGTCGGGAAGAAAGAAAACGCTTCTCTCGTCTATCGCTACGGATCGACAAGCATCTCTGCCGATCATATAGATTTTGAGATTATAAAGAATGATGGCAATAAGATATGGGCGGTTTACTCGTTTATAAGGCTGGAGGTGCTCCATTACGGATATTTTATCCAGAATATTAATCCGTAGGGTTAGCATTTTGAACTATTGTCAGCAGGAGTGAATGATTTTAAACACCGGGGCGGCCATTATGGTTGTCCCGGTGTTGCTTGTGCTCCCATCAAAGTGTTTGCTGTGTTGGTTAAAGCTGCATTATGTTTAAAAGCTTAGAAAGACCACCATTTTCTCTTTTTGGGTGCCGGCATAGACGAGTTGCCTGCCATAACCTGAAGGGCATTGCCCCCATCGGCCGTTGTCCTTATAGCATTGTAGATCACACCCCAGTCGGGTAGCCCCCCCAGGTTTCGGTCGTCGATAAACATATCAGCTTTGAGCTTGCGCGAGAACTCCTCCCGTTCGATAGTCTCGCCACGGTAGTTTTCGTTCTCCGCAAAAAAATACAATCCCCTTTCGGCACAGTAGTCCACCGCCTCCTGCAGAAGCCGGCCTCGCCTTACTGTCCACAATATAAGCTTATGGCCGTCTTTCTGAAGTTGCAAAAGTGTCTCTATGGCGAATGGAATGGGTTTGCCAATCTCAGGATAGGCATGCTCCACGATGGTTCCGTCAAAATCTACGGCTATAATCATAACCTATTGCTTCAGTTTGTTGATTAGAAGTGCAAAGGTACAAAAATAGCCCGACAACCAAGAACTGATGCCTTAAAAAAGGGAAAATACCGGTATGTTTGAAGTATTTAAACCACATTCAGAATGTAACCTTCCCTATTTGTAGGACAGTTCCGAGTTAGACAAAATTATTAACTTTG